>JABUBN010000487.1_pt1 | contig 11607 bp, 10 predicted proteins | sample 7240341 | NCBI WGS metagenome assembly JABUBN01 (sample SAMN07256345, study PRJNA390944) | subsurface metagenome | isolation source: Methane hydrate marine sediment | place: Pacific Ocean: Eastern North Pacific, ODP site | reverse complement strand
CCCTACATACTCATAATTGGGAACACGAGGTATTTATTTTAGAGGGTGAGGGAGTAACTTACGATGGAGAAAAAGAGACCAAACTTAAAAGCGGGACAGTAGTTTATGTAGCTCCAAACGAAAAGCATCAGTTTAAAAATACCGGAAATGATACCTTAAAATTTTTGTGCCTTATTCCTATAAAGAAATAAAATTAGCGTATAGCGTTTAATATTAGTATGTAGTATATAGTGAAGATGCTGGAAAAGTAATATTTAAAAACGTAGGACAGGCGTCTCGCCCGTCTATTAAACTAAAAATAGGGGCGTATGCAATACGCCCCGAGTTACTTATCACACATTACCAATTACTGTATCCTGCTACTTGCTTGTCCATAGAATTTACTCTACAACAGTAAAATCAATAGTTACTTCAGTGGTCTTTCTAGAAAAAACATCCTTTAAGACTAACAGAAATTTATAATCACCTACAGGGAAGGGCGAAGTTTGAGTGAGTGTATTGGTAATAAACAGGTCGAAATTTTTAGAATGTGAAGTTATATGATAGTCAAGAAAGTCTTCTTGTTTGAATAAGACATTATTATTTTTATCCAAGATATACATATCTTCTTTAATATATATTTCGTAAAGATCTTTTTTAATTTCTTTAATGGTATAATTTCTTGCTTCACCATACATAAGAAAAGTTTCGCCCTGAGTAAAGATGACATCCTCTCTTTGGTTATACATACCAAATCCCCAAGCCTCTTCATCAGTAAATGTCACATTGACAAATTCTAAATCGGCTTTACTTCTAGCTACCATTAGAGCTTCTTCTAATTCTACCACTGCTTCATTATATTTTTCTTCGTCAATCAATCTTAAAGCTCGGTTAATATAATCTTTTTCTTCACTGGCCAAAGAAAATATAGCCAAACCAGTGATTATAAAAATTAAAACTAATCCTAAAAGTATAAACTTCTTACATAAATTCATTTTTATTACTCCTTTCTATTTTTAATTTGGTAAAATTATTTTTTTTCTTCCTTTTTAATTATATAATAATCTATAGGGTAATTCAAAAAACGAATGAACTCATTTTATTTTTAATAAAAGGATTGAACTGAAATATTTTTTAAATTATAATTGATTTATCAAAAAGAACTTAAAATGATTTAGTATTTTTAAAATAGCTTATTAGGAATAATTTAAATAAAAGAATATGGAGGAAAAACAATGGAATGTAATATCGAAAAAAATAAGAAGAAATGTTCCTGTACTTACGAACCCTGCAGCAGAAAGGGCAAGTGTTGTGAATGTATTGCTTATCATCGGAATATGGGTGAACTCCCCGGATGTCTATTCCCTCCCGAGGTGGAGAGAACCTATGACCGTTCAATTGAAAAATTTTTTGAAACGTATAAGAAACATTGAAAAGAATTATATAATTATGCAGAACAAATAATGTAAAAGGTAATATCGTATAACTTGCAAATAAAGTAGGTGAATTAAAACTAGAAAATTTAAAAAATAATATATATTTTTTAAATCGTAGGTAAGACAATTATTGAAGATTTAAGCATTCTAGCAAATCTTTTTACAGGACTCTCTTTCCATTAATACGGCATCTAAAGTTATTTGTTTTTCGGGAAACTTGTCTTTTTTAATACTAGTAATTAAAATTTCAGCTGCAGAGTATCCCATTTTATATTTTTGTTGAGCCATGGTGGTGAGAGGGGGATTAATTAGAGCAGAGGCAAATATATCGTCAATACTAATTACAGAAAGATCATGTGGAATATTTACTTTATTTTCTTTACAATATTTATATACCCCAAACGCCATAAAATCACACATAGCAAGAATAGCAGTGGTATCATTATTACCAGTAAGTATTTTTCCCGTAGCAGTGTATCCATTTTCAATACTTTCCCTATATTCTTTTATGTAATTTTTATTGTATGGAAGATTATTAATTTTAAGAGCTTGTTTGTATCCTAATAGTCGATTATAAAAAATATGAATTTTGTGAGGTGGGGATATTACACCTATTTTTTTATGTCCTAATTTTATTAAGTAATTGGTTGCATCATATGCTGCTTTAAAATTATTAGTTGATACATATGAACAATTTACATCTGGAATATACCTATCTATTAGAACCATAGGAATTTTTCCATTCATTATTATATCATTTATCATTTTTTTATCGTCGTTTTTCCCAGAGGTTATATTGAGTATCCCATCTATTTTTCTCTCGAAAAGCATCTCTAAGGCTATAACCTGGTTTTTATAAACATCTTCTGTGTTAACAATAATAACACCATAATGATGTTTTTTGCAATAATCATCAACACCTTTTACTATTTCCGGAAAAAATGGGTTAATGATATTAGGCAGGACCAAGCCGATAGTATTTGTTTTGTTAGTTCTCATGCTTTTTGCAATTAAGTTTGGTTTATAGTTAAGATCATTGCAAATTTTAATTATTTTTTCTTTTGTTTTTTTATTGACTAATTTTGGGTTATTAAAAACCCTTGATACAGTCATATGTGATACATTAGCTTCATTGGCGACATCATATATATTTTTAGTTTTAGATTTTTTTTTCATCTTTACTAAATTAAGTGTACTCCTAAAATTAATTAAAAATATTGCTTAAAAAATAGAGTTACCTTTTAATAATATCTTTCAATTAGTATTTCTTTTATTATGTAGTATAACCCTAGTTTATATAAATTTCAAGGATTAAAAAATAAATTTGACAAGTCGTAATTTTTTATGTTATCGTAAATATGTTAACGATAACACTTCATTATATCCAAACACTCAAACATAAGCAAAGCAGCAAAATTAAAGAATAGAAATTAATGCAGTAAAATGTTATCGATAACATTTTCATTAATGATAAATTTAAATATTTAAAAAAAATGATAAATAGGTATTCCACTTTCATTCCTATAGTGAAAAACATTTACTATAGAAATGATAAATAAGAATAAACAAGGAGAGAAGTTATATGTCAGGAAAAGAAATTAGAGTCGCAATTGTTGGAATTGGTTGTTGCACCAGCCATTTAATACAAGGGATTTACAAATACCACGATGTAGAAGATAATAAAACTTGGATCCCGGGTCTTATGCATCCCGTATTGGGAGATTACAAGATTAGAGATATTAAATATGTAGCTGCCTTTGATATCGACCGCAATAAAGTTGGGAAAGATCTGTCTGAAGCTATCTTCGCTAAACCAAATAATATGACTAAATTTGCAGAAGTACCCAAGCAAGATGTTGAAGTCAAAATGGGTCCCATATTAGACGGTGCCCCCAAACATCTGAGAGAATTTTTTGATGTAGCCGATGATTGTGAACCCTGTGATGTAGTAAAAGAATTAAAAGATTCAAAAGCAGATGTTCTTGTAAACTTCATACCTACAGGATCAGAAAAGGCTGCAAAGTTTTATGCAGACTGTGCAATTGAAGCAGGCTGTGCCTTCATAAATTGTATGCCTGAATTTATTTCAAGTAACCAGGAATATGTAGAAAAAGCCAAAAAAGCAGGAGTACCCTTAATAGGTGATGATATTAAATCCCAAATTGGTGCTACCATTCTTCATCGAGTATTAGCTCAACTTTGTGTTGATAGAGGAATTAAAATAAATAAAACATCTCAATTAAATTTTGCTGGAAATACTGATTTTGTAAATTTAGTAAAAAGAGGAGAGAGTAAAGAGTTTTCCAAGAAAGCATCTGTAGAAAATGTAATTCCCTATAAAACCGAGGTATCTGTAGGGTTTGGGTATATCGGATTACAAAATGATAATAAGATCTGTCGCCTCTATTTTGAAGGAGAAAATTTTGGTGGGAACCCGGTAATAATGAACCTGGAGTGCTCCATAGAAGATTCGGCAAATGCCGCAGGGTGTATTATCGATGCCATAAGATATGCAAAAATTGCCCTTGATAGAAAAATAGGCGGTCCCCTATATTCAGTTTCTTCCTATTTAATGAAACATCCTCCCAGGTATTACCAGGATGAAGAAGCAAAAGAAAATTGTGGAAAATTTATTAAAGGTGAAATAGACTGGTAAGAGATGGATAGATTAGAAATCGCTGTATTAGGCCATATACTAAATGAAAAAATAATATTTCCAGATAGAGAAATATATCCACTATTGGGTAGTCCGGTAGCTTATTCTTCGGCATGCATGGCTTCTCTGGGAGTAGAAATTGGCATAGTAACTAAAATTGGAAAAGATTTCCCCAAAGATTTACTTAAAGTTTTTAATCGGTTAGGAATAGGCCAAGAGGGGATAATAATGGGAAAAAATTCTACAAACAATGAACTTATTTACGATAAACAGGGGAATAAAGCTGTAAATTTCATCACCAAGGCGGAAGATATATTTTTTGAAGATATTCCCAGCTCTTATCTTGATGCCAAAATATTTTATATATGTCCTATGGATTATGAGATCAACATTAAAACAATAAAAAAAATTAATGATCTCGGGAAAATAATGGCTGTTGATATAGGAGGATACGGAGGGGGTACTTCCGATACTCACCCTAAAGAAAAGAGTGGATATGAAATAAAAGAATTATGTCCTTTTTTTGACATTGTAAAAGGATCAATTGAAGATTATTACCATATCTTTGGAGTAGGTGTTGGCGATGAACAGGAAGTATCCAGAAAAATAATTCAGTGGGGGGCTAAGATTTGCCTTATAACCCTTGGGAAGGAAGGTTCTTTTGTAAAAACAAAAGACAAGGAGTATTATATTCCAGCTTTCCCTACTCCTCTAAGTGAAATTATCGACCGTACTGGTGCCGGAGATTGTTATTCTGCTGGTTTCTTAACTCATTTTCTTCACAATAGAGACCTTTATACTTCCGCAATTTATGCTTCCGCTACTACCTCTTATGTGATTGAACAAAGTGGGGGAGTAGTAGTTGAGAGGATGCCAAAAAAGAAGGAAATAGAGCAAAGAATCAAGATTATAAATAATATAGCAAAAGACTAAAGCAAGATAAATTATTGTATTCTTAAGTAAGATATTTAATAAGGAGTATAAAATTATGAATGATAAGCAAAAGTTAGTAGGCATCGGGGTAATAGGTTGTGGCAGTATTGCTGAGATTGCCCATTTTCCCTCAATCCAGCAGGTTGAAGAAGCTGAACTAATTGCTGGTTCAGATCCGGTTGAAGAGTATAGGATGCGGGCAGAAAAAAAATGGAAAGCAAAAGCTTCCTATAAAGATTACCAGGATATGTTAAAAAGAGATGATATTGATTTGGTGATCATTGCTTCCCCTAATTTTTATCACCATGAACAGGCCATTGCCTGTATTCAAGCAGGTAAACATATAATTATCGAAAAACCTTTTGCCTGTACCAACTTCGAAGCATGGGATATTGTAAATACAGCAAAAAAATATAATGTTAAGGTAATGGTTGGTTGTAATTATCGCTTTTGGGAGCAGCATCTGATTGCCAAAAAATTATTAGAACAAAATATAATTGGAGAACTTAAGATGGGAAGCTCGAAATCTCATGAATCATGGGATCTTTATCATGAATTAATTTCCTATACAAAATTTAGGAGTGACTCCAAACTGGCCGCTGCCGGAGCTATTTTTGACCTGGGATCTCATATGGTTGATTTATTGCTGTGGTTAATGGGAAAAGATGTAAAAAGAGTATGTGGAATTGCCAAAAACATAACCAGACCAGATTCGTATACCCTTTTAGATGACTGTGTGTATATTCAGATAGAGTTTACCGATAACTCATTCGGAATAGTCGATTTAAATAGATTCTCTCCTGTTGTAACCCAAGGATGTGAATTGCTGGGTACGGAAGGGACAATCTTAACCAGTTCGGAATCTCAAAACCCTTATCAGTCTGCTCCTTTAGCAATTTATACCGATAAGGACTATGATTGGGAGAATTTACCAGAAATAATCAAGGATTACCGGTATCCACAGGTATTTTGGGCGACAGACAATGTAACCAAACCTGTACCTAAAAGATGGGTTTCTATCTATCCTCCCAGAGGATGGGCTTACAAGAAGATGATCAAACATTTTGTTGATTGTATTGCCTACAACGAAGAACCGATAATAAAAATGGAAGACGGAGCAAAGGATATGGAAGTACTTTGTGCAGTATTTAAATCCATGGAAGAAGATGGATGGGTAGATCTTCCTCTAAAAGAAGAGGTAATTCCTCCTCACTTCAAGAAAGGTAGATAGGGAGAAATTTAATGGATAATAGTAAAATACTTGAAATTGGCAGAAAAGTTATAAAAGATGAGAGAGAAGTGTTGGAAAAATTAGAAAAAAACTTACAGGAGAATTTTATCCTAGCTGCCAAGTTGATAAGTGAATTAAAAGGCCGGTTGATTATAACAGGTATAGGCAAAAATGGGCATGTTGCTAAAAAGATGGCAGCAACTTTTGCCAGTGTTGGAATTCCTTCTTTTTTCATCCATTCCACAGAAGCTGTTCATGGAGATCTGGGGATGCTAAAAGCAGAAGATATGGTTATTGCCATTTCAAATAGCGGAGAGACTCAAGAAGTGATTATCTTATTACCTATTTTAAAACACAGAGGAATTAAAATTATCTCGTTAACCGGCAAGGTTAATTCAACCTTAGGGAAAAATAGTGATATTGCCCTCGGTCTTTCCTGCGACAAAGAGGCATGCCCGTTTAATTTAGCTCCTACCAGCAGCTCTACGGCAACATTAGTACTCGGAGATGCCTTAGCACTTACCGCTTCTCGAATCAAGGGTTTTACCAAAGCAGATTATGCGCTTAACCACCCGGGAGGAAGTTTGGGGAAAAAAGTAAGGGGAATGGTTAAATAAATTCGATAATCTTAAGATATTCTAAAAAACTGATTTGTTATATTCAATAATTTTTTTTATGTTTTGGTAGTTTTGATATAATACAATAACCAGAAGAGGAAAATAATATTTATGAAAAATGCTAAGAATAATATAGGAGGATTAGGTTGGGCGACAATTTGTCCCATTAAAAGTGTTATTGCCGGTTCCAAGGGTACCTGGAAGATTAGATATACTATCGGATCAAAAGAAATAGGAGTTGGCGGGATTATGAAAATAGTACTTCCCTTAATGTGGTCATATCCGCAATTTGAGAATCCTGCTACATCGGGATATACAGAAGTAAATTGCTTTTCAGAAGGAATTAAACTTGACTTTAAAATTGAAAGGTACCGTTATATAATACTCACTGTTAAAGAAGGGACATTAATAGAGGGGGATAAGGTTGAAATAATTTATGGTTCTTCAAAAGAAAGCTCGAATGGAGAATCGACAGCTCAATGGGTTTCTTTCGGCAAGGAAAATCCAGCAACTTTCGAGGTTAAAGTAAAATATGTTGGAGAGTTAAATTTTGTTTCAATTTCCGGAAAACTTTCCGTAAATATTACTTCCGGTACTTCTAAAATGATTGAGGTGTTTATTCCTTCTTATACTAAACCTGAAGAGGAATTTGAAGCTAAACTTGTAGTTAAAGATACTTTTGGTAACGCTGTTGAAAACTTTAAGGGAACTTTGAATATTATGTCTACGGATAGTTCAGGCACTTTCCCTAAAGAAATCTCTTTTTCTGCAAACAACCAGGGAAGGCAATCTTTCAAGGCAAGCTTTAAGTGTGAGGGTATCCAAAAATTTTATATTAAACAAACAGGGACTAATTTAGAAGGGAAAAGTAATCCCTCTAAGTGTAATAAGAAAAATAGCTTAAATCTCTATTGGGGAGATATTCATGGACATACTAATCTCTCGGATGGAGCTGCACCAGTAGATTTTTATTATAAGGCTGCTAGAGATATAACCTGTTTTGATTTTTCATCAGTAACGGATCACGAGTATCAAGGACCCCATAAATTTTTTGATGAAGAAATTAGTATAGAATTAACGCGTAATGATTGGGAGTTAATTAAGAAGAAAACAAAAGAATACTATCAAGCTGGGAGATTTGTAACCTTTCTTGGCTATGAATGGACTGGAAGGAGGGATGGGGTTAAAGATACCGAAGGAGATAAGAATGTTTATTATATTGAAGATGATATGCCTATATTTAGCAAACTTGAACGTGAAAGTGCAACGTCACAGAATTTATGGAAAATATTACGGGATAAAAATATAAATGCTTTAACCATACCACACCATACTGCAAGTGGTTGGCACACCCTTGGGTCTGATTTAGAAAATCATGATCCTGAATTCCAACCCGTTATAGAAATATATTCAATGCATGGTAATTCCGAATATTCTGGAAATCCAAGACCGTTGATTAAAGAAAATAATCAAGGTTATGCCCAAAATGCCCTAGAAAAAGGATATAGAATGGGTTTTGTAGCTGGTAGTGATAGTCATACATTGCATTTAAATGTTCCCAATGTTCCTATGGGTTTACCATATTTAACACTACGTTTCCGGGGTGGTATTACAGCAATAATGGCAGAAGAATTAACCAGAGAGTCTCTTTTTGATGCAATAAAGAAGAGGAGGGTCTACGCCACTACCGGAGAACGAATTTTGATTGATTTCAAAATTAACGAATATATGATGGGAGAAGAAATTATTTTTGAAGGTAAAGCAAAAATATTTGGAAGTATTGCAGGAACGGATAAATTAGCAAAAGTAGAATTAATAAAGAATAATAAAGTAGTATATCAGATAAAGCCTAAGGGCGAGAAGGTAGAATTCAGTTTTGAAGATATTATTCAAAAAGATAAAGCCTATTTCTATTACTTGCGTGTGACACAAAATGACAGCGAAATGGCTTGGTCAAGTCCAATTTGGATAAATTGAGTACGACTACAAAATGGACATTAAATCTTTAAAGAAGGTGATAAATATGAACATTGTATTAGTGATGATTGATAGCTTGAGAAAGGATCACCTAGGTTGTTATGGAAACAATTGGTGTAAAACTAAAAACATAGATAAATTAGCAAAAGAAAGTGTAATGTTTACTGAGGTTTATCCGGAATGTCTTCCAACTATCCAGGTTAGGCGCTCTACTCATACAGGCAAAAGAGTATTTCCAGTTAGAGAATTTAATCCTCGTAAAGGGGATAATGTACGTCATTCTGGATGGGAACCAATAGAGGAAGAATTGATGACATTATCAGAAATTTTGCATGATGAGGGTTATCGTACTGCTTTTATTACTGATGCGTTTCATCAGTTTAAACCATCTATGAATTTTCACCGAGGTTTTGACCAGTGGGAGTGGATCAGGGGTCAGGAAGCAGATAAATATCGTTCATGTTCCTTACCCAAATGTGTAGATCTTGAAAAATATATGGCCCCCATTATGAAAGGTACAGGATTAGAAACATTATTACGGCAGTATTTAACAAACACTTTTAACAGAAAAGATGAAACGGATTATTTTGCCCCACAAGTATTTAGCAAAGCGATGAAATGGCTAGAAGAAAATCAGGATGCTGAAAGATTTTTCCTCCTCGTAGACAGTTTTGACCCCCATGAACCTTGGGATCCCCCACAACATTATGTAGATCTTTATGATCCAGGATATTCTGGTAAGGAGATTATCCGACCTCTTTATGGTGATATAAGTTATCTTAGTGAATCTGAATTGAATCATACACGAGCCCTCTATGCAGCAGAAGTAACTATGGTTGATGTATGGTTCGGAAAGTTTATGGATAAAATGAAGGAACTGGGTCGATTAGAGGATACTCTGGTAATATTTATATCAGACCATGGGCACCCATTAGGCGAACATGGTATTATTGGTAAACCTGCCTGGGCACTATATCCAGAACTTATGGATATTCCATTACTTATTAGACACCCTAAAGGAATTGGTGCAGGGGAAAAATGTGATGAATTTGTTTATAATCACGATTTATTTACTACACTTCTTGGTATGTTGGGAATAAAAATCCCAGAAGAACAAGGAGAAGGAGTGAACATATGGAACTATATCTTAAATAAAGAAGAAATGAAGCGTAGCTATGTAACTTCACTCTTTCGAAATTATGTTTGGTGTAGAACCAGAGAATTTACATATTTTTCATGTTCAGATGGAAGCAAACCCAAACTTTTTAATATAAAAGACGACCCTAAACAAATGCATAATATCTCTCAGGGTAATCAACGAAAGATTAACGAGATGTTTACTTACATTCTTGCAGATGCGGGTAAGCCTATTCCAAACTATGAAACTACAACTCAGACAGAAGATAACGAATGGTTTATCCCTAAATTTTAATTTAAGAGTTGTTTAAAAATTAACTTATTTAAAGACGTAAATAATTAACGTCTATGAACCTGAAATACAAAAATGTTACTAATTTATCTGTAAATTACTTATAGTTAGCGGTGTTTCCATCTTTATTATAATAATTGAATTACTATAGAATGAGTTTTGTTTAATTTATTAGGTGTTACAATTTTTTGGTAGATAGTTAAAACAAAAATTAAAATTTAAGCGGAGATAATTAAATATGATAAAAGTTGTGAAAAGAACAGATTTATTAAAATCGGTTAAAAATTTTTCATTTCAAAAGGAACATTTTCTTTTGTTACCCGGACTTATTATTATGTTGGTTTTTACTGTATATCCGATTGTGTATCTCGTAAAGACAGCAGCGTTTATAAATGTAGACAATACTCTAAAGTTTACTTTTATCAAAAATATAGTAAAAATGCTGAATGATGTATTTTTTTGGAATGCCTTGAAAAATACTTTAGTATATGTATTTTTAGCTGTATCAAGTCAAATAATAATTGCAGTTGCTTTAGCTATATTCTTTCAAAGTTTAAAGGGAAAATTTATGAATTTTGTTAGAGCTATTATTCTTCTGCCATCTCTAACACCGAATGTTGTTGTTGGTATTATATGGTTATTACTGTATCACCCTTTTGGGTTAGTAAATTTTATTACAACTAACCTGCATTTAGGACAGTACATGTATTTAGCTGATCCTAAAATAGCAATGTACAGTGTAATTTTAGTTGATACGTGGCAATGGATGCCAATAGTATTTTTAATAATATTGGCTGGTGTTTCTAATCTACCCGAATCTCCATTTGAAGCAGCAAAGATTGATGGCGCTAGTTCTTGGCAAATTTTACGCTATATTACACTTCCATTATTAAAACCTTGTATCCTTGCTGCGACAATATTTAGAACTGTAGACGCCTTTAGAGCTTTTGATAAGTTAGTTTCCTTAACTTTCGGTGGTCCAGCTGATAGTACTACAATTCTCAGTATCCACCTTTATAAAGTTACCTTTAGACACTTGAGATGGGGGTATGGAGCAACAGTTGCGTTAACACTTATTTTACTTAGTTTGGGAGCAAGTTTTATATTTATAAAATTAACATTGGGAAGGAAAAATAAATGAAAAGTACTTTTTTAAACCATAAATTGAGATATTATGATTTAGGGAAAATCTTTAAGGTTATTGTTCTGATAGGCATTTTATCATATACGATTGTTCCTGTAATATGGCTAATCATTACTTCCTTAAAAAACCCTGTAGATGTTATGTCATCTCCTCCAAAGGTTATATTTAAGGTTACTTTTGACCATTATTTGGGTCTATTATCTGG
>JABUBN010000486.1_pt1 | contig 11624 bp, 10 predicted proteins | sample 7240341 | NCBI WGS metagenome assembly JABUBN01 (sample SAMN07256345, study PRJNA390944) | subsurface metagenome | isolation source: Methane hydrate marine sediment | place: Pacific Ocean: Eastern North Pacific, ODP site | reverse complement strand
AAACTTTTGCTTTATTCACTATGTCTACCTCCTGTTCTTTCAAATAATTAAAAATAAGTTTTTATTATTTTAATTCATTAAAACTACTAAAGCAAATTATTTGTTTACTAAAAAGTTAATTTTTAAATAAATTATTTTGCATCAAAGAACAAGGTCCCTGTTTTACTGGTTAAATCATCTTGTGCTGATACCCAACAAGCTCCCCTTTGCGAGCTTTCTACATATAGGTTATATTCTACAAAATATTAAAAAATCCTCTTTTATTATAAGTAAAATAGTAATATTTTTTAAAATATTGGAAAGGGCATATAAAAAAATTTTGTAAAAAAAGAAAGAATATACTAAAATTTAAGCAATTAAACTAAAAAGGAACTTTGATGAATAAATATAAATATAAAGAGGATGTTAAAGGTATTATTATAAATATAAAACATGGTGCCTCGAAAGAGGGCCCGGGATGGAGAAGTATTGTCTATTTTAAAGGCTGTAACTTCTACTGCCCCTGGTGTGGCAGCCCGGAAAGTATACCCTTCGGAAAGACTGAATTAATCTACGAAGATGTCTCTAAAGAAATTGTTGGTAAGGAAATTACCGTAAAAGAAGTTATTCAAGAAATCTTACCTTACCAAAGATTTTCCAAAAACAATCTTCCCTATGGAGTAACCCTTTCCGGAGGAGAACCTACCGCCCAATGGCATTTCTATTTTGAGCTTCTTAAAGGTCTAAAATATTTTAATTTTCCTACTGCAGTTGAGACCAACGGTTCATCTCTTCAATTTATTAAATCCCTCCCCTATTTGGATTTAGTTTTCTGTGATATAAAACATATGAATCCAAGAACACACAAAAAATTGATGGGGAAAGATAATAAACAAGTATTGTATAACATCAAAAAAACTTATGAGGCTGTAAGAGATTTATGGATAGAAATTCCTGTTATCCCGGGATATAATGATTCAGAAGAAAATTTTCAAGATATTGCCGATTTTCTTTCTCCCATGAAAAGCGGGCTTAAAGTAGAGTTGTTAAAATACGGAAGACACGGGATTTATAAATGGAAAGCCTTAGGAAAAGACTATCCCTTGCAACATCTTCTGCCTCCTTCTAACCGAAAGATGACAGCTTTAGCTAAGATAATAAAAAACAAAGGAATCAAAGTAGATATTTCTTAATTCCGAACACGATATATTACTCTGTCCTTCTTTTCTAATTCTGTATTTTTATTCAGCAAGATTATTGATAGCTTTCTTATTCATAATTTTCCTTTTAAAACATTGTTCATTGTTTTAGAAAAAGTATCATTAATAATAATTGCTATTAAGAACACTATTTCACCAGCACCGGATAATTCCCACTCAGATAATTTTTAAGATTATCTTCTGTAACATACCATTTCCCGGTAGTTTTTGTCTTTTAATATTTCCTTCTCTAAAATAAGCTCTGGAAGATTATCAAGAACAAGTTCTTCTACCTCAATTCATTTAACTCGAAAGATCTTACCTATAACTTAGGAAACTTCTTATTTGAATATAACCACTTAAGAAGGCTCAGGAGATTGGAGTAAATAACTCCCCATGAAAGGTTAGAAAAAGTTACCGAATTATTAAGCTAGTACAACCGTCCCCTTGACAAATATCTTGTTGAACATCAGTTGCCAGAGAAAAGTTTTAACAAATAAAAATAATAAAAATAAAATAAAAAAAGGTAGTGGGATTTTTCCACTACCTTTTTTTTGAAGTGTATTACATACAGAATCATCTTTAAAAATATTTATCTATTGATATATATAATTAGGGTCTTTTATAGTTCCTCCTCTTTCCTGAGCACTACTGGCAATACTATCATATTCTTTCTGGTTTAAAAATTTTCCCTTTTTAAACCTTTTGCTGTAACAATACTACTTGGACCATCTGCTCTCCCTACAGAAACACCCACATTATTTCCAGCAACTTTTGAGATTGCAGCAACATCTTCATGTGTAAATGCAGGGCAAAGAGCTATTTTTTCAATGTTTTTATTCTGAATAAATTCTTTGCAAACTTCAATGGCTTCTACCTGATTTCTAACCACTACTGAAAATTGCTGATATTTACCTGTATCAATAAAACTTCTATGTTTTTTCTTGTCAGCATCCGGTGCATAGGAAATGATCAATTCTTTAAATGCCATAATAAAACTCCTTTTTTTTCATAATAATTCGGATTCTATGATAAAAACTACGTCATACTCTTTTATTTTCGTGAACTGTAAACTACTAATCAAAATAATTATCAATTAAATTATTCATTACACTTTTTACTAATTAATTGTTTTTTAAATTTTAATTATTTTAATTTTTATTAAATCACAAAGGTCTACAAGCTGTTCGACTAAGTCACCTTCCTTTAATAGTAAATGATGGTCTATACCTTCGGTAAGTATCTTATTAAATTTGTTAATTGCGTTTCCACCCAGATTAACTTTAGCAAAGAATTTACTACCACCATCCACCCATTCCTGATGAGTTACTGGTTCGGTCGATACTTTGGCTACTAACATTCTGTAAGTATTCTCCCTTCCGCATAAATTAACCATGGTCACTTCCGGCATCGCTTTTAAAGGAGTCCCAACAAAACATCCTAACTCTCCACTTGCTGATATCTGAACCTGGGAAATATCTTCCGCTAAAGAGTGAGCTGAACTTCCTTCATGCGCCAGACACAAAGTATTACCAGCCATGCTTCCAATTTCAGCTAAGGCAGTAGGTCCGGGTTTTAATTGATTAAGTATAGTCATTAAAACGGTATGCCCAATATCCCCCTCGGTATCCAAGACAAGACCTTCATCAGCGAGCCAGGAAGAAGGCAAATTCATCAATCCGCTGAATTTGGGATAACATTCAGCGGCTGCGGCATTTAAAGTATAATGCTTAAATATTTCTTTAGTCGCCAAATATATTTTGGCTGCGTATAAAAGGTTCTCTTTATCTGCAATAGTCCGACCAATTCTCTGCTCTTTTTTTAAATTCGACAAGGTCTGTTCCACAACAGAATTTTTCTGCTTTTTTGCTCGTTCCAAAATTTCATCCATCTCAACATGGATAATAGTAGATCCGAATTTTTTTGAAAATTCCCATTCTTCACTGGTCATATCCTGGGAACCCGCTACCCGCCAAGTTTGTCTAGGGCCTATTAAAGCAATTCTTGTTTTATTTAAATTATTAAAGATTTTGGCAGTGTCAGCGTATTTAGATACTTTATCAATAAGGGTGACATCTTGGGATAATCCATAGACATACTTATACCGATAACCATGTTCCCATAAAATACTTCCAAAATGATGAACACACCCAATAGAAAAAGTTTCGGGATAAGGTAATCCCCACAAGACAACAGGACATTTTATATTATTAATAAAAATATACTGTAAAGAATCTAAAACCCAGGTAACATGAATCATGACTAACAAATCGGGTTGATCCTTTGACAGATAATCCACAGCGGAAAAGGCATCAGCAGGATCCCAGACTGTTTTTTCAAAAGCATTCACTTCTAATCCACTCTCTTCAAGCTGTTTAATTGCTCCTTTTAAGATTTCCTCTGCTCTTTTACCACCACTTTCAAATTGACTCGCCATTGCCACTAATGCAACTTTTGGCTTAACCATGATAAAACCTACCTTTCTTAAACTAATTTTTATATAAATTTTATAAAATATTTCTAAATAAGCGAATATTTAGTCCATTAATGTTCCACCATTCACATCTATAATCTCACCGGTAATATATCGGGCTTTTGGTGAAGCTAAAAAGACAACTACCTCTGCTACATCAATAGGACTACCAGCTCCTCGAATCAAACCACTTATACACTTCTCCTTTAGCATAGATCCATAGACATCCCATAAGGGAGTATTGATAATCCCCGGAGCTACGCCATTTACATTAATATTAAAAGACAAAAGCTCTTTAGCCGTTTGTATAGTTAAATTTGAAACACCCGCCTTAGAAACTGAATAACAGGCAGCGGAATTAATTCCACCTATTTTAGCAGCCAATGAAGTCATATTGATAATTGAACCTTTTTTTCGCTTCTTCATCTCCGGAATTACTGCCTGGGTACATAAAAAAACACTCTTTAGATTAACTGCCAGACAATGATCCCAGTCTTTTTCGCTTATTTCTTCTAATTTACCTGTTAAAGTCATTCCTGCGTTATTGACTAAAATATCAATGGGCCCTAAATTTTTTCTGGTCGCTTCAATAGCAGAAATCACCTGCTCTTTTTTGGATACATCCGCCTGGACTAGCAGTGCTTCTCTCCCCAAGGACGTAATCTCGCCCCAAAGTGATTGTGCTTCTTCATACTTGGTATGGTAACAAATGGATATATTTACCCCTTCTTTGGCTAAAGACCTACAAATCTCGGAGCCAATACCGCCGGTTGCTCCGGTTACAAAGGCAACTTGACCTGTCAACGGCATAGTAGATACCTCCAATACTTAATTATTTATTCCGTGATATTATCATTTTCACATATTAACTTTGTGCAAATCTTGCTCATCAAAGAGGATCTACCCCGATGGTTATTTTTAGCCTAACACAATCTAACTTATGCAGAGAGCATGACTTCGCGCATCCCTGAAACGCCCTGAGGATATTCATATTGAACAATCACCACTGTTCCACCTTTTATTTGACCGCTTCGAATGGCTTGATAATCTTCCATCTGAATCAAAAACCCGAGCTTTGCCGGAAAATTTTAACATTTAAGATTTAGTAGCAACTTCCTCAGGAAAGACAGTAGGAATAGTCGAAGCCCCGTACCACTATTTTTGCTAATTAATAAATTACTCTTCTTTAAACATGCCGAGCAAAGAATTATACAAATCCAAATAATATTGATAGGCTTTTTGATAGGCCAGTTTATTATCTTTTTGCGGCACTATCTTTTTCTTTACCTGAACCATCCGGTCAGAAGCTGTCTTCAAATTTGGGTAAATACCGGTAGCCACACCGGCCAACATGGCTGCTCCTAAACAAGCAGCTTCCTCATTTTGCATGGTGTAAACAGAACGCTGAGTAACATCGGCTTTAATTTGTGACCATAGAGGGCTTCTGGAACCCCCACCCAAAGAGCGAATTTCGGTCACCTTAATCCCCAAATCCTCTAATACATCAATATTGCGTTTTACTGCAAAAGCAATGGCTTCCATAATGGAACGAATAAAATGAGGTTTACCATGATGCAAGGTAAAACCATAAAAAACACCCTTTGCTCTGGGATTTGATTCGGGTGCCATGGCACCCTGTAGATGGGGCAACATAACTAATCCATTACATCCTGGTGGAACCTTTTCGGCTTCCTGGTCTAATAATTTATAGGAATCTACTTGGAGCAAGGACGCCAAGTCCATTTCGGAAGAACAAAACTTATCCCTAAACCAACGCAGAACCATGCCTCCGGTGGTAAAAGTATGTGCCATATAGGTATTGGGTATAGCATGATAATGACAGGGCATACGTCCTTTTTTATCAAAAATTGGCCTTTCCACTGTTGCACAAATGGCTAAAGCGGCACCGGTATTTTCTGATATAACACCAGGAGAAATGTTTCCGACACCGATAGCCCCACAGGCCTGATCTAAAGCACCAGTTGCTACGATGATTTTGGCAGATAGACTTAACTCTTTTGCAATAGAGGGCAATATTGGACCAGCAACCTCTCCAGATTCATGAATTTCTGGTAATTGATCTCCTTTGATGTCTAAATAGTTTAACATCTCTTTCCACCATACTTTTTTAATGATATCCCAATAAACCGTGGAACAGATAAGGGAACCTTCACAAAGGTATCTTCCGGTAAGTCGGAAAATAAAATAATCTTCTATGAGTAAAAACTTAGACACTTTATGAAATATTTCAGGTTGGTGTCTTTTAAACCAGAGTATTTTTGCGGCAGGCCAGGTAGGGACAATTTCCACCTGCCCGGTTATATGATAGGCATTCTCATTACCAAATTCTTTCGCTAACTCCTCTGCCTCCTGTTGTGCCCGGTTATCCAACCAAACCACAGCATGAGTTAAAGGTTTCCCTTCTTTATCTACTAAAATAAGGGTTTCTCCCTGAGCTGATATTCCTAGAGATTGAATTTGATCAGGATTCACCTTCGATTTGGTTAAAATTTCTGTTACTCCCTTTTTAAATGCCTGCCAGTAGGTTTCTACTTCCAATTCGACAGCTAACTCAGTTGGAGTTAATAATTGGTATTCCTGGGTTGAGGAAGCTAAAACTTGTCCATCAACTTGAAAGAGAATCACTTTAATGGCAGTGGTACCAAGATCTACCGCTAGAATATATTTCATTTTAAATCGTCCTTCTATTTTTTAGTCTGGGCTTGGTGCACAGCTCCAGGTAATCACCGCTTTTTGGGAACCGATATTGGTTAGCTGGTGTGGAACACCCTCAGGGATAATAATGATATCTCCTTCGGAAAGTTGATAGTATTTAGCATTATTAGGAGTATGCATTAATACCTCCCCACGGCTTACAAAAAAAATCTCGTGTGAATTCGGATGTCCGGGATCAACTCCACCGGTTTGCCCGGGCAATAAAGTTGAACTACCAAAAGTAATCTTACTGGTAACCGTATATTCGCGACAAACTTCCGGACCATCCATAAAAACTCTCGTTTGATCTTCTTTAATCACTTTGACTTCCATTTTTCGTGCTCCTTCCTAATTAAAAAAATCACCGGATTTATATACAAAAACGGGTTCATTGTTGCTATTTGCCTTAATTACCGTTCCGATAAATAACATATGGTCACCCACTTCAAATTGATGGGATAGTGTACAGTCAAGATAAGCGGCGCAATGACTGAGAATCGGAGCTCCGGTAGCTTGATAAGTTAATTCTTCTTCTTGGAGTTTATCCTGATCTCTCCCGGAGTTAAAACCACATTTTCGGGCTAATTCCATTTGATTGGGGGAAAGGATATTAATAGAGAATGATTTGGCTTGAGATATTAGTTCACTGGTATAATGTGTTTTGCCTATAGCAACAGAAATCATGGGTGGTTGACTGGATACCTGGTTTACCCAAGCAGCAGTCATCCCATTTATTTTTGATCCATATTTTACTCCAACAATATAGACGCCATGTGTTAATAAATCAAGAACTTTTTTAATTTGAGAATGACTCATTGAAATTCTCCTTCATTGTATTTTCATTTGATACTTTTGGATATTTTCATTATTTCCTTTATAACAAGCCCGCATAAATTAATTTTTTGCGTATTTCTTCAGACTCTTCTTGGTTAACCGGCAAAGTCGATAAACGAGGTGGTCCACTGGGTCTACCTAACAAACGAACAGCTTCTTTTACCGGGGCTGGGAAGTTCACTGAATCCCCAATTGCCCGAGCCATCGGTAATAATTTATAATACTTTTCTCGAGCAGAAACGAAATCATTGTTTTTTATGGCGTTATACATTTCAATAATCATCTTGGGAGCAATATTTCCAAAAGCTAAAATAAGAGCAGGAATTCCCATCGATAAAGTCTGCAAAATTAAATCATCACACCCGCTTATCAGTGTAATGTCTTCGCTAAAAAGACGAATTGCTTCACCAAAATAGCTCAAATTCCCACTGGATTCTTTTAAACCTACGATATTGTCTAGCTTTACAAGCCTCCCCATGGTTTCTAAATCAATTTCTACGCTGGTGTGTTGGGGTAAATTATACATAATTACCGGAATCCCGACTTCAGCAACTTCTTTGTAATGCAAGTAGAGTCCCTCTTTATTCGGAATTGCATTAAAGGGAGTAATCACTAAAACCGCATCAGCACCTGCCTTCATTGCATCTTTTGTATATTGTATAGTTACATTGGTAGTAGGTGCACCTGTCCCTGCAATGACTTTTACTTTTCCCTTTACAACTTCAACTACTTTTTTTACAACTTCAATTCTCTCTTCACGACTTAAATTGACAGCTTCTCCGGTAGATCCATTCGCCACAATCCCGGTGCATCCAGCATCCAGGTAGAATTCAACATTTTTCTTTAACCCCTCAAAATCTATTTCCCCATCTTTGTCCATAGGGGTTATAATAGCTGGCATTAACCCTTCAAATTTCATTTTTTCCATTCTTTTATCCTCCTAAATTTTTTAATTATGATTTTCAATTCTATAATTTGTAAATTTGCAATATACTTTCAATGCACAATCATATTACTAATACAACCATCTTCTTTCAAAACGATAATAATAAAAGTCTTATCTTAATTACTGTTTATTATTATTTGTTGAAACGATTATCTCAATTCCAGAATCTATATATTTTTGCTTTGTCTCGGCTTCTAACCCTTCACTGGTAATTATTATATCAATATCAGATAAATCACAAATTTTTATCGGTGCCAGTCGGCCAAACTTACTATGGTCTGCAAGAACGATTCTTTTTTTTGCTCTTCGAATCATCTGTTTTTTTGTTTCTATTTCTTCTAAAGTATAATCAGTTAAACCGTGATCGATAGAAACCCCACCTACACCAATAAAGCAAGTTTCAATATTAAAATTATCTAGAAATTGTAATGAATAATTACCGATAATTGACATTTCACGACAATTAACTTTACCACCAAGTAAGAAAAGATTCGAAAACATTTTTTTTCCTAATTCTTCGGTAATGGGTATCCAATTAGTGATCACAGAAATATTTTTATCATTGGGTAAATTTTTGGATAATTCTAATAAAGTAGTCCCTATATCTATGAAAATTAGAGAATTCTCTGGAATTAATGATGCTGCTAGTTTCCCAATAGCCTTTTTCTGTTCTATCATTTTTAAAGAACGAGTCATATAAGGAGGTTCATAATCTTTGCTACTTTGAATAATAGCTCCCCCGTGAGTTTTTATTATCTTTTTTTCCTTCGCTAAATAATCTAAATCTCTTCGAATAGTAATTTTTGAAATGTTTAAGATTGCACTAAGCTCACTAATTGAAAGTACATTTTTTCCTTTGAGCAACTCACAAATATCATCTCTTCTTTTGTTAATTAATCTGTTTGTTGCCAAGATAATTTTCCTTTCCTTTTTCTTAATCCATATAAGCTAAAACTCGGATAATTTGCTCTTTAAATGAGCCGTCATTTACAAATATCTTGTTAAAAAATGCACTGCCGATAGTAAACCCCCAGGGATTATATTCTTTCATCTTATCCAATCTATCAAAGCTATTAATACTTCCAGCCAATACGACGGGAATCTTTATCGAACCAATAAATTGTTGGGCTAATTTTTCAGCATCTCCTATATATCTATAGGCTAGCAAATCAAGTCCATTCACACCTTTTTTTTCCATTAATTTGGCGTCATCGATAATTTCTTGAATGGAACCTTCAAGGACGCTGGGGCTACCACTTACTTTTCCACAAAAGGGAAAATATTTCATAGTTTGCTCCTTCAATAAGTTATGCACCGATTCAAAATAGACGGTACCCATAAAATAATCAAACTGACACTCAAGGGCAAGTTTAGCTGCATCCAAACAAGACTTCTCGTTATAGGTACCCACCTCTAAAAAAGTAGTTTTCTTCGCTTCCTTCATATTGATCACTAATTTTTTCATTTTTTCAACGGGTAAACCAACATTTTTAAATCCCCAGTATTCTACGGGCAGCTCTTTACATTGGTCGAATATTTCTAAGGCATTGGAAACAGTTTTGTCATTGCAGGTTAACATAATAATCATTTTTTGTTTCATTTTTGTCTCCTTATTTTTGTTAATATTTTTATAGTAATCAATTCACTATTTAACTAATATAACATTATTATGTTAGTATAATATTATATTAATATTTTTATTGCAACTATATTATCATATTCTTTTTAATATATTTTCATATATTGCTTTATTATGTTATAAATGTTTCATAATATTTAAAATTTATCTTTTTTTGACATATTTTTCTATTTTTATCTCTGTCCTGTTGCTTTATTTTAATATATTCTATTTTTTTCCTTTCTTCTTTCTACTCTTCCTCTTTTATTAAAAGTATGGTACTAATATTCTTAAAACTCCGGAAGAAAAATAAATATTTTTTTGATTAAAGTAAAATAATATACTAAAATTTAGGCAATTAAAATAAAAAGGACTTTGATGAATAAATATAAAGAAAATGCTACAGGTACTATTATAAATATAAAACATGGTGCCTTAAAAGAAGGACCGGGATGGAGAAGTATTATCTATTTCAAAGGCTGTAACTTCTGCTGTCCCTGGTGTGGCAGCCCGGAAAGCATGCCTTTCGGAAAGACTGAATTAACCTACGAAGACGGCTCTAAAGAAATGATTGGTAAGGAAGTTACCGTAGAAGAAGTGATTCAAGAAATCTTACCTTACCAAAGATTTTCCAAAGACGGTCTTGCTTATGGAGTCACTCTTTCCGGAGGAGAACCGACCGCCCAATGGCCTTTCTATTTTGAACTTCTGAAAGGTCTAAAATATTTTAATTTTCCTATTGCAGTTGAAACCAACGGTTCATCCCCTCAGTTTATTAAATCCCTCCTCTATCTGGATTTAGTTTTCTGTGATATAAAGCATATAAATCCACAAAGGCACAAGAAATTGGTAGGGAAAGATAATAAAAAACAAAGATATTAAAGTAGATATTTCCTAAAAAGAAACTGACCCCGGATCTAAACGAGGGATAATGTCCTTTTTCAAGATATCGGGAGATAATTTTCGGGCATCACCGTATTGACCATGAATGCGTACTATCACCGGATAAGGATACTTCTCGGGGTGTTCAGCTACATCTAATAATTGTTCAGAAGAAAATACATTAAAATAAACATAACCCAATCCTTGCCCTTTGCCTTCGGCAGAATAATTAAAAATAGCGCTGATAATATCCTTAAGGTATTGGGCTTTCTGTTTTAAATTCATTCCTCTAATATTATCCGGGTTAATGCTCATCGCTACTGCCGAGCCACCGGTCATCATCTCGTAATTTAATTTTGATTGAGAAAGAATTCTGGTTAAAAGACCGCTTATAGCCATCCCTATAGAGGGGTCAAGCCCAAAACTTAAATCTTCGCGAGCTCCTCTCCCATCAGGAGTAGCTCCCGTCCAGTATCCGTAGAGCAGATTAGTGCTGGGACTGCTCCAGTCAGCAGCAAAATTCTTGCCGAAAGGATTCTTTTGTCGATTAATTTTTTCACTAACTATCTTCTCTAATTCTACCGCCTCTTTATCAGCGTAGGAAATATTATTACCAAATTTGGAAACTTTTTGGATAATATTTCGTAATCTTTCAAATCCTTTAAAATTTTTCTTCAGAGCAGTAAGCAAATCATTCAAGGAAAATTCTATTTTAGAATTGGTATCAAAGAAGTATTTAATTGCGGTCAAGGAATCAGCAGTAGTCCCTAAACCATGAATCAAGCAGCCGGATGCATTGTATTTTATCCCCGGGCCGCTATTACAATCCCTCATATCGATTCCGGTCTCTCCTCCTCCCATAAAAAAAGAAGCAAAAGGGACTGGCAACAAAGAAAGGGCTTCGGTACAATTATTAGCTGCCTGTACCATCTTCTCAATAAAATAATCCAGATAACGATAATAAATTTTTTTTAGTTT
>JABUBN010000485.1_pt1 | contig 11625 bp, 12 predicted proteins | sample 7240341 | NCBI WGS metagenome assembly JABUBN01 (sample SAMN07256345, study PRJNA390944) | subsurface metagenome | isolation source: Methane hydrate marine sediment | place: Pacific Ocean: Eastern North Pacific, ODP site | reverse complement strand
AACCATTCGTTTCTAAAAGCAATTTACGACGCTGGAGCTCATGATATTGCAATTAATGGTGATCCAAAAAATGGTTTCATATTTCCCTCTTATGTAGAACATATAATGGGTCCAATATGTTTTGATTATGGATATGGACCTTTCCGATGGGTTTGCCTAAGCTTAGAACATTCAGATTTAATAAAAACCGATCAAGTTGCAATTTCTTCTATCGATCCAAATCGGAGCTCACAAGATAGAGATAACTGGCATTGGATAAAGAATGCCGAAAAGAACAACTTAGTAGTTGGTTCTCAAGCTCGTATATTATATGCCGATATGGAAACTCGAGTAAAGATTGCTTTAAAATTCAACGAAATGGTTAAAAATAGAGATATCGGAGCGATTATGTTAGGAAGGGACCATCACGATGTTTCTGGGACCGATAGTCCTTTTAGAGAGACATCAAACATAAAAGATGGCAGTAATGTTATGTCTGACATGGCTCATCACAGTTGGGCAGGTAATATAGCAAGAGGAATGACTATATGTGTACTATCGAATGGAGGGGGCGTTGGCACTGGAAAAGCAATTAACGGCGGTTTTGGTCTAGTGTTAGACGGTTCAGAACGAATAAATAACATAATTCGCTCTGCAATTGAGTGGGATGTAAACTGTGGCATCGCTAGGAGAGCTTGGGCTAGAAATGAAAACGCGTTAACAACAGCTTATGCTTGGAATCTTAAGAATCAAGATAGAGGGCACATCACCTTACCTTTTTTGGTAAAAGATGATTTATTAAATGATGTTATTAATGTGTATTTAAAAAAGTATAAATAAAGTAAGAGTCCTATTTGGTTTGGTTAACATGGAAAATGATTTTAAATACGGTCAAGATCACTTGACTGTTAATTTGGCTCTGAAGATTGTTAGAGGTCAGATTAATGGTGTCCTAACGGAAGAAACCAAAATAAAAATAGAAGAAAACTATAATGTTGTTCAAGATATTGCAAACGGCGAAGTCTTAGTATACAGCATTAATACGGGATTTGGGTCTTTGTGTAGAACTAGAATCTCAAAAGAAGAAGTTGGTAAATTACAATCAAATTTGCTTAAGAGTCATAGCGTAGGCGTTGGTTCACCTATTAGCAAGGAAATTGCAAAATTAATGTTGATTCTTAAAGTCCACGCGTTAAGCATGGGATATTCTGGGATTTCTCTAAATTTGATTGAAAGAATTCTCTGGCATATCAACAACGATTTTATTCCATTGGTTCCAGAACAAGGGTCGGTAGGAGCATCCGGAGACCTTGCTCCGTTAGCTCATTTATTTTTACCCTTAATTGGTTTAGGTTTTCTGTCAAAAGATAGTAAAAATTATAAACCAGCAATAGAAGTTTTAAACCAAAACGGATTAAAACCGCTTGAACTTCATGCAAAAGAAGGTTTGGCGTTAATTAATGGAACCCAATTCATTACTGCTCATGGGGTTATTGTCGCTGAAAAGTTTTTTAGTTGTTTAGAGCAAGCTGATCTTATCGGAGCAATGACGCTTGAAGGGTATTTAGCATCGCCTCAACCTTTCAATGAGAGATTAATTGCTTTACGTCCTCATGATGGTGCTAAATCTGTTGCTAAAAGAATCAGGAAGTTTTTGAAGAATTCTCAATTTGTAGAATCACATGCAGATTGTGGTCGAGTTCAAGATCCTTATTCTATTCGATGTATCCCCCAAGTCCATGGAGCCTCCAGAGATGCTTTTTCACATTTAAGCGAGAAGATGGAATGTGAATTAAATTCAGTTACGGACAATCCTATAGTTTTTGATGAAAATACTGCTATCAACGGTGGAAATTTTCATGGACAACCTCTTGCCTTACCCCTGGATTATATTAGTTTAGCCGCTTCTGAGCTGGGAAATATCTCAGACCGACGAACATATCTTCTTTTAGAAGGAAAGTGGGGCCTTCCACCATATTTAATTCAAGAATCCGGCTTAAATTCCGGTTTTATGATTACTCAATATTGTTCAGCAGCATTAGCTAGCGAAAACAAATCAATGTGCTTCCCAGCAAGCGCAGATAGTATCCCAACATCAATGGGACAAGAAGATCATGTTAGTATGGGATCGATTAGTGCTAGAAAAGCGCTTCGAATAATTTATAATCTTGAAAAAATACTTGCAATAGAACTCTTGTGTGCCGCTCAAGCGTTTGATTTTAGAAGACCGTTAAAATCTAGTGCAACTTTAGAAGCATGCCATGCCTATATTCGTCAAAATATCCCCCATATTAACGAAGATGTAGTTCTTTCGGAATACATTGAAATTGCTTTAGAAATTATAAAAAGTAAAGAATTAATCAAAATTGCAAACGAAGTAAAATGACAGTAAGATCTACTCCATCGCCAAGAAGAATAAAAAGAAAAGATGTTGGTAACGAGGTTCCAACACCCACGCTAGATTTGATTATAATTCACATCAACGAATTAGTAACCATGGATTCTAAATATGGGGTTCCAAGAAGAGGCAAGAACATGGCAGAGCTGGCCCCCATTCACGATGGTGCAGTTGCTATATCTGGTAATTCTATAGTTTTCGTAGGAACAACACATGAATTATTTTCTAACTTTTCCCCTAAAGGAAAAACAGTAATAATTGACGCTACAAATCGGTTAGTAACTCCTGGATTTGTTGATCCGCACACTCATATTATCTTCGATGGTTTTAGAGAAAATGAACTTGAAATGAAACTTGCTGGTAAGACCTACCTTGAAATTTTAGAGTCTGGGGGAGGGATATTAAAAACTGTTAAAGCGACGAGAAAAGCTTCGTTAGAAATCTTAATTCAAAATGGGAAAAAGATTCTTAATAGGATGATGGAATATGGAACGACTACAATGGAAACGAAATCTGGATATGGACTCGATGTCGAGAACGAAATAAAGTCGTTATTAGCTGCAAAAAAGTTAAACCTCGAGCATCCCATGGATGTAATATCAACGTTTTTAGGCGCTCATGCAGTACCACCGGAATACGAGGGTGAAACAGACGATTATGTAGAATTAATTATTTCAGAAATGATTCCAAAAGTAGCACAAGAAGAATTAGCAGAATTTTGCGACGTATTTTGTGAAGAGGGGATTTTCTCAGTTGTTCAGACCAAAAAAATATTAAAGGCGGCTATGAAATACGGTCTAAAACCGCAGATTCATATTGACGAAATTATCGACACGAGTGGGGCATTATTAGCAGCAGAGTTAAACGCTGTGCAGACGGGACATATGCTAAAATCTAACGACGAAGGTTTGAGAGCAATGAGAAAAGCACAAACAATTGCTACACTATTACCCGGGACGCCTTTCTGTTTAATGATGAGGGACTATGCTCCTGCAAGAAAGATCATCGAATATGGTATTCCAATAGCCCTTGCTACCGACCTTAATCCAAATTGTTGGACAGAATCGATGCAAATCATAATTGCTTTAGCTTGCTATCACATGAAACTTTCACCAGCTGAAGCTCTAACAGCAGCTACGATTAACGCCGCTTGTGCACTTCAAAAACAAGAACAGATTGGAAGTATAGAAGTAGGCAAGAAAGCAGACTTAATAATTTTCGATGTACCGAATCATAATTTTCTTCCTTACCAATTTGGAGTAAATCTTGTTTCAAAAGTTATAAAAAATGGTAAAATTGTAGTAGATTTTGATTAATTTGCTCTTAAAATTTAGAAATCAAAATAATTCTCTAACAGATGTTTTGGCTCAAGTTTTTTAGGATTTTCAATTTGTAAATAATAATCTAAAGAATTAAGCACAGCACCTAAGGGCAACACGCCAATTAATTCTGTACCAACAATGGGTACTCCATATCGAGCGGCTTCAATTCGTACGAGTTCCATCTGACGATATAGAGGGGTTTTTTTATAATTAATATTGCTAATCCCTACTTGAACGCAATCTCTCGTTTTTAAATCGGTCCCCATTGCTTTAACGTTTACAAGTCCTCCCGAGCGTAAATGAATTGCTTTTGCTACTTTTTTCGCAATTTTAACATCTTTAGTCCCAAGGTTGATATTAAAACTAATTAAGGGATATCTTGCTCCCGTTATTATTGCACCTGCCGTTGGATGGAATTCTGAGGGGCCATAATCCGGTTTCCTTTCAGGGTCAGTTTTTATGGTTTCTTTTAATCCTTCGTATTCTCCGACTCTTATGTTATCAATATTTTTTCTTTCAAGATTTTTTGCAGAATCTTCGTATAAATATACCGGAACGCCTTCTTCTGCCATTTCCTCAGCAAATCTTTTTGATAATTCTATGCATTCTTCAATTGTAATGTTTTGAGCTGGTATAAACGGTACTACATCAATTGCCCCTATTCGAGGGTGCTGACCTTTGTGTTTATTCATGTCAATTAGTTCTATCGCTTTTTTAGCAGCTGATATATTTGCTTTCAACACGGCTTCTGGAGTTCCAACAAAAGTAATAACGGCTCGGTTGTAATCAGAGTCGTATTGAACATCTACAATGTTAGTTTCGGGAGTGTTTTTAATTTCTGCTACAATTCGTTCGACTTTACTTTTATCTGTGCCTTCGCTGTAATTTGGCACGGATTCAACGATTTTGCGCGCAACCTGGTGTCGTGTGATAACCATAATTATCTCCTTAAAACAACATTAATTCCAATTTTTAATAATATAAATTTATTTATACAAATCTAATTTCAAATTTAATAAATTAAGATTTCTTCAATATGATGAGCTTCTAAATCTCTTGAATTACAAAGGTTAATTAATGGTTGATCATTAGATAAAAAAATCCAATCTTTTCGAATAATCTTACTTAGAGCAATATCTGTAAATCCAAATTTTAAAAAACTCTTATCCTTTAATATCTCATCTTTTTGGATGTGTTCCTCAATAAAATCTTCAAAATGTTTTTTTATTTTCTCTAACCAATAAATTAATTTTGAATCTATTTTTGCATCTCGCTTAAGTAATGAATATATTTCTGCAAAAACTTGAGGAACTACATAGAGTTTTTTATTTTCGAGAAAATCTGAAAAGAGTTTAAAATTTTCTTTAGCATATCTTCTTTTAGATTCTTCAAGCAATAATAAGTAATATTCTTTTAATGCTCCAGAATCAATAACAATATTCTTTTTAGTCTTCCAATCTTTTAAAATCATCTAATTCTCCAGTCTCCTTATTTATATGGATTTCAAAAGATACTTTATCTGTATTAAACATGTTTGCTCTAAAAGTTGATTTTAAGATATAACTCTTTTCTGTTTCTCTTTTCTTCACAGTTTCAAAATCAAGCCAATCAATCATAGGTTTTCCATAAAACTCTGTATCTAATCCTTTCATATTTATTATTACTTCTTTTGCCTTATCCAAAGCTTTTTCTAAACTAATCATGATGAATACTCTCTTACTATTTTAATTTTAATAAATTCATTATTGCATATGATATAAAGAATTGTATACTACTAAAATTAATTACTTAAGTTTTGTATTCTATATTTATCGGTAATTTTAATAATTTTCGCAAGAGCGGTATCTTTTAATTATTAATTGAATTTTCTATGCATAACATCGTGTAAGACGCCCTTTAGGGTGCGGTGGTCGAGGAAACAAGAATTCAGCTCCTTTAGGTGCTGGTAGTTCAAGGTAAAACGTAATCTCTTCCATAGGTTTTATCAGTAAAGATGTAGATTTTATCTTCGCCGTTACCAATTGCTTTTTCATTAATTTCTAATTTTACAAATATAGATTTCTCTTTTGTTCCTCTTGGAGTTTTATTAACTTGTTTTTCTTTGAATTTAATAACTTCTGCTTTTTGATGAATGTATGTGTCTGTATTATTGCCCATAATAATTAAATCGTCGTTTTTAGTTAAATATCCGTTATCCAACGAAATTTTAGCATAATCTTTCGTATAATCCTCAACTTGACCAACTTTGATATATCTGAAATGTGATAAATTTGAAGGGGATTTATGTTGATGGTCTTCTTCAGTCATTCTCTTAAAGTAAAAACCTGGAGTAAATCCTCGATTATAAACTTTCTTTAAGTCGGTAACCCATCGACCAACTTTTTTTTTTGAAAAAGTTCCGTTATAATAAGCCTCAATAGCTTCTCGGTAAATTTTTGTAACCACCTCGACATAGTGAGGGTGTCGCATTCTGCCTTCAATTTTAAAAGCGTCAACCTTGGCTTCAATGAATTTAGGTATGTGGGCAATTGTACAAAGATCTCTTGAATTCATGAACCTAACACCATCGTAGATGTATTCTGCACCAGATTCTTCCCTTACCCACCAGCGTCTTCTACATGGTTGTATGCAATTACCTCGGTTTGCTGATTTCTCTTCGGTTCCACAAATATCTTGAGAAAAATAGCATCTGCCACTTATGGAAGTGCACATTGCTCCGTGAACAAAAATTTCAATTTCTGCTTTAGATAAATTCCTCTTTATTTCTTTAATTTTTTCTAAAGATAATTCCCGAGCTAAAATTAATCTCTCTGCTCCTAGCTTTTCATAAAATCTAGCAGATAAAGAATTAGACACGTTACATTGCGTAGAAATATGAAAAGGCACCCCAACTTCTTTAGCTACTTCAATTGCAGCAATGTCGTGAACTATAACAGCGTGAATACCTGCCTCTTTTCCTTTTTCTATGACTTCGTGTAAGTAATTCAATTCGTTGTCGTATATTAATATATTTGTAGCTAAATACGCTTTTAACCCAGCTTTGCGGCAAAAATCCATGATTTTAGTAAGATTTTCCAGAGCAATATTTTCCGAACGCATTCTCATATTAAACTTCTCAATTCCAAAATAAACTGAGTCTGCGAAATTTGACGCTGCTTTAATCGCTTTTAAATTTTTTGCTGGAGCAAGTAATTCAACTTTTTTCATATGAAACAATAACAATTTTCAAAATTGACTTAAATTAAAGTATACTAAAAGAAAAAATAAAACTATCTTTTATTTTCTGTTTAATGTTTTAAATGAAAAAAATAATGGTTCTAATTAAGTTTTAAAAAGAAATATGAAAGTTTTAGATTATGTTAACTGCATACTTGTAGGAATTATCGCTACTTTAGGAGAATTTCCGTGCATATTTGATAATTCATTAATTAACTCATTCCATTCATTAAACAATTGGACAGATTTTGGATAGAAATGATATAAATCTGGTTTACTAATATTTGGAGAAAAGAAATATACATTTCTTCTCTTTACAAACGCTTTCCATATAATTCCATTCCCGAAATTGTTATATAATTTAGCACCAGTTTCAGCAATTAAACTATGAAAACCTTTGCCTTCGTAGGAAGATGACATTACAACAATCGTGCCTTTTCTATCAAGAAATCTATTTGAAGCCGTCATTAAAATATTAAAAGCTTTTATTGATTGGTTCAATTCAGAATCTTCTGGGTAAGAATTTAAGAAACAAATTTGATTTTCTAGGGTTATTTTTGTCGTATAAGACTCCTTTGCGGCCTCCATAGCTTTTCTATGTGCGTCTCGATAATGGCCTGAATAGATCTCAGTTATGTTGCCAATTTCATTCATCACTACATTAACAGAAAAATCTAAGCCAACATTATCAACTATATCCTCAATGTCTTCCCTTATTTCAGTCATTCTTCCGATTCCCGCTCCAATTCCTCGCATTCCTGCAGAATGATTTGCCTCGAGTGTGCGAATACCACATACTCCTGGCAATACTATTTTGGCACCGCCCCCAAAGCCGGCTAAAGGGTGGGGAATAACACCTCCTACCGCAATCTTTAAATCTGCGTTATAATACGTTTTATTTACATCAATTGGCGTCCCTATCTTAGAATCTCCTAGATGTACAAGGTTCTCGTAAGGATGATGATTTTCGATTTTAAACCTACTTACAATTTCTTTGCCTAGTTTTAATAAGCAATCGTTTTTATTCATTGGTCTATGAGCACCAAGAGCAAATAAAATTGTGATTTGTTCTTCTGAGATATCAGCTTTTTCTAGTTCTTCAAAAACAAACGGAAGAATTTTCGATGATGGCGTCGTTCTTGTCATATCGTCTACAACGATTACTACGTTTTTTTTCCCCTGGGCAATAACAGATAAACTAGGGGTTCCTATTGGATTTAATATCCCTTTTCTAATATCTTCACTTGATAATTCTGGAGCGTCAGCATCTTTCATTTTACAGACGGAAACATCCCACGAATCGGGGAACTCTAACTTTAAATAATGTGGGTCCCTCCAAGCGGCCCACGGGACTTTAAATTGTTTAACCATTCAAATTCACCACATTTAAAAGAATTACTTAATAATAATAGTCGGTTTTATTCTTAATAAAATATTAAAACATCAATAATAACACTAAAAATCTAAGTGATTATTTAACTTTTTATACAATGTAAAGTAAAAAATCAAAACAAGAAAATGAACCAAAAAAATAAATACAGAATTTCTAAAGACGAATATTTCATGAAAATAGCAAAGGTTGTCTCAGAAAGAAGTACGTGCATAAAACGTAAAGTTGGCGCGGTGTTAGTAAAGGATTCTCATATATTGTCGACAGGATATAATGGCGCTCCGTCTGGATTTAAACATTGTACTACAGAAACTTGCGTTCGAAAGAATTTAAAAAGCGGTGAAAGACCCGAACTATGCCGGGGAGTACATGCCGAAGCTAATTGTATAATACAAGCTGCTTTACATGGTACTTCAATTAAGGGCGATACAACTCTTTATACTACGATTTTTCCTTGTATGACTTGCTTAAAATTAGTTATTAATGCTGGGATTAAAAAAATTGTGTATCTAGATGGTTATAATATGGAAAATGAAGTTAAGAAAGATTTGTTAAATGAATCAGTTTTAATAGTTAAACCTTTATTGTTAAGTAAACTTTAAATCGCAACTTTTTCAACTTTATTTTGCAACTCTATTTGCAACCTGCATTTTTTTAAATAAATTCTGAATAAATTTAAAGCATAATACATAGGAATAATTAACACACATAGAGAATAAATAAATAACAATTTGGAGAAAATAAAAAATGTCAGACAAAGGAAAAAGAAGGGAAGGTCAAGAAAACGCGGTCTTTGTTGGGCGTCGTCCTACGATGAATTATGTAATGGCTGTGATGATGGTCTTGAATAAAGGAGTAGAATGTACGGTAAAAGCTCGCGGCAAGGCGATTTCTCATGCCGTTGATATCTGCGAGATTTTAAAAAATCGTTTCTTGAAGGGAGTTGAATATAAGGATATTAGTATTACCACGGAGGTACTTACAGGCGAGGAAGGTCGTCAAAATAATGTAAGCTCTATGGAGATCGTTTTATCCCCTCCGAAATAAATAGAATTCGAATTTTTTGAAATATTTTTTGAAATATTTTTTTAAATCTTTTTAGGTTGATTAACTTGTTTTTCTATTTTTTTTAAGAAGTACAGCTAAAGTTAAAATTAAGAAAAAGTAAAATTAAATGGAAAAATTATTTCCTATAAGTGTTAACCCACAATTTTGCGTCCGATGTCAAAAATGTATGTATTCTTGCCATCCAAAAGCTATTTTTTTTAAAGATACATTAAGGTATGTGGATTATAATAAATGTAAAGGGTGCCTTAAATGCGTTGATGTGTGCGAACACAACGCAATTGAAGTAATATCGATGGAAGACGGGCAATTAATAGATTTTGAAATAGATAGCGAGAGATGTACGGTTTTTGAACTACCACTACCTAAAAGTAGTGGATTCGTAATTCATCGAGAATTGCTCTTGAATCTCTTGATCCAATAGTCTCACATTCTCTCCAAACGCATCGACCGTAGTCCCTACGGTAGTTTCATCATTGTTAATGATCGTGATATTATTTTCTTTTAAGTTTCTTATTCCTTCGTTTCTGAGATTCACGGAAGCGTTTACATCCCTATCGTGAGTGACTTGACATTTTGGGCAAACCCATTCACGATCGCTTAGTTCTAAGTCTTCTTTTTTGTATCCACAGTCAGAACAGAGCTTAGAGCTGGGAAAATACCGATCCACTAAAATTAAATGCTTTCCTTTTTGTTCCATCTTATATTTTAAAATTGTCACGAATTGGTTCCAAGAAAAATCTAAGCTCACAGATTTAGACAGTCCAGAATTAAATCGTTGCATTCCTTTAATATTTAAATCTTCCAAAATCACGCAATCAAAATAATTGGATAAAAGATGAGTTATTTTATGAATCCAATCCCTTTTTCGATTCTCAATTTTCTCATAAAGTATAGCTAAATTAATTCTTTAAGAGGGCTGTTTTTTCAGCGATTCTTGGGTCTGCGTTTAAAAAACCCTTAACATTTTTCCAGTAAATTACTTTTAAGTTAAAGTTAATCCTAAGACAGTATGCTAGGATTGCCGCTGTTAAATCGCTTCCTCCTCTTCCGAATGTAGTAATTTTTTTATCTTTCGTAGAGCCATAAAACCCAGTTACACAGATAATTTCAATTAATTCAGATTGGAGCAAGGGGATTATTCTATCAGTCACTTTTATCTCAGTCTCTTCTAATAACGGAAGGGCTCTCCCAAAGTTATCGTCTGTAAGGAGAATCTCATCAGAAGGGATATATTCTACTTTAAAGTTTTTTGATTTTAAATATTGGCTTAAAATGAATGTGCTAAGTTTTTCTCCATAGGAAATAATTATATCCTGAATTTCCATACTTGGCCGGATTAATTTAATTACGCTGCCTATCTGTTTTAATTCGCTAATTTCTTTTTTTAAAAATTCAAAGGTCTTTTTAAATTCGCTTTCTTCGTTGATAAGAATTTGATTAATCACATTTTTATGGATATTAAAAATATCGTCAATAATGTAATCGCATTTAGGTTCTTCTTTACAAGATTTCTTATAAAAATCTATTAACTTATCAGTTATTCCATTTAACGCAGATGCTACAATTATTACTTTAGAGGCTTCTCTATATTTTTTAACAATATATTATATTTGACTAAACGATTTTTCATCTTTTAAACAAGAACCTCCAAATTTCATTACAACTAGATTTTCCATTCTAACTAGAAAACACAATTTTTGAGTTAAATTGAGATATTAATGAATAGAAAAAATCGAAAACTTATAAATAAGTTGGAATTCCATAATAATTTTTACCACTAGAAGTAAAAGAAAGCCCACTCCTTTAGCAGTATCCAATTAAGTATTATTTTTTCAATGATTTTTAACTTTTTCTATGCCGACATTATTCTCACCTTTACGTTTTAATAACCTATTTTTTTCTACGCTTCGAGAAAAGTTTCGACTAAAGCATCCTGGTTATCCTGTAGTGTCCACTTTTGGCTTTTATGCCCTTTTTTTTGATGTTTTTCAAGGAATGTGCGGTTTATTTTCCACGAATTGTAAAGAAGCATTCGAACAAACAAGTCTAAATATCTGGTATTGTCGTATCTTGATTTCCATCGCCGCCCCATCCGATTTAAGTCGCTAAACCCGGTCTCTATGAACCATCTTTTTTTATAAAAATTAGATGTGCGGGAAGGCCAGGAACTTGGTTTACTCTTAGGTTTTTGGGTAGTCATTATGGCATAAATTAACTTCATAGCATCGTTTAAGGCTAATTTCCCCTTCATT
>JABUBN010000483.1_pt1 | contig 11678 bp, 12 predicted proteins | sample 7240341 | NCBI WGS metagenome assembly JABUBN01 (sample SAMN07256345, study PRJNA390944) | subsurface metagenome | isolation source: Methane hydrate marine sediment | place: Pacific Ocean: Eastern North Pacific, ODP site | reverse complement strand
GCAAATGGGTAATTGGATGATGGCAGTTTCCGCCATCTCCAGCAGATCGTTGTATTCAATATCTGAACTGGTGGATTCATCATACTGATCTGTCATTTTCTCGTAGCCCTCAAGATATTTCCTTTCCCTGGACAATTTGCGAAAATGCTTCCTGATTGTATTATAGGTAATACGAAAAAGGTAGGGATCGATGTTGTACTGGTCTTTAAGGCCAGCCTGTTTTTCCAGATGGTTATAAATTCTTCCTACACTACACCCTCAGCATCGTTTTTATTTCCCAGGTAACATAATGAAAATGTGTAGATTTTTCTATGGAATTTCTTATAGATAAAAATAAGAGACTATTTTATCAATTCAAACTTATTATGGAGTTTTAAATTCTAATCTTCTTTTCAGCATAGTTTGCCTCTTTATTTCCTTATATTTTCCGTAGGATCTCTTCACCTCTGCCAATAAGACATCTGCAGGTTTCAGGTTGATAAGCGATTCTTGGTACCTACTATTATTGTATTAATCAACAGCCATCTGCTTGAATTCCCTGTCATACTTTCTTCTTGAATTCATAGACGATAAGTTAAAATTTATTTGCTTAACTTATTGTCAGGTCTAATGTAGTAATATCAATGCAAGCCTTGTCTTAGCTGACATAAAGCAACTCACTATACTCCACGAAACCGGTCTGCCACTCGCAACGGCTCGCAATTCTCGAGCATAATCCGTATAAATAGATTGGTATTTCTTAGATATGAGAGCATAACATGTAATCTAAACGGCGAAACGTTCGTGGGAAAAGGTGCATTTTTCTTATCAAATATTCAAATAATGTCGTAACTTAATTTCGTGCAAAAACAAGTTAACGTTCTTTGGTAAAAAACAATAATATAGCAACCAATTTAAAACAGAAACAACATGAACAACAGAAAAACAGCCATAGGAATTTTAATCCTGACATCAGCTCTTACAATGAGTCTAAGAATTAATGCTCAATCTGTAAAAATCGGCAATAAGGAATGGATGACAAAAAATTTGAATACTTCAACATTCAGAAATGGTAACCCTATAAAGGAAGCAAAAACCGCTGAAGAATTTGGAAAAGCTGGTGATAATGAACAGCCGGCATGGTGTTATTTCGAAAATGACCTGGAAAATGGAAAAAAGTATGGCAAGTTGTATAACTGGTATGCTGTAAATGACCCCCGGGGGTTGGCACCGGCAGGCTGGCACATTCCCAATGATGAAGAATGGACGGCACTCACTGATTTTTTGGGTGTTGCAAGTACAAAAATGAAAAGCAAGTATGGCTGGGAAGAAAATAGTAACGGTACCAACGAAAGCGGCATTTCAGGTCTTCCGGGCGGTTTCCGCTCCATCAGTGGAAATTTCTACGCCATTGGCGAGTACGGTTACTGGTGGAGTTCGACGGAGTCCCGTAGACCACATGCCTGGACCCGCCCCCTTGGTTACTACAGTGGCTATGTAATCAGGAACTACCTCAATATGAAACTCGGATTCTCTGTTCGTTGCCTGAGGGATTAAAAGACACTTTGACTATTTGGGATTTGAGGCGAAGGCCCAATGAATTATTTAAAAATGAAGCTACACAGTGATTTACCGGTTTACAAGGCAACGTATGATTTATTGTATGTCTTCAACCCAAAGTGGACCAACTGCCTGATTATCAATAGGAGGCTTTTGGTTCAAGATGTTTCTTTTTGCTGTTGATAAATCCTTCTTCTTTCTTCCATTGTTTTTCGTTTAATATCTGCTCGTTCACAGAGTCGCTGCTCAGCTCTTCCGAAGTATATGTCTGCCGGGGTAAGGTTATCCATTGACTCGTGATAGCGGTCATTGTAGTAATAGTTGACCCACGCTCTGATCTCTTTTTCCAATTTTCCATTATTCATATAACTTGACAAATTTTGATATCTAACTTTGAAACCAGTCAACTTGAATAAAATCCCCGAATCCTGTCTGCAGCTCGCAGCGGTTCACAGATACATGAGAGACTATAACATCAGTTGTGTAATGAAATGCTGTTGATTATCAAACAATAATTGAGAATTTTTAGATGAAAGAAGAACTTTCCTTTGATACGAAATTCCAGTAAATTATTCTAAGATAATCTATTGTTGAACTATGAAGGTGAAAAGTTCCTCAATAAACAAGTTTCAACCACACCACACAACACACAATTATATACGATGACTTGATTATCTGATAATATGAAAATAGGTGAAGCCTTATAGGATTTTTAGCGTAACTTTCGACAGTATAGAGAACAAGGTTCCTATTACGCGTTTAAAATAATGAAAAGGTATATTTGGTCCGGGATAAGTAATGATGAAAGAATAAAAGCAATTAGTGAAACAACCAGCATAGTCGATAGATATGCGACAATTTTAAATTTTCAGAGATTTTCGGATATTTCATTGGGCCTTTTACTTGAGATAGAAGAATGCAGGTTAACTGATTTGCAAATCAGTATAAAAAATATAATATCCATTGAGGGCATTGACACAAATTTGACAAATTCAAAAACAGATTGCATTGTTCATTTAAATATTACTTTTACAAAAGGCATAGGAGATTTGGAAATAGAAGTGCCAAATATTCCTAAATAAGAGATTTATAATGCCCAACCGCTAACACTATTCTAAAGGAATAACAAATTTTTCATCCAATTCTTCATGCGGCAAACATCGTCAAATCTACATATGGTGTTTGCCTTTTTGCCACTGCAAATATTCTGAACAGTAACTTATTTCTAATAATATTCAGAGTGCTCATTTTGTTTTTACCCTCTTCAGTTCTCCTCTCGTAATAGGTTTTGTATTCACCTTTTAATCTAACCACGCCAATTGATGCTATGTTAACAATGATTTCAATTGCTTATTTGTACAAGGATGAAAAGATAAGTCCGGTATATAATAACATATTGATTGATAGATGTGTGTGTATCCCATCAGCCAAATGTGGACAACTTCCCTGATTGTTGATTAGGAGGATTATTACATTTAATAATCCTTTCAGCAATGCTAGTCTTGCTGGAAACAAATCAACTCAGCATGGAAGATAACAAGATAGAAAAAGATCAGCAATCAGCCGAATCCTACATCAAAGAAATAAAACGAAAGACCCGAAACCGGTTTTCTGCCGAGGAGAAGATCCGTATTGTGATGATGGGCATACGAGGTCAGGGTAAGGTGTCCGAGATCTGTCGCCAGTTCGGTATTGTAGAAAGCCTGTATTACAAGTGGAGCAAAGACTTTATGGAAGCAGGTAAAAGAAGATTGGCAGGAGATCTTATGCGAGAGGCCAACACCACTGAAGTGAAACGATTGCGACAGCATCTTGACGAGTACAAGCACATGGTAGGTGAACAGGCCCATGAGATCCGGATGCTTAAAAAAAGCTTGAATGGCAACATATAAGGTACTATAAGTATATGCGTATCAGTCAAGCAGAAAAGATGGAGATCATCCGTATAGTAGAGAACTCTCCCATTGGTACGAAACGCACCTTGAAGGAACTGGATATTAACAGGAGTACCTTCTATAATTGGTATGGCAAGTACCTCAAGGATGGTTACGACGGTCTGGCCGATAGGAAGCCCAATCGCAAGAACTTCTGGAACAGGATACCACAGAAGATCAGGGAACAGGTAGTGGATGTGTCATTGGACATGCCTGAAAAATCACCTCGAGAGATCGCCATGTTCTACACCGATCATTACCACTACCATATCTCTGAGTCCAGCGTATACAGGATACTGAAAAAGAGAGGTCTGATCGCCCAGGCAGTCTATGCGGTGCAACCAGCTGCCGATGAGTTCAAGGATAAAACCACTCGGATCAATGAAATTTGGCAGACGGACTTTACTTACTTCAAGGTGCTGGGCTGGGGCTGGTATTATCTCTCAACGATTTTGGATGATTACTCGCGCTTTATTGTCTCCTGGAGGCTATGTAAGACGATGAAAAAGGAAGATGTCCAAAACACCGTCACAGATGCCCTGATGGCTTATCACATCCCCAGAGAACAACGGCCCAGGTTACTCAGCGATAACGGCAGTCTGTCTAAAAACCTCCGTTTGGTACTGATATATGACTGAAATTTAGCTGTTTTAAAGGGAGTATAAAAGAAGCCTCCCAATTTTTCTCCGAAAAAAGAAGTGCCCGTATATAGGCTAATCTTTGCTCCCACAACCTGATTTTAATAAGAAATATGCTTAGATGGTCTTCAAGATACCTCTTGAACCGATCAATCCCCAGTATGTTGATGATACGCCTTAAATTATAGACTGTCATCATAAATCCAACATCGGCACTTGCCCTTTTAATGCTTCTTTTTGTCATGATATAACTAAATCCCCACTGCCGTTTTATGGTGCCATATGGATGCTCAACAATAGCCTGGCGTCGTTTGTAGTGTGCTTGATTTTGCTCAACCCGTTCTTTGTTATTTTGTATGTATTGCTGAAATTCACTTCGTTGTACGGCTTTTCCGTATGTGGCTTTGGTGCATAGATCTTTTACCGGGCAAGACTTACATGCCTTTGTGGTATACCGCTTGAAAAAATAGGTTTCTGCTTTGTGTCTTTTGCCTGTAGTGGTTAGATGCTGGTTTTGTGGGCATATGTAATAATCTCCTTGTTGGTTGTATATGAAGTTTTCTACATTGTATGCCGGGTTTGGAGCTTGTGAGGCCAGACCCGGTATGGCCACCACGGTATCAATGTTCAGGTCATGGGCAATTTTAAACTCAGATCCGGTATGATAACCTTTGTCGTATAAGGCTGTAAACTGGTTGGTGCGCAATATGCTCTTGGCTCTTTGCAGCATATTGCCCATGGCTTTGCTATCGTTGCTGTTGGTGACCTTGTAGTCAATCAATAGATTGTTCTTTGCATCGACGGTGGTTTGTACATTGTATGCTACCTCTGTAATGTTGTTGCGAACAATCATGTGGCGGCTATCCGGATCTGATGTCGATACCTGGGGCTCACCACTTTCTTTGAGTTGGTTTTCTATTTCATGATATCCTTCAGCCCGTTGTTTATGCTTTTCTATTTGATCCTCAATTTGCTTTTTATCGTCCCCATCGTTCTGAGCCAGTGCTTCATGATATTCCTGAAGCTTATTCTCGATGTATTCCAAATGCCGAGTTATTTTCTTTTGATTGAAGTTATTCTTCTTGCTGTTCTGGGCCCTGAACTTTGTACTATCCCCGGCTATAAGCGTAGCACCAATGAGGTTGAAATAGTTGGCAATCTTCACCGTCTCCATAAAGACTTTCTTGATCGCCCCAGGATTATCTCGCCGGAAATTTGAAATGGTATTGTGATCAGGATGAAGATTGCCCAACAGCCACATTACTTCAATGTTTCGTTTACTCTCTTTTTCAAGTCGACGCGATGAACGTATCTTGTTCATGTAGCCATAAATGAATAGCTTGAGGAGGTCCCCTGGATGGTAGGCTGGTCGACCGTTTTCGCAGTGATCTATCTGAAAACCATAACTCTCCAATGCCAGACTATCTACAAACACATCGATTAGACGGACTTCATTGTCCTCGCTTATGGCATCATCTAATGTAACCGGGAAAAGATAGGTCTGAGACCTGTTTTGTCCTTGAATGTACTTCATGCTATAAGTTACAAATATCGAGGGGCTTAGAAAAAATCAATCAACATGAATTATAAACAAATTATGAAGTTTTTAGACAGTCTGACGGTGCCTGTTACATCGCTGGGAAGTTGAAAAAGTTCCTCAAGGTTCGTGGCATAGATCAGGTTCACGGGGCCCCTTTTCATCCACAGACTCAAGGCAAGATTGAACGCTACCACCGGTCTATGAAGATCGTGCTATTGCAAGACAATCATTTTAGCACTGAAGATCTGGAAAAAGATATCAGAGCGTGGGTGGACTATTACAACAATGAGCGCTACCACGAGTCACTGAATAACCTTACACCGGCAGACATATACTTCGGAAGAGCTGAGCAGCGACTCCGTGAACGAGCAGATATCAAACGAAAAACAATGGAAGAAAGAAAAAGGATTTATCAACAACAAAAAGAAGCATCTTGAACCAAAAACCTCCTTTTGATAATCAGGCAGTTAATCCACTTTGGGTTGAAGACATACACACAAACCGAGTGCATACATCAAGTACAGAAAGCAGATACGCATAACGCTTTTCTTCATCAATGTAGATATACTTAATATCCATGGTCAGATACTCCAGTGGAGCCTGGGCATCAATAACCCTAAACTGGGCAAATTGCCGCTTGCCGTAGGTACTAATCCTTTGTTTGATCAATAATAGGTTGGCTTCACTCATTAGCCTATAAACTTTCTTCTTGTTGATAATGTATTCCAGATCATGTAACTCCCATGTTGTCTTTTCATATCCGTAAAAATCCAGGTCCTCACCAAGTATCTTCTTTATGTCCTTCACTACCCTGCCGTTGCTTACCATTGTTCCATCTGTTTTGGGTGTGTGAGTGCTTGGAGGTATCCCCCGCCTGCCGTTGGTTGGCTTATAATACCAACTGCTCCGGGGATAGCCTGTCCAATCTGTTAGCGAGGAAATGGACGCTTTCTTCTTGTACTTATTGATAATCAACTGCTTCGCCTCTTTAGCCGCTGAGTTTTTTTTAGCAGCTCACTCTTAACTTCCAATTCCAGGGCCTGACGTGCAATGATCTTCTTTAACCGTTCATTTTCCTTTTCTAAATCCCGAATTGCTGGGTCAACCCTGAAATGTTGCGCCTGGAGGCCATCAATACCCATTTGGTCAAATCGGTTCTTCCACCGGTAATACAAACTCTGTGCGATCTCATACTTACGACATGTGGCCAACATCCCGTTTTCTTCTGCGTCTCGCAAAATCTCCATCTTCTGTTCTACAGAAAAAACTCTCTTCCTTTTCATAGTCCCTAAATTAATTTTTTGGTTGAACATTCTTCTAATCTGTTTTCACTTTTTATGTCCAACTATTTAGGGGGCTAGTACAATTATTATGATATATATTCTATTCTCAAGGAAGGTTTCAGCATTAATAAACTTATCGATTTGGCAATTGATTATTCAAAATACAAACTGAAACTGAAAAGTATTCTCAGCATTTTATCAAGTGCTGAGAAGTTTAAAAAAGAGGAAGAATTTGAATTACTAAATCCAAAATATAAAGTTACGTCCTTAGAAATTCGTGACTATATAATGGATAAGTATAAAGAGGTATTTAACGAATCAAAATAAATCCCGAAACAAATACCTTCTAGCTGCTCTCAGCTCATCCGACATCTTGGTGCCATGCAGGTAAGGATCTTCAAACTCAACGGCATATTTCTTAAGTTCTGTCGCCAGGTTATGTACCAAACTTTTATTCGCGGTCACATCGATAAAAGTGATCAGTTCATCCGGGTCCTGTTCCAGATCGAGCAACCAGGGATCATTATTCGTTGAAAGGCAGCTGGGTATAATCGGTGAGGCAGTAAATAATTACAAAAAACTTGAGATGCTGAATTATCCAATAGCAGGGAAATAATTGCTTTCCGCAACCGGTTGATCCATGCATATAATAACCTGGAGTATGAAATTATATGGGCCATCATAGTCCGTCACCTCCCCTTATTGAAAGAAGAGATTATCGATCTTCTGAAATCCGATTAATGCAATACCCTTGCTTTATCAAAGATCTTTAATGCTCAAGAGATCACCGATTCCCACCGCTTGTATTTTCTTATCGATTTGAAAGGATTGTGTGCCCGGATATATTACATAAAGGCGATCAAGTTTTAGATCATTTTGTGCAATCGTAATTGATCGGCTGCGGGACGGAGCATCTGTGTATTTTATTTCAAAACCAATCCGTTTACCTGACTTGATGATAAGCAAGTCCAGCTCCGCTCCGGAATGAGTCGCCCAAAAATATCCTCCCCTGGTTTTTGTAAGATCAAGAATCTGCTCTATTATAAATCCTTCCCACGATGCTCCCAGCTTAGGATGTGAGAGGATCTGATTTCCATTTAAACTTAGAAGTGTATGCAATATCCCTGAATCTCTGATGTATATTTTAGGTGGTTTTGCCACATTGCCTTGGACCGAGTAAAATGGCTATAGGATACAATTCAAGTGAATCAATTATCTTCTTTTCAAGGCCATTCCTTTGAAGTAACATAACTTGAAAATTATTATGTTTAGATTATGTAATAACCCGATAATTCAATAAATGGAAATTTGAGCTTTCGCACGTTAATTTCTTCAATTACAGCTCCCATTCATTATGATATTCGTGTTTAATCCATTCATTACACATTTCAAGTGCGTTCCACACAACCCCTTCCTGGGATTCCTTTTCAACATTCCGGGTTACAATATCACCTGAGAATGGAGTTAGTTTAGTGGTCCTTATTTTTTCGTCAGCACCAATATTTGTCACCTTCATGTTTTCACTGTCCCACAACAATGTTTTTTGCAAAGCCTGCAACCTGACAGCAAGGTTACCCATTACAACCATTTCATTAAATGGCCCGGAATAATTAAAACTTGATGCAGGAGTACCTCCATTCTTGCAACAATCAACAAAATGCATTTCGTGCCTTCCCCCACCTTGCGGGCTATCTGGAATTCTATCTAAACTAACCCTGGTTTCAGGGATAAATTCTTCCCCGTTTCTATATACTTTCCAGTTTGCCCCGTATGATTCAGCAATAAGGATTGCCTCGGAGCCGATAAACATAAATCCCCCTCCCGGTTTCATGGGTGCGTCATTGGGTAAATTGTATGGTCGGGCAGGCATTAAACCACCATCATACCATGTTAATTCCAATTCAGGAAATGCACAATAGTCCAGGTTATTCCTTGCCGGAAACTTATAGCTGACCTTTGCAGAAACCGGTGCACTTTCCGTGTTAACGAGGGAGGAACTGGCCTGGAAAGCAACAGGCTGGCCTAATTGCAGTGCATAGTTTGGAACATCAAGGAGATGGCAGCCCATGTCACCAAGGGCCCCCGTGCCAAAATCCCACCAACCACGCCAAATCCATGGATGATACTCTGGATTATAATCGCGCATTTGTGCAGGACCAATAAATAAATCCCAATCCAAAGTATCAGGGACAGCAACCTTTTTAGTTGGTTTTGGCATACCTTGACGCCAAATAGGCCTGTTCGTCCAAACATGCACATCCTTTATAACTCCCAAACAACCACTTTGCACTACCTCGGCAACTTCATATACACTATCGCTTGAATGACCTTCATTCCCCATCTGGGTAACAACTCCCGTTTGTCTTGCGAGTTGGGTTAAGTACCGGGATTCCCAGATTGAATGAGTTAGCGGTTTTTGAAGATATACATGCTTACCGAGCTCCATTGCTGCAGCGGCGGGAAGGGTATGCGTATGATCCGGGGTAGCAATAACTACCGCATCGATATCCTTCTGCTTTTCTAGCATAACACGAAAATCCTTATACTTCTTTGCCATAGGGTAAGCTTCGAATACCTGATCGGCATAGTCAAAGTCACAATCACATAAAGCGACGATGTTTTGTTCCACCATATTCCCCAGGTTCACTTTGCCTTTTCCTCCGAGACCAATTCCGGCAATATTTAACCTGTCGCTCGGGGCGGTGTGACCAAGCCCTGAAACTGCAATATTCGGAACAATTGTAAAAGCGACTCCTGCGCTACTTACTTTCTTAATGAATTTTCTTCTTTCCATAATTATCATAGTATTTGGTTACCCAGTGTCTCGCACACTAAATTTAGAATAGATATAAAAATAACAATTCTTCATAAATTCACCTGACGCTCACAGCTTTGCAAGTGGGAAATATTATTTCAGCTAATGTATTAACCTCACAAGATCATTCCCTTTGCAGATAGACCGGGTTTCAAGAACAAAGCACGGCTAATTTATGAATTCAGTTCAGCGGATGTGGCGGATAACTATCTCTATCCCGCCATAGCAAGGACCTTCAGGCAAGCTGGTTTTCAGTTTATCACACAGTTTGCCTATGATGCACTACCGCTCGCGTATGAGAATTCTGAATACAAGACCCATCATCTTAACCTGGCTTATACCCCTGCCAAGGGAATCAGTTTTAAAATTGCAGGCGAGGTGGCCCGCAGTGTTTCCCGTAACCAATCCTTCGGTACCTACCCGGACAATACATCTTTCGGACCCTTCCGCGTAAGTTATGAGCAGAACCTCTCTGAAATGCTTACAGACAAGGCTTTTTATTACTCCAACAATACCGAAAGCCGACCTCCCAGTCCTGAGGACCTGGAGCATCTGGCCGGTACCGGCAGTTCGCCACTTGTGGAATATGAGGGGACAGGGGCCTATTTTATGGACCGTCTGGGGGAAGGGGTCTGGCGGCTTGAAGTGATGCCTGATGCCATTATTGTCAGTGATCCCTTTGATTATCCAAACCTAAATAAAACAGTCTCGAGGATTGTTTGGAACCTCTGGCCCATGAGCCTTGAATTACCAGATCTCGGAGCGGGATTTAGCTACAGGGGGGTTAATGAAAACAATGCCCTGGCAGGTGTAGCTGACAGTCAAACCATTCAGGTTTATCCCGGTGTTTATATTCTGACCCGCACAGGGATTTCCTCGGACAAATGGACGGGCAGGGAGAAATATGATAATATTACCATTGGGGAGTTTGTGGCTCCTGCATCGGACAAGAGTCTCGGGTATGATGTGTTGCATACCCCTCTCATTGAGACAAGCACCGGACGTCCTCTGACCATACGAGCCGAAGTGGTGGGGCCACAGTTCCCCGAACAGGTGGAACTGTTTTTCACTGTCAGCTCTGTTGGTGAGCCCAGGCCCAATATGAGGATGACGGGGTTCAGGTCTCAGCCCATCCTGATGCAGAGGACCAAAGGATACACATACGAGGCTGTTGTTCCTGACTCACTTATTGAAGCTGGTGGGGGGATTATGTATTATATAGTTCTCAAGAACGGTACGAACTTTACAACCTGGCCTGGCGAATTTGACGGAAGACCTGGTGACTGGTTCTTTTACAGCAAAGAATACTGGGGCACCCGATTCGTTGATGCAGGAAGCCCCCTTGTTCTTATGAATGCAGAAAAGGATTTCAGCCATGTACTGTCCCTCAGTCCCAGCGGGAGAACCCGGCAGCTGATGATGGAAGGCAGCAGCCCGGGCACCAAAGCTATGAGGGTCACTGCAAACGTATCAGAAAACTCAATCGTGTTTATAAGAGAATACATAGGTGATAAACTGAAGGGCCGGAAGGAGGATCTTTCCAATCTTTCCAGCATTGTAATCAGAGCCAGAGCGATGAATGATATGACAAAATCTCTTCAATTTGGCTTTCTGACAACAGATGGGTATACCTATTCCTCACCTTTTAAACTTTCCGGGGAATGGAAAGATATTCGGATACCGGCATCAGGCCTGAAACAGTCCTCCACAGCTCTGAGATTGACTTATCCAAGGATGATGGATGATTTCTTCATCCCCAAACGGGATATAGCATTTGACATAGGGAAAATAGAGAACTGGGAGATATCCACCTCAGGCGTCTTCAGATCAGGACAACTTGAGTATGAAATTGAATCTATCTGGATGGAATGATCTTGTGAGGTTAATACATTAGCTGAAATAATATTTCCCACTTGCAAAGCTGTGAGC
>JABUBN010000482.1_pt1 | contig 11702 bp, 13 predicted proteins | sample 7240341 | NCBI WGS metagenome assembly JABUBN01 (sample SAMN07256345, study PRJNA390944) | subsurface metagenome | isolation source: Methane hydrate marine sediment | place: Pacific Ocean: Eastern North Pacific, ODP site | reverse complement strand
ATAGGCTAAAGCGTGAGGTTCGTGACTCTTCTACCTTGATTTCCGAGACTTTAATTGCTGACTATATTGACACTGCCAATACCTTATTCAGCACGGTAAATGCCCCAACGGGTCGGCACCAGCTAGAGGTAAGAGCGATAAGAGGAGAGGCAGAGATAACATTGAAGTACGAAGCTAGCCAGAGGCTCATATCTGGCCAGCAATGAGGGGACAAGTAATGAAGTCTCTAAGGAGCGGTGAGGCAGGACAAGCGCTGGTGATGGCGCTAATCCTTCTGGCACTGGGTGCCGTGCTTGTGGTTCCAACGCTGAACTTTTCTTTCACTAGTATCAAGTATCATGAGCTAATTGAAGGGAAGACCCTGGAGAGTTACTCTGCCGATTCTGGCGTGAAATATGCCTTATGCATGTTATCTAACAATCCAAACACTTACCACGACGACCCGTTAGTGCTGGATTTTACCATCAACGACAGAGCGGTAAAGGTGATTGCAGAATATCTAGATAACAATGTATACAAGATAAGATCTGTCGCTACCAGTGCCAACGGTAAGAGCACAACGATTGAATGCTGTGCCTCGGCAACCAGCGGTCTCTTTCAGCACGCTGCTGTTAGTAATGGCAAGATGCTTATTGCAGACAGTACCATTGACTCGGCCCCAGTTGCCGGTGAAGCCGATATCTTTTGTAACGGCGATTTCGTACTGCATACTAGTACGGTAAATGGTGATGTTACTTACACTGGCGCACTTGATATGGATGAGTACTCGGTTGTTACCGGGGATGGTCCTACGCTGGTAGCCGAGGGGGAAGAGTTGCCCCTGATAGATACCCAGTTCTGGCTGGACAAGGCGCAGGCACGTGACACACATAGTGGTAACTACTGGCTCCAGGATGCCGGCGCGGCGCATCTGGGACCGCTGTATATCACCGGAAACCTACTAATTCAGAACTCCAACGTAATACTCGATGGCACGGTGTATGTTGCTGGCACAATTAAGGTGCAACAAAGCGTAATCGTGGGGTCAACAACTCTGATTGGCGAGGGTAAAATTCAATTGCAGACGGCCGGCTATGATACCGAGAACATCCCGATTATCATGTCTGTCAATGACGAAATTATAGTTCAGGCGAATAGTTTGGTGGGGGCAGTGCTATATGCGCCTAGTGTGCCTAATGGTAAGGTTACGATACAAGATAATACTCAGTTATACGGGTCTGCGGTTGGATACGAGGTTACGGTGCAAGGCAGCACTATCACCTATGTCGCCGAGGTTCAAGTCTGTGAGGGCTTACCTGGTAGTCAAATCAACATTTTCACCTACAGTTATTGATAGCATAGCTAGCCTTGTTCATTACCGAAAGCAGAGCTGGTGGGAACAGGGAATCAGAGTAGGTAGATTTGGAGAAAAGAATATTCAGCCTATCAGGGAATAACAAGGGATTACCATGCCCTTTCAAGCTCCCAAGACCAACCCCTTACCCCTGTCAAGAGGGCTTCTGTTTAGATTGCCAGATATATCTTGATTGGCAGAAGCGTGCCAGCGGAGAGCTTGCTACGCTTTTTGAAGAGGCAGGTATTGAGGGAGGGTGAATGGTAGAAAAGAGGAGCGTCGTGGAGATGGAAAAGAGGGATGAGTTAGGCAAAATAATCAAGCAACAAAGGGTCATGAGCGGCCTGACGCTACAGCAGCTGGCCCAGGCTTCAGGTGTTTCCTACTCACACCTGAGTCGCATAGAGGGAGGAGACCGTTTCCCCTCAGCCCATATTCTGTGCAAAATCGCTAAGCCTTTGGGCTTTAGTGAGGGCGAGCTATTTGTCTTTGCCGGCTACTTACCCTCCCAGGTTGAGAGGGAAGCCGAGGTTGGGAAATTGGACCCTTATGTGGCCAGGGTGCTATCACAGGAGCCGGTCGAGGTGCAACGCACTGTCATCGCCATCCTGAGTATCTTTAAAAGCATGGCCAGGGGCAGCGGCTGTAATATTGAGTTTGCTGAATACGCCCACAGGAAATATCCTGAACTCGATGAAGATATTATAACCATGATTGAGGACCTGATTAAGCGTCAAAGGCAGGATAGAAAGCGGTAGCTGACATAACGATTGTAGTCCGGCACATTGGCCAGTCGCTCCCTCTGCGTCCAGGCTATCGCTATAATGGATTTACCTACACCGGTCGGTGCATCCAGCAGGAAGACTGATTGCTCAGATTTGGAGACAGCTTCAATCGCTTCATATTGCCCGTCTCGCCAGGCCCGAACTTTGCGAGGCATATCTAAATCTCTAGGTGTTAAATTCACGGTCCCCTCTTTTCCTCCTTCTTTTCCTCGTAGCCAGGAACCCACCTTGGCTCATAATAATGTATTACCTTTGAAGTAAAACGCCATTCCCTGATGGTTTCCCGGATAAACACGAATAGCATCACCACAGTCAGCCAGTTAAAAATTTTTCTCATCAGCAACAACTTTTTGGTCCTTGACGACGCTCGGCTAGCCGGCTTACCCCCTACTTTACAATAACTGACACTCTGAAAGCCAAATCTGGGCGTTTTTTGGGGTAGGTGAATGGTTCTGCATCTTGCCCCTCTCCTTTGAAGGAGAGGGGAACACCCGGGGTGAGGTTGCGGGATTAAAGACAAAAAAAGGGTCAGGGGATTTGAACCCCCGACCCTTTAGTAATATATCACCGGTAATATACTAGAAGTCAAATCGGGCTAGTTCGAGCCACTTCGACTAGTCCAGATTGAAGGCGTGCTGGGTGACTTCCAGAGCTGCCTTCTCCTTCTCTTCCTCCTCCTTTATTTCCTGCTTTATCTCCTTGCGCCGACCGCGGCGGTGTTTCAATTTTGTTTCGTATAGCCACCGCTTGAGCCGAAGTAGATCTTCCTGTTGCATCTTATCAAGCTTGTCCACCCGGATATCATCGGGAACAGTCTTGTTTTTATCCCGATCTATTACGACGGTTGCCAGGTAGAGATAGATCTGTGTCCAGTCATGACCCATAGGAGCTTCCATGCTAGCGGGGATCATGTAGGCCAGGGCTTCCGAGTCGGTACCGATTGGGTCTCTCCCTTCCTTATTGGCCACCATCAACTCGATCATCCTGTCCAGGGTGATCTGATTACGGAGCCACTCAGGAATCATATCTGGGGTAGCCCAGGAGCACTGGTGAACGATGATAGGGTCATATAGAGAGCCAACCATGTTGTCAATTCCCTTGTCCAGGGAAAACCGAGTGGCCTTCTCAGTTTTCCGCACAGGCAGGCTATCAAAGTCGAGCAGGGGTTTCATATTTTCGTGTTTAGTCACTGTCTTCTCCCGGCAGTTTTATTCCGTGCTTCGCCACGCTCCATAGTCTCACCTCCTTTAATGTCGGGGGTGTGGGATCGGCCCCCACACCCCCTGTCTTTTACCCCTTATCCTTTCTTACCACGTTGCTTTTTAGGCTTAGGGGTTTTTGCCTCTGGAGCTGCTTCGGCCGCCTTTACCGGAGCAGCCGCCTTGGCTTCCGGTTCGGTCTGAGACACCGGTAGCTTATCATCCCACTGCGCCTCCATGGGCATGATGAGGACTTTCGGGCTTTTACCGTACACGAAGGTATTGGCAGTGTCAATATAGTCAGCAATTAAAGTCTCGGAAATCAAGGTAGAAGAGTCACGAACCTCACGCTTTAGCCTATTGCCATTAAATAAATACTTAATGGTATAATCATCCTCCGGCTTATCATTCTTTGGGATGTCAAGCCTTAGAAAAACACCAGGCTCATCAAGGGTCACAATTCTTGCCATCTGAACATCACGCGAAATCCAGTCTCCCACATTCCGCACCTGTTGCAAGACAACGTTCTCGTCGTTAGACCGCGCAGGGTTTGTGAGCAAAGTGATTGTCGTATAGGCAAGCGGCACCGCAATAACGCCTAGTATGGCGACCACGACCAGAATCTCGATCAGGGTAAACCCTTTCTGCCCTCGTTTCATCGACTTAGTTCTCCACCCTGTAGGCCGAGAGCGTAAACGCTTTCTCGCCACCACGCTTAACGACCACTGTTATGATTTGAAGTTCAAACTCGGCATCAGCTTCAGTGGGAATTACCACCGGGGTGTCTATCTCAACAGAATAACCTGCCCCTGCCAAGTTCGGTAGGACATCAACTAGGCGGTAACTATATGCCGGGTCCGGGTCACTCGGGTGATAATCAGCGACCAGTATATAGTCTTGAGTTTTGATGTACTCCATTTGCGACCTAGCTAGGCTTTCAGTGATGGTGCTCTCCTGGCTCACCATGATTGCCTTGGATGTGGTGAAGAGACCGTTGAGAAAGGCGACACCTATTGCCGTCAGGATAGCCAGACCGACCAGAATTTCAATCAGTGAGAATCCCCTTTGGCCCCGAATAAACGTGAATCTCTCTTTTCCCAGCCCTATCATAATACCATCACCCCTCTGCCTCAAACTTACAATCAAAGCTCAAGAACATTAGCCACTAGCACGATTGCTAAGAAAGCCGACGCACACGATAGCCCGAAAGCCACCGTCTTAGGGAAGCGACGAGCCAGCTTAATCATTAGGAATGAGACTCCTATCGCTGGCAGAACTTTACAAACAGGCAGCCACCAAGTATGAGCGATGGGCGCCACTATAGGGTTCACCTCTTGGTATCCGTGGTTGGTAGCCCACACCGTCAGGAAGCTATCGGCTACCTGTAGGACCACCAAGACCAGTGCCAGTGCTACAATAATCCGCTTCATCATTCCTATTGCTGTTAATTCGTTCGCTAAGGAACCTAGCAGGCGGGATGCCACTTGCCCGATTACGCCAAGGACAGCCACGGGAGGGGGGTTTTACATCCAGGATTGAGCCACTGGAGCCCTTGTTTCCCCTGGCAGAGCCCGCCATGTCTTGTTAAATAGCACTTACGACTCAGGCTCAGGAGGAGGAGGGTTTAATTGTTCGTCACAAGTGTTATTATTGAACTGCGTGATTGTTCCATTAACGTCAACGGTATAGTAGTACTTAGTGTATCTCTGGGCGACATAGTTGACCAGCGGCTTCTCGTCCGGTGTTACATCGGCGGCATCTCTATCGTGCTGGTAGAGCAGATAGCCAGGTTTGTCTGTGAGGTCGTCATAGGCAGTTCCATTTACGTCGTAGTCCTTGTCGCCAGGAGTGCCTACAACAATAAGTGAAGCATCGGGGAAGCCACCCATATCGTTAGTAGCGCCGCCGGCTGGTGCAAGAGCTGTCTCAAACGGAATACTGAGCAGTATGGGCAGCTGGTTGTCAACCATCATAGCACTTACCGATGCCTGGACGTTGGCGAACTCGGTATCTATCGCCTCTTCCTCACCGGCACCAATGAACCTCTGCACATTGGGAATGATCACCGCTGCCAGCACGCCAAGGATAGCAACCACAATCAGCAGCTCGATGAGGGTAAAGCCTTTCTCCCCTCTTTTAGGTATTCTCATTCTTTCACCTCCTTTCTTTAGTTATTCTTCCATGCATGGTTAATATCTTCTGTTGGAGCGAGAGCAGCGGCGCACCACGGCCCGCAACCGTGCTCCCAGTTCAGCCTGCACCGTCCCATAGAGTATGTAGCCGTCGGGATCTAGCGACTGCAACTTCCCCCAGTCTGCCTGCCTCTGACTTAACATCAACAACACCGGAATATCCCTAAGTTCCCTGATACGACAGCAAGCCGTCTCAGCTTCCTCCATCAAGCCATCAACCACAGCTACGTCAAACCTCTCTTTCTTTATCGCCTCGAGGTCAGCTGGTAGCACCTCAATCGCCTCCCTAGCCAAGGAGACGGTTAGCCACCGTATCATCATCGTGTTCCCGAAAACCATTACTCTCATCTTAATTCAGAACCCAGAGGTTTAGCCTTGGAACTGATTCCGAGCCCCCCGAATTTCGGGGGGCTTCGGAACAACCGGCTTAAGTGTTATCCGTCAAGCTTGAATCAGGGTACTCGCCTGGTTCTGACTATCAGGACAATCACCGCAATAACCAGTACAGCACCAATGATGATTATAGCCCAGATAACCGCTGGCGTCACCGCTGACGGTGGTGCCGGTGGAATAGTTACCTGTGCCGGTGGTGCCGGTGGTGCTGGCTGCACCGTTATCTGTGGTGGTGCTGACGGTGCTACCGGTGGAGCAGGTTTGTCCATGGTTTGGAAGGTAGCCTCAGACCACGAACTGTAGTTGGTCAGTATGCCCCTGCCGCTCTTTACCGCTCTTACCCTCCAGTAGTAGGTGGAGGAGTACTCGAGGTCGGTATCCCACGTCCAGGTGGTGTGAGTAAGCGGTTTCTTGACTGAGGCATTGGCAAAGAACGGATTGTCCGCCAGCTCCATCTCGTAGCTGGTAGCTCCAGCAACCGAAGCCCACTGGAAGGTGGGTCTTAGCGCCACATCAATCGCGCCAGGTGAGGGGGCGGTGGTAAGAGATGTTGTTCCGGTTACACTCAGCTTCGGCGTGAAGGTCCATGAAGCCGACTTCTTGCTGATTAGCGGACTCCCGGTATCGACGTACACTCGCCACCAGTATTTGGTGCCGGGACCAAGCCCGTTGACGGTAACCCCGGTGCCGCGAGTAGTAGCATCGGCAACCAGATTGGCGAATACGCCATCAGTGGATACCTGATACCGGTAGTAAAGGGTAGCCGGTGCGTCTATTTTCTTCCAGGACAGGTCAACCGAAGTGCCCGGAGTAGCCGTGCCGTCCTTGGGCCCGGATAGCGCCGGTGCCACTGCCAGAATGTCCTCAAAGGTTATCACCCGGAACGGGTAGCCAAAGACTCCACTTGTAACACCACTGGCAATGGCATACAGCGTAGTGGAGCCGGAGACAACCTCCAGGTCTACCAGTTGAGCACCGCTAAGCAGGTCCTCTATCACCGACTCAAAGTTGAGTAATGGGATTATTGCCGTAGGCGAAACACTGCGCCGGACTCCACCACCAGCGGTGCTGTTAGCCACGTAAAGGCTGCCGTCAGCAGACGGAACCACAGCTGTGGTTAACAGCGCAGTACCGGTAGTAGTGCTAATCCCTGAAGTATCAGGCAGGATGAAAGAAGCAGCGGTATTTTTAGCAATGGTAGCCGGCACAGTAGCATCGCTGTCAGCGTCAATGATGTTGCTCATGGTAAGTTCAGTACCAAAGTCAGTAACGGCAATGATACCACTCGTACCCGCAGCTATAGCGGTAACGCTAACCGCGTCCGTGTCTCCTGCAGGTGTCACCGTCCAGGTGGATGTCCCGGAATCGTAAGTGATGACGGGAGAACCAACAGTAGCTGCCACACTGACTCCGCCACTGGTCTGTTGAATCGTAAAGACTTGCGCAGTAAGATCCACCGTCGCCGTGAAGGAATCGGCACCGACTGTAGTCGTAGCGGTGGCGGTTTCGCCGGTGTCAAGCAGATCCCAGGTGGGGGAGGTGCCCACTTCCCAGCGGAAAATGCCGTCATCGCTGCCAGCGTATATAATGCCGTTGCTGGCATAGTCGGGGTCAAGGGCAACATATACATCGTTAGTGGCGCCCAGTTGCGCTCCCGCTCCTATGTTATCGAAGCTCGCGGCATCATTGGTGGACTGTTGGACATTACCAGCATCGGTGCCAACGTAGAGGGTGCCGTCATCGGTAATCACTATGGACACGGCTTGCTCACCACCCAGTGAGCCTCCCTTCCACCGTCCGCTCTTGTAGATTTCCTTAGCGTGACCGGTAAAGTAGGTGTCCTTGTCCACTATGCCCATGGCAGTGACGGCTGCCGGCGAGGTTAACCCGATGAAGGTCTCGCCGCCATTGGTGGTCTTCCATATCCTGGTATCGCCCTGAGTTATGTAAAGTGTGTCATCCTCGGCGTAGTTGGGTGAGGGATATAGTGCATTCAGGCCTTCCTGATACCATATCCGCTCCCAGGTGGAGCCGCCATTGGTGGTCTTGAACAGGCTCTCCTCGTCACCGCCGTCAGCCAATATGATGAACATGGTATTGGCGTCAAGGACAGCGCTGTCAGCAATGGACAAAACCGGCGTAGCAGACGTCAGGTCGCTGACATCAATCAGCGCCATCTGGTTCCAGGTAATGCCGCCATCGGTGCTCTTTTGGAAGGCACTGCCATCACCATTGGTGGCGCAATAAACATCGTCACCGGTAGGCGACCAGATTAGAACTGGGTTTGAGGTGGCGTCGCCGGTTGGCGACTTGATGCTGGAGCGCCAAGTGATCGTGCTGGTGGTCGGGTCATAGGCGCGTTTAATCGAGGTTGAGCCTACCAGCGAGACCAGAACATCGGCCTCGGCAATATTGCCCTTGATGGCAATACTGTTGACCTCGGCTGGGGTGTTGCTGCCATTAACATTGAGGTCGTAATCAAGTGTCGTCCCGCCAGGTAGCGCTCCGTGTATCCGGTAGGCATCCGGCGTAGCCCCGCCGGCAATGCCGACAAGCACACGGTTATTTGACGACCACTCGTAGTCATCTGGGAAAGCGATAACAGCTGACGACTGCGGAGTAAGGGCGCCAGAACCAGAAATCGTGGCATGAAGGATGCCGGCATTCCAGGCGTCAGTGCCAAACTTGACCCTCAGACGAGTGTCAACACCATCCGAGGTCACTGCCAGCATCTGGGCATCGGCCAGGTGGTCGGGTGAGAAGGCAACCGCCAATGCGTCAGGAATCACGTTAACGATTTCTAGACCAGCCCAGGCAGCAATGACGCCAGCCGGGATACCAGTGAATGACGTGGGAGTTGTTCCTGTGTAGGTTACCCCTATATCTGGGGTAGCGCCGGCTATGTCAATGTTAATAGTCCCTGCACTGGCAAAACCCGCTGTGCTGAGTACGGGAAGGGTTGTAGCTCCAGCGAGGACACCACCGGCGACCACTGTCGTAGTCGCGTCCAGGGATGTCCACGTAAGGCTGCCTGTGGTAAACAGCTGGACGTCGCCAAGCTGCGCGCCGTTGCTCACAGCCATCAGTATCGCCGAACCGCCCATATAATACGGGCTTACGGCTATATCCTGAATGGTTCCTACTAGGGTTGTTAGACTTCCCACCTTACCGAAGGTCTCGCCGCCGTCTATGGAGCGGTAGACATCGGTGGCAGTGGCAGCGACAACGGTTTCGTCGTTGTCGTAGTCAGGCGAGATAGCCATCGCCACCAAATCGATAGCAGTAGGAAGCCCGCCCCCGACTCCGGCTGACCTCCAGGTTACGCCGCCGTCATCGGATGTATAAAGTGTTGCATTTGCGTAGCCACCGTCGACGTCGTTATCGTAGGCGAACATCTTCGTGCCATTGGGGGCAATCACCAGGAAGTCAACATCAGTATCCTCCTGGAGCACGTCATCTACGGCGCTGGGAGTAGGGACCACTGACCATCCCAGCGTTGCTGCCGAGGCGGGTATAGCCGCTCCTATCAGCATAGCCAGAAGGACGAGGGTCAGGCCTACTCCCCAAATCTTAGTTAGTTTCCTTTTAGTTTTCACTTAAATTTCACTCCTTTCAAGAATACCCATCTCCATAAAAGGTATCGACCTGTGTCCCTTCTTCTCTATGGAGACAGGGTTACCTTTAGTTTCCGGTTGTCTACTTTCATCTCCCCTTGCGGGCTCTGGCCATGGCATCACCTCCTTATCAAGCGAAATTCAATATTATGTATACTATCTATTATATTAAAGTATTATACCACAAATTGTCAAGACCTATTAATCTTTTGTCAATACTGATGTCAGTTAAGGCAGGGTGCGACCCCGATTACGGTCAAGACACCTCACGGGACGGGGAGAAAAATGGGCGTCGATGAAAACTCCCAGCCTTGATTTCCCGGCACCCCGCCTATTAAAACTTACACTAATATTAACCTTTTGTCAACCCCAGTTTCAACCCCGCCAGTACCTCTTGCCTGGTAAACAAGCACTCTACCGCTGAGCTAACCGCCCATGATTTAGGATCATGTTGTATTCCCTTGTATTCACCAGGGGGAGTGCCGGAATTGGTAGACGGGCGCGGCTTAGGACCGCGTGCCTTCGGGCGTCGGGGTTCGAGTCCCCGCTCCCCCACCACCTGATTAAGAGTCTCCTGCTGAGTTTCATCTCTCCTCCTCAGCCAGTGCTGAAATGCTTCCTGTCTCTTTCATGTCTTTTCCTTTTGCTTTCCGCCGGGGGGTGCCAGGACTGGCAGCCCCCGGCTCGCCTCGCTATCCCTGTTGCCTCCCTCGCTCTGGCTCGCCTTGTACTTCCTGTTGCCTCTGAGTGACTGGCTCGCCTTCCTCGCACTGTTGCCTTTTATGTGCTGGCTCGCCTTCCTCGTACTGTTGCCTGTTCTCACCTGGCTCGCCTTCCTTCAACTGTTACCTTCGGGCATCTGGCTCGCCTCCCTCGGCCTGTTACCTTAGTCCACCTGGCTCGCCTTCCGTTACCTGTTGCCTAATCCGTTCTGGCTGTTTGACCATGTCCCAGGGACTTATCAAATGCCCTTCTGGATGCTTGAGTATCGCAAACGCATAAGGTGCCGGTGCTGGCAGCCCCTCAACCTCCCGCCATGTCTGCCAGAAGTGGCTTAGGAACAATTTAATCATGTGCCGGAACGCCCTGTTGTGAGCATGCCTCGGTGGGAGCTGGGAATGTCTCTCCTTCTCCCCCAGGTAATACCGATAATAGCTATCCCTCTGATAGAGCAGCGATTCGCCCAGCATAACGCAGTTTGACTGGAGCTGAGCATCGTAGGTTATCTTGGCCCCCGCCCTTTTCCTCTGCCTGGTGCCGTCAGCCTCCAGGCCCAAGCCGCAGTGAGACCACATTTCAGAGACGGTGTTTACCCGGCGAATGTCCGTTTTGCCGATAATCCGCCCGATGGTGGTCAGCCCGGCGCCCTTGACTTGGCTGGCCCAGCCCCAGGCGGGATGGCTTTCCACCATCTTTTTCAGCTGGTCTTCAAAGAAGTCTTCATCGCCCTTCAGCCGGGGCAGGGCTATCTTTCTGATATACGGGTCATCCCTGGGGTTCTCCTCGGAATCCGGGCTGCCGCACCAAGGGCATACGCCCAGGGCAGTGGGCTGCCACCTATGTCCGCAGTCCAAGCACCGGCGCCTCTGCTTCATCAGCCTAGTGTTTTGGCTGCCGCACTCCGGGCAGGGCTCGTAGCGCTTTGGCATAAAGTCCTGGCCGCAACTAAGGCACCTGCGGTTCCGGGCAAGGTGGGTTAGTTTAGCCTCGCACCCCCGCCGTATCTTCTCTACCTCCTCAAACACCCGTGCTGCTGATTCAATTTGGCTTTCCATTTTGTCTCCTTTCGCCTTTTATCTTCTGTTACCTAGTTTTCTCTGGCTCGCCTCTCACCCCCGGTCTTGTGCCCTCAGGGTGTAAACAAGCACTCTAACTGAGCTACTCCGCTTTAGGGAGTGGTGCACTCTATTTCATTTCTTGCCAGCGTGCTCATCTGCTTTCGAGTTAGGGTTGAAGGGCTTCTGGAGTCCTTTGGCCTTATCGAGTCCTCTGCCCGGAACACCATTTTCCTTGAGGATTTCAGCCTTGGTGAAGTCGCGCCCTCTCGGCTCTAGCGCCCAGTAGTAGGTATCAGGACTTTCATCCCTAAACCAATTACTCATTCCTCCCTTAAGCCAAACAGCCACATAATCCAAATCACCGGTATCTGATGCATCATCCCGATATAGGTTGTAGCCATCTCCAAT
>JABUBN010000481.1_pt1 | contig 11737 bp, 8 predicted proteins | sample 7240341 | NCBI WGS metagenome assembly JABUBN01 (sample SAMN07256345, study PRJNA390944) | subsurface metagenome | isolation source: Methane hydrate marine sediment | place: Pacific Ocean: Eastern North Pacific, ODP site | reverse complement strand
GCACGCGGGAAACTAGTCAGGGTTGCTCTTGTGGGGTATACCAATGTTGGTAAATCCACGCTGATGAATATTCTGAGCAAGACAAATATTTTCGCTGAAAACAAACTCTTTGCAACCCTGGATACAACCGTGAGAAAGATTGTTATTGAAGATCTGCCTTTTCTGTTGACCGATACGGTGGGATTTATCAGAAAATTACCACATCACCTGGTTGAATCCTTTAAGTCAACCATGGATGAGGTTAGAGAGGCGGATATGTTATTGCACATTGTAGATATATCTCATCCTAACTTCGAAAAACAGATCGGTATTGTAAATGAAACACTAATCGATCTGAAAGTTCAGAATAAGCCTGTCTATTTGGTGTTTAATAAGATAGATGCATATTCGTTTATCGAAAAAGACGAAGATGACCTGTCTGCAAAAACAAAGCAGAATTTCAGCCTTGAGGATATGAAAAGAACCTGGATGGCAAAGGATAATGACTCAAGTATTTTTATTTCTGCAATTCAAAAAACCAATATTGGTGAATTAAAAGAAACCCTTTACCGGAAGGTTAAGGAAATACATATAAAAAGATACCCCTATAGTGATTTTTTATATTAAGTTTTTTCTAATCAGGTATTCTGCGATTTGAATGGTGTTGGTTGCAGCTCCTTTTCGAAGATTGTCTGCTACCACCCAAATATTCAGTGCTTTATCGCGTGAAAAATCACGACGTATCCTTCCTACCAATACTTCATCTTTACCATATACATTTATTGGCATTGGATATTGGTTATCTTCAGGTTTATCGATAACTAAAACCCCGGGAAATGAAAAAAGGATTTCCGGTATATCACTAAGGTTATATTCTTTTTCGAATTCAACGTTCACAGATTCTGAATGCCCCACCAGAACAGGGATGCGAACAGCCGTTGCAGTGACCTGAATGGATGGATCATCTAATATTTTACGGGTTTCGTCAATAAGCTTTATTTCTTCTTTGGTATATCCGTTTTCAGTGAAATCATCGCAATGCGGCAGGCAGTTTTTATCAATTGGGTGAGGATATGCCATTTCTCCATTTATTCCTTTTCTTTCGTTTTCGAGTTGACCCACCGCTTTGGCTCCTGTACCACTTACGGATTGATAGGTAGATACTACAATACGTTTGATCTTGTATCTGAAATGTAAGGGCGCCAAAGCCATAAGCATTTGAATGGTGGAACAATTGGGGTTGGCAATGATCTTATCTTTGGCGGATAAAGTGTGAGCGTTAATTTCCGGTATGATTAGTTTTGTATTCGGATCCATTCGCCATGCGGAGGAGTTATCAATTACGGTTGTCCCTTTTTCTGAGAACATCGGTGCATATTCCAGAGAAATTCTTTTCCCTGCTGAGAATAAAGCAAGATCAGGAGCAAGTTGAATGGCTTCTTGTATGGTTCTAACATCAATTTTTTGCCTCTTAAATTCAATCTTTTTTCCAATTGACTTTTCCGATGCAACCGGGATTAATTCAGATACCGGAAAATTTCTTTTTTCCAAAATATCCACCATTATATTTCCGACAAGTCCGGTTATCCCAATAACAGCAACATTCATTTTTTTAAAAGGCATTAGAATTATAAAATTATCTATTGATTTACAAGAGGTTATGTGTATGTATTAAATCTTATCTTTTAAAAGGCTAAGGCTAAGGCTGAGGCTAAGGATTTTATACCTTTATTTTGATTAATAATCGAAACGCTTTACACCAAACAGTCCCTAAAAAATTGCCAAGCAATATTTCACGGGGTAAAATTTTTGTATGCCATAATTTATGTTTGTAGTTGTTTAACCTTAAACCTTTTGCCTTTTCATAGCTTCTTGCCTTGGGCAACGAACAAACAAATTTAACTCATCTCTATGAATAGTATTTATTTTTTAATAAATTCGAGACGCTATGGTCTATATTTTTATACAGAAAAACCGTAATCATCCTGCTCAGTTGAGAACAAATTCCAAAATTAATCTTTTTTACCTTAAATATTGTCGTATTTGGAATATACTAGCTGTCCTTTTCTTTTTCTATCCTGAAATTAGTGTAGCACAGCTTAATGAAAATTTTGAAAACGGAAAACTGACTGGTTGGGAGGAAAGTGTTCCGGGCCGATGGGCGGCATCGGAAAAGAATCCAATATCCGGCAATTTCTCGTTACATCATATTTATGATAATTCAAACCCAGGGCACGATCAAATCTCTTATCCGGCAGGTTCAATAAGCCTTGAATCAGGAAATACTACCTGGCAATTTCAGGTTAAACATGGTTTTCCGCCTTCATCAGCAAACAACTGGGGAGTATTTTTAATATCGGATAAAAGTGCGGGTGAAATGTATCCATCAGGAGAGGCAAGCGGTTATCTGACAGGCGTAAATTATAATGGTTCAGATGATTTTGTAAAAATATGGAAAGTTACGTCGGGTACGGGAACCGAAATTCTGAACACCAATTTCAACTGGCAGGAAAATATCGGAACCTCTCAAGCTATTGGATTTGAAATAATCCGGTCTGCATCAGGCGAATGGGAAGTAAAAATAGATACTAACGGGGGATTTGACCATTTAACTTCTTTTGGAATAGCATATGATTCTGATTATACGACGTTTTGGCATTTTGGAATATATTATGAGTATTCTTCATCTCAGGACCAAAAATTTTGGATAGATGATATAGTAATTGATGGACCCCTGATAACCGACACAATTCCTCCGACCGTTAAAAATCTTAAACCTGTATCGTCAAATTTATTGGAGATTGAATTTTCTGAACCGGTGCTTGATACTTCGGCAGTAAACCCAGATCATTATTTGGTAGATAATTCCATAGGTAATCCCGATTCGGTAATAATGACAGAACCTTACCGTGTTCGATTGATGTTCGAGACGGATTTCCAGGATGGAAATACCTATAATATCACATTAGAAAAAATCCTTGATCTGTTTAATAATCCTTTACCGTTTACAACAAAACAATTTGTTTACCATATTCCAAAGGCATATGAAGTTGTAATAAATGAAATCATGGCTGATCCGAACCCTCCGGTTGGTCTGCCGGATTTTGAATATCTTGAATTGTATAATGTTGGAGAATATGATATCAATATAAATGGTTGGATACTTGCTATTGGATCAAAAAAGATCGAGTTGATGAATCGCGAGATAAGCGCTGGCAGCTATCTGATTTTGTGTTCAAAAGATGCGGCTGATGAACTTGACATATATGAAGAAACATACGGTATTGCAGAGTTTCCTTCCCTTCTCAATAATGGCCAGATGATTACTTTAATAAATCAATCCGGTCAGGTAATTCATTCGGTAAAATATTGTGGCGATTGGTATAAGGATGAATTCAAAGCTGAAGGAGGTTGGTCGCTGGAACAAATTGATCCTTTGAATCCTTGTGGAGAAGAATCCAATTGGATAGCATCAGTGGATTTGAAAGGCGGAACACCTGGGCAGGTTAATTCAGTAAACAACACAAATCCTGATTTTATTCCCCCTTTTGTGAAAAGAGCAATTGTTGTCTCCGATTCAGTTTTACAAGTTGTTTTTTCTGAAACGTATGATACTGTGAGCGCCTCAAATCCGGATGTATATACTGTTGATCACGGAATTGGGAATCCCGGTAAGGTTAAACTTTTTTCTCCTGGTTATAAAAAGGTATTGCTATACTTCGATTCTGATTTCGATCCAATTCTGATATACAGTCTGGAAGTTAAAAATCTTCTGACTGATTGTGCGGGGAATAGGATTGAGGATGAAAATCAGACAATGTTTGGCATATCTCAACATACTGACAGTCTTGATATTATCATCAATGAAGTATTGTTTGATCCACTGCCCGGCGGTGTTGATTATGTTGAAGTATTTAATACTTCGGAGAAAATTCTGGATATGAGAGAAATAAAAATTGCCACACGGGACGACTTTACCGGAAAGCTGAAATCCCTTAAATCCATATCAGAAGAATCCATTTTATTTTTTCCAAAAGAATACCTGGTGCTTACCGAAGACATGGATAAAGTCCGTCAGCAGTATTTTACTTCCGCTTCGGAAAACTTTATTGAATTGGAAGGCCTGCCGCCGTTTAATAATGAAAAAGGCCGGGTTGTTATTTCTGATCAATGGTTTAATATAATTGATGAGTTTGCTTATAATAAAGACATGCATTTTCCTTTACTGAATAGTGTGGAAGGAGTTTCTCTTGAACGCGTTAATTTTAACCGGCCAACAAATGAACGTTCAAACTGGCACTCCGCTGCCGAAGATGCAGGATTTGGAACCCCTGGTTATAAAAATTCCCAGTTTGTTGAGGATCCCCTGGCGTCTGATGAAATCAAAATTGAACCGGAAGTCTTTTCTCCTGATAATGATGGATATAAGGATATTGTTAATATATGTTATTCTTATAGTGAACCGGGTTATATTGCTAATATAATTGTATTTGACATGAGAGGCAGATTAGTAAAAAAAATAGTTGAAAATGAATTATTAGGAACCAGGGGGATATTCTCCTGGGATGGAATAAATGAAGGTAACCGAAAAGCAGGTATTGGGCTTTATCTGTTTTATATTGAAGTTTTTGATCTGAAAGGAAATGTTAAGAAGTATAAGAAGATCTGTGTTTTAGCGGGGAAATTAAGATAACGTGAGTTAGAATCCCTCCGGTCGGGCGGGTAGCACTTTGCCCCCGGCATCCAGCAATTAACATATAACTTATAACCATTAACTTTTAACTATTATAACTTTTTCACCCCAACGCTATTTAGTTACGAATAACTATCTTTTTTTCTTTTAGGGACTCTCATGGCAAAGAAAACGGAAATCAGGGCAATTCCCGCGGCTATCTTATAGGTTACATCCAGCCCAAACTTATCCGATAGAATTCCAACCAACAGCAAAGTCAGAGAACTCAAAGTAAAATTTATGGTCATAAAGATCCCATTTACAAATGCCAGATGTTCGGTATCAAGTTCTTGAATAATTGCCAGCATCACTGAGGTTGGCGCCACCAGGAAGAACCCCATAACCAGAAGGATTGGAATAACGGAGACACCCTTCAAACTAATGAAAACCCACATCAAGATGGGTGAAATAATAGTTATAATAAGCAGGGTGGTCCTTCTGCCGATCTTATCGGAAATGGTTCCGGAATAGAAAGTGCCTAAGGCTCCTGTTAGCTGGATTATGGCCAGGGAGATTCCGGCAAACCATAATTCAGCGCCTTTGTCTACCAAGTATACAGGCAAATATAGAGTTAGCGCCGACTTCATGGCGCCTCTGAAAAAGGTTATACCAGCCAGGGTTATAAAAACAGGTAAAAATTTAACAAAAGTAGAGACATAACCAATTTTCTTTTTTTCTTTCAGAAAATCTTTTCTAATGTCAATGTCCTTTAACCGGAAGAACAATATTGCAGAGGCAATTATTCCAAAGGGGATTAATTTCAGGGATCCTTTTAAACCCCAGATTTCAACTGCAGCCACAATAATAAGAGGTCCGATAGTCCTCGCGATTTCTCCACCCAGCATAAAGAAACTCATCCCTTTACCCAGCCTTGGACCGGAAACGCGTTTGATCATTACAGGTGACGGGACGTGAAAAAGTGTTGAGCTAATACCACTGACAAACAATAATATCGCGAGGATGGTGTAGCCCTGTGCAATACCAATCAAGCTCATGGAGATTGTAGTAATAGCAGGAGCAAAGATGACAAAGTATCTAACTTTTATTTTTTCGGCGAGAATGCCGATAAATGGATTTAATAATGAGGGGATGCGCTGGATTACTGATAACAACCCGGCAAGAGACAAACTAATAGAAAGTTTTTCAATGATAAGCGGAAGTATGGGAGCAAGAAAAGACGTATAGATGTCATGAATAAGATGGGCTATGGTTATGGTAGAAACGTTACCAATCTGAAATTTTTTATTATTCTCCATAATTTGAGCCTTGCAAACGACTTAACTTTAATAAATCTATGCTGCAAAGCTAAGAAATCTTACAGAGATGAAATGATTTCTTTCATGATGACAGTCATTTTTTGTTCTGCTTTTTTTGCCACTTCCTGTACATTTTCATGGGTTATTTTCTTTATTTTGCCCGGTATACCAAGATCGGTAATGATGGATATGGCAAAACAGGGCAGACCCATTTGGTGGGCAACAATTGTTTCCGGAACGGTTGACATACCTACCGTATCCGAACCAATGATCCTGAAATATTTATATTCAGAGGGAGTTTCATAGGTAGGGCCTGTTGTTGCCGTGTAAACGCCTTTTTTAATTTTTATTCCAAGTTTCCCGGCTATTTGTAAAGCACAACGTATCAGTTCAGGTGAATATACATTACTCATATCAGGGAAGCGGGGACCAAATTCAGCCAGGTGATTTCCTATAAGTGGGTTAGGGAGTAAGTTTATATGATCTTCCAGGATCATCAGATCACCGATTTCAAAATCGGGATTAACCCCACCACTGGCATTTGACAGAAACAGATATTGGATACCCAACTGTTTTAAAACCCTTATTGGGAAAACAAGCTGTTGCATATCATAACCTTCGTAATAATGAAATCGTCCCTGCATAGCAACCACCTTTTTATTCCCCAGGATACCAAAGATCAATTTACCATCATGTCCCTCTACAGTTGAAACAGGGAAATTGGGAATGTTAAAATAATCCATTTCATATTTAATATCCATTTCATTGATCAAACCACCAAGACCTGTTCCCAATACCAGTCCAACTTCAGATTTAAGATCAATTCTGGTTTTTATATAAGATGCTGTCTCTTTTATTTTTTCTAACATAACCGGTTATTTGATTAATAAAATTCTCCGTGTCATTAAACAGAAATTCAATACCAATAGGCATATAGTAAAGATTGTTTCTGATCGTTGACCCAACTCCTGTAAGATGCTGCAAACGCGTAGCATCTTTTTCAGTTGTGATTATTATTTTTTTATCGTTCTCAATTTGGTTGTATTGTTCTTCAATTACCTGTAAATCATTCTTATTGTATGGGTGATGATCAGGATACTTCAACTCCCGGATCTTCGAAGATGTCCCCCTGAGGTGTTTTTTAAAGGGACGGGAATTGGCTATCCCGGTCACCAGTAAAATGAAATATTTCTCTTTTTTACAAATTTCTTTGGAAAGCGGATTATTGATATCTCCAAAAACAGGATAGAGTTCACCGTAGGTTATGGTTGTGAAGTATAAATTTTGATATGGAAATAAATTTAAATTCTTTATTACCAACCGCCGGTCAATAGGCTTTAAATCAGGTGGACATTTTGTAATAATGATAATGTGTGCCCTTCTTTTTTCATAAGGACATTCCCTTAGCGTTCCGGCAGGGATCAGATGATCTTTTGATAGTGGACGGGTAAAATCGATTAACAAAATGGATAATCCGGGTTTTACATACCTGTGTTGAAAAGCATCATCAAGCAAAATAATGTTTAAATCCTTAAAATCAGCTGTGAGTTTTTCGATACCGTGTACCCGGTTATTATCGACAGCAACAAGAATATCAGGGAATTTCTGCTTAATTTGCCTGGGTTCATCACCAATATCTTCCCAGGTCGATTCCAGCGTACCATATTGAAATGTTTTTGTTTTTCTTTTATACCCCCTGCTTAGTGTAGCAACTTTAAATTCATCTTTTAAGAGGGCGGTAAGATATTCGATATGTGGAGTTTTACCAGTTCCGCCAACGGTAATATTTCCGATCGAAATTACAGGTAAATTAAAGTCTTTCGATTGAAGTATATTCAGATCGAAAAGCTTATTTCTTATTCCTGCAACCAAGCAGTAGAGAAAAGAAAAAGGGGCAAGAAAAAAACGATAATTATTTTTGCGATGAGGATTCATTCAGGAATATATTTTTAAAATCCTTTCTAAGATATTAAAATTAACTTGCCTGCCCGACTGGGACAGGCGGGCAATCTGTAATCCGCAACTTGAATTCATTAATATATTTCAATTGAATAAGGTAGTCTCATCTGAATGCCTTCAGCATGAATGATTTCTTTTAGATTTCTATAATGCCGGTATGATTCACCTAATTCCGATTGCAGAATTCCGGATTTGATATCACCTGTAAGATCCTTCAGAAGTTTTTGTAAGGGATCGATTTGCGTTGGCAAAGATACAATTCGGTATTGTACAAGGTTTGCCATTTCAGCAGCAATTTCAATTGCCCTGTTCATTCCGCCAAAAACATCAATAAGTTCTATATCTTTCGCATTTTCTCCACTCCAGACCCTGCCCTGACCTATGGAATCAACTGCTTCTTTAGTCATGTTCCGTCCCTCAGCCACATGTGATGTAAAAGTATCATACGTTTTTTCTACTGATTGTTGGAGGAAATCTCTTTCAGCCTCATTTAACGGACGGTACATGGATCCAAAATCAGAATATTTGTTCGTTTTGGCTACATCAAATGTAATTCCCAGTTTATTATTAAACAATTTTTGTGCGTTTGGAAAGATCCCGAATACACCGATGGAGCCTGTAATTGTTGTAGGATAAGCTACAATTGTATCGGCAGGTGCAACAATGTAATAGCCCCCTGATGCTGCAACATTTCCCATTGAGGCAATTAAAGGCTTGGATTGTTGTGCAAGATAAACCTCCCTCCATATGATTTCACTGGCCAGTGCATTACCTCCTGGTGAATTGACACGCAGGACAATAGCTTTTATGGCAGTGTCCAACCTGGCTTTTCTGATGGCCCTGGAAAGCCTCGTCGCTCCGATAGAAGATTCTGTGCCTTCACCAAACCCAATTGTCCCGGAAGCATAAATCAATGCAATTTTGTTTTTCGGAAAGCCCTTGTATGCTCTTTTCTTGGGTGTTTTGGAATATTTTGTCATACTGATGAAACGAACCTTTTTATTCCCGTCAATCCCGGAGAGCTCTTTTAATTCGTCTAAAATTTCATCCCTGTATTTTAAACCGTCGATGAGGTTGTTATCCAATGCAGCTTGAGAATTATTAATGGTTAATAAATCAGCAAACTCATTTAACTTTTCAATGCTTATATTCCGTTCTTTGGATATTCCCGTTAACAAATGATCCCAAATGGCGCCAACATACGTAAGGATCTGCTCCCTGTTTTCCCTGCTCATTTTTTTTAGTATGAAGGGCTCAACTGCACTTTTAAATTTGCCATGGCGAATAATCTGAACCTCGACACCTAATTTCTCCAATGCTCCTTTATAAAACATGATTTCGGATCGTAACCCGAAAAATTCCATCAAACTTTCCGGGTTCAAATAAACTTTATCCGAAACGCTTGCAAGGTAATAGGCTGATTGTAAAAGGATGCTTTCATTGTAACAGATAATAAATTTTCCAGATTCTTTGAAACGGATCAGGGCATTCCTGATCTCCTCAATGGTGGCTAATCCCGGTGAAAAAAGGCCGGTTTCAATAAATATCCCTTTTATGTTATCGTCTGTTTTCGCTTTGTCAATGTTTTCAAGTATGTCATTCAACCCCAAGCGCGGTGAAATGGTAAATGTAAAATAATCAAAATTCTCCCAGGGATTGTTGGAAGTACGGTCGGGTATGGGTTTATCAATTTTAAAGGATAATACTGAATTGGATTGTACGGTTACCGGTTTATCTCCGGCCGAGATCATCACTCCAATTATGCCCATGGATAAGAAGAAAAGAATGATGGAGGCAATAAATATTCCCACAATGGTGGCAAGTGTGTATTTAAGAAAATCTTTCATGCGTAATTCATTTAAAGGTTTGTATTGAAAGATGCAAAGTTAGTATGTTAGGGGTAAAAAAAAAATGAACTAAAATGAAGAAGAAGTTAAAAGTGAACTAAAGTGAAAAGCGAGCTAAAGTTTAAAAGTTATGGGGACAATTTACAGATATAATTCCAGTCATTTCTTCATTTAGTCACTTTAAATTTTAGGCGCTTTAGGCACTTCTTTATTTAGGCATTTCAATTATTCTCTTTGTATGATTGTTGGTTTAACGTGAATTCGATATATTTAAAAACCGTTTGCCAATGGCATCCCTTCGGGAAAAATGGTTGTCGGTTTACTGGGGGATTAGTGTATATGCAAAGTTGAAACTGTGGGCTTAATAATAAGTCAGAGAAATCATAGCGGCTTTAACCGTTTTCTAAACTAAAAATAAGGTACATGGCTGAAGTATATTTGCTTTTGGGAAGTAACATGGGTGACCGGCAACGATTTCTTGATGAAGCTACACGGCTTTTGCAGGAACGGGCAGGTGCCATATTAAAACGTTCTTCAATTTACGAAACCGAACCATGGGGTTTTACAAATAAGAACAACTTTTTAAACCAGGTATTGTTAGTTGAAACTTCGCTTAATCCTTATGAATTATTAAAAGTTATAAAAGCGATTGAAACAAAACTTGGAAGAATCAGAAAAAATCAACGGTATATTCCGCGCTGCATTGATATTGACATATTGTTTTATAATGATGAGGTATATTTTTCAGATGATTTGGTAATTCCCCACCCCCGGTTACACGACCGGATGTTTACGCTTGTTCCCCTGAATGAAATTGCTCCGGATTATTTGCATCCGATCTTGAAGAAAACCATTCGGGAGTTGGTAAACCTTTGCCATGATAAACTAATGGTTAAGAAATATTTAAAAAATACTGCTACAAAATAGTATCATGTCAGATGCAAATTGATGTAATTCTAAAGCATCCCTTCATCGGCAAAACTGTAAAAAGAGCTATCGGTAATGATCAGATGATCCAGGACTTGCATGTCCATAATCCTGGCTGCATCTTTCAGTTTGGTGGTTATTTTCTTATCGGCTTCACTGGGTTGCAAATTTCCTGATGGGTGGTTGTGACACAAAATAATGGATGACGCCAGTTTTTCAATTGCATTTTTAAGGATCATCCTGACATCGATAACGGTACCCGAGATTCCTCCCTGACTGATCTTGAATTTTTCAATAATCTTATTTGAACGGTTCAGCAGCAAAATCCAGAATTCTTCATAGGGAAGATCAGCAAGAACGGGTTGAAAAAACTCAAAAACATCTTTGCTTCCTGAAATTTTCTTTTTCTCCATGATGTCGGCCTGTTTTCTTCTCCTTCCCAACTCCAGTGCGGCAATAATGGTAACAGCCTTAGCTTCGCCAATACCTTTTGATGCCATTAAATCTTCAACGGTAAGTTTACCGAGTTCGTTTAAATTGTTTTTAACTCCTTTCAGGATTTTTTTTGCCAATTCAACAGCCGATTCGTTTCTGTTTCCTGAGCCGATCAGGATAGCTATCAATTCCGCGTCGGTAAGGCTGTTTAAGCCTTTGCCAAGTAATTTTTCCCTCGGCCGGTCTTCAAGCGCCCAGTCTTTTATGGTGAGATTTTTATATTCTGCCATAAAGTGAAACTCTAATTTATATGTATCGGAATTTACTCTCCGCCAGCTGGCGGATCATGAGATCGCCCCGATAGCCATCGGGGCTAAGTTCAAAAATTTCCCTTATCATATGGGTGATTCCGTAGAGATTAAAAAAATCCAAAGTTCAAAATCCAAAACCGATAGCTATCGGTTCAAAATAAATTCCAAATCCCAAATCCAAAACCGATAGCTATCGGTTCAAAACTATTGCTTTGAAAAGCAGGATTAACTTCTTTTTCCACCAGTTGACTTGTTAATCATGCTGCTCATAATATTAATTATCTCTTCAGC
>JABUBN010000480.1_pt1 | contig 11753 bp, 14 predicted proteins | sample 7240341 | NCBI WGS metagenome assembly JABUBN01 (sample SAMN07256345, study PRJNA390944) | subsurface metagenome | isolation source: Methane hydrate marine sediment | place: Pacific Ocean: Eastern North Pacific, ODP site | reverse complement strand
ATACTTTCATTGCTTCTCTTGGATATTCTGGAGGTGTTCTATCATTATTATTGTATAATTTTGATTCAATTTCTGATTAAACCCAGTTGAAATTAATTTTTCTAAAGGTAAAGTTGTTGTTATTAATTTGTCAATATCTATTACTTTGTTTGAAATTAGCTCGATCGCGTCTAAAAAATCTTCAGCATAACCTATATAAGATCCCATGATTTTCCTTTGATACCTTACAATATCGTTTGGTTTTATTATCGCTTCAGCACGAGAGTCTTGCCCAAAACAAATCAATCGAGCACCAGGAGCCCATATTTTAGTTGCCATCTCAAAAGTATCTGCAATTCCCACGGCATCAATGATCACATTTGCTCCTTGACCATTGGTTATATTTTGAATTTCTTGTTTTACATCCTGCGTTTTAGGATTAATCCAATGATCAGCACCAAGTTCTAATGCTTTCTGGCCACGCCATTGATCTATTTCTATACTAATTAATTTTTTTATTGGATGTTTCCTTATAACAGATTCGATAATTAAACCCATAGGTCCTGCTCCAATTATAACAACATTATCGGATTCCTTGACATCCGCAATATTATGACAATGAACCGCACATGATAAGGGTTCAATTAAACTTGCTGCTATCATATCAATAGAATCGGGAAGTTTGAATAGTGCGTTTCTTGGTAAAACACAATATTTAGCAAAACCTCCATTTTGAAATATCCCAAATGTTGTTCCTAGGGCCATATATTCACATAGATTCGAGAGACCCCTCCTACAATTAATACAATAACCGCATTTTTCATTTGGATCAACGACAATTTTATCCCCAATCTTAAGATCAATGATATTTTCTCCGATTTCTTTAACTACTCCTACAAATTCATGACCTAAAATAGTATTGTCTGTAGCAGGATGACCTCCCTTTAATATCTTTAGATCAGTTCCACAGATACTGGATGCCTTCACTTCTATTAGAACATGATCCCCTTTTTTAATTTGAGGAATATCAACTTCTTCTAATTTAATCTCTCCACCCGATTTTTCATCTTTATGAAAAACTGCTGCTAACATTTTTTTCATTTTATTTACCTCAAGATATTCTAGGAAGCTATTGGTTATTATATTGGCTATAGATTATTTCCCACTAAACCAAGATTTAATATTAAATAAAAATTTTTAGCTAAAGATTTATATTAATAAAAATTTAAATTCGATTAACTAAATAAAATTAATTTTATAAAAAAATGGTTGATGAATGAATGAATGAAAGAAAATCTGAGAAAGTTCCTCTAGGAAAACGGATCGCATTTGCAATGGGGGAAGTCGGAGACAATACAGCAATGCAAACATTCTCATTCCTTATTTTTACATTCTACTATGCAGTTGTAGGATTAGATGTTCTTTGGATTACTGGTGGTTTTATTTTATGGTGTCTATGGAACGCATTCAATGATCCACTAATAGGATATCTTTCTGACCGTACTAAAACTAAATGGGGGAGAAGAATTCCTTGGATGTTAGGCGCCACTATTCCATTAGCAATAGTGATGATTTTACTTTTTACACCACCTATTGCTCTTTCGAAGGAAATAAACTTCATATACTTCTTTATAATTCTTATTCTTTTTGATACTACTTATACTGCGTTTAATCTAAATTATAATGCTATTTTTTCTGAAATGTATGTAACGATGGAAGCTCGTAGTTCAACAGGAAAAGTTAGGATAAGTTTTGTGATGATTGCACTGATTTTTGCGTTTTTGCTTCCCACATTAATTATAGCAGATCTCACAGGGAGTGATCCGCAAACATTAGGGGAATACCAGTTAACAGGAATTATTGCTGCTGTTGTAATTATTATCTCATATTTCATAATTTTGAAATGGGGTGTGAAAGAACCTAAATATATCTCAAAAGACGCTGAAACCGCGATGTCTTTTGGAAAAACGCTGAAAACTACATTTAAGAATAAGTCTTTCCTATGGTTTTTAATCCCTGCTTTAGGAACATGGATTGCCATAAATATTTTACCAACTTTGGCACCACTTTTTATGATCCATGCTCTTGGAGTTACAGATATGGAATTAATTGGTTATGCTCTAGCTTTACAGTTCATTGTAGCTGCCGTTTCTACTCCTTTATGGGAAAAAATTCGTGTTAAAAAAGGGGCTCGTATGGCTGGATTGATAGGAATTACAGCATGGATAATTCCTATAATATTTTTTGCTTTCTCGATAAACATTGAAATGGTTTTTATTGTGCAAATCTTCAACGGAATTGGTTTGGGCGGAGGATTGTATTTCTACGATCAATGTATCGCAGAAATTATTGATGAAGATGAAGTTATGCATGGCACAAGGCGATCAGGTATTTACTATGCTGTCCTTAATTTCTTTATTAGATTATCGGCGATTATTAATTTCGTCTTAATAGGGATAGTCTTCACTACAACAGATTGGCAAACCTATGATCCAATTCTGGGTGAATATACAATCTTAGGTCTCCAAATCTTAATGGGTGTTTATCCCGCAATCATCCTTGGACTTTCATTGATAGGGCTGTACTTCTATCCAATTAAAGGTGCTAAACTCAAGGAAAACCGAAAGAAATTAACAGAATTGCATGAAGAAAAACAAAAAAGCCGTGAATAATCTAATTATTTTTTTTTATTTTTATCTTTTTGAGATTAAAATTACTGTTTGTTTAGAAAAATTTTAAATCATAAATCGGACTATTTAAACTTATAATTATAGGAGATTAGCAATCAAAATGAAGGTTGTACAATTAAAAGCAAAATGGGATCCTAAACCAGATTTCAAACTTGGTTCAAAGGATATTGATGGAAAGCTTACTTATCTCGGTTCTCAAGTTTGGAGAGATCCTATTGTAAAAGTTATAGAAAAAGAAAAACCTCAGATTAAGCCTAATGAAGTGCTCATCAGAGTAAAACGCTGTGGAATTCTTTAAAGATTTGTTTTAAAGAACATAATATGCGGCTCTGATGTTCATATGAATCAGGCTTACGATGATGGATATATCTATTATCCTGGACTAACAGCATTTCCAGTAACCCTCGGACATGAATTTGCAGGCGAAATTATTGAAGTAGGATCTCAAGCAATAAGCAAAAGGACGGGAAAACATTATGAAATAGGAGATCCTGTAACCGTAGAAGAAATGGCATGGTGTGGTGAATGCAAACCTTGCTGCGATGGATATCCGAATCATTGCGAACGATTACAAGAAGTTGGTTTTTCTATAGATGGAGCGTTTGCTGAGTACATAACGGTTCCAGCAAAACTTTGTTGGAGTTTAAGGAAATTAGAAAGAAATTACGATGATGTTTTTAAAATTGGTAGCTTGGTTGAACCAACTTCAGTTGCTTTCAATGCAGTTATTGAGAGAGGTGGAGGCATTCGCCCAGGAGAAAATGTTATAATCTTGGGAGCTGGACCAATTGGATTAGCCTCTACTAAAATTTTGAAGACCGCAGGAGCGGGGTTATGTATTGTTTCAGAACCTGAAGAACATCGAGCATCGTTAGCTAAAAAAATGGGAGCCGACTATGTTATTAATCCACTTAAAGAAAATTTTGTAGAACAAGTAAAAGAATATACCGACAATGAAGGTGCAGCTTTATATCTTGAAGCTACAGGATTGCCACAAGTAGTAACTGATGACATTCAAAATGCTATTTGGGAATGTAAGGCGGTTAATAGTACCGTTGTAATAGTTGCAAGAGCGGAACAAAGAATGCCAGTGTGTGGAGAGTTTTTTCAAGTCAAAAGGGCTAGAATTGTAGGCGCTCAAGGGCACTCAGGGCACGGAACTTTTTTCAATGTAATTAGTTCGATGGCAGCTGGTATGGATGTTACTCCGATGATTACGAAAGAAATTTCTCTTGAACAAGTCCCGGAAAACATAAAACTTTTACAAACTGATAAAGAAAATTGTAAAATTTCTGCAATTATTAACTAATACAGGACTACAAAATCGATCTTAAATACTCCGAAGAGCTTTTCGCTACTTCTTCAAAAGAAGGCTTCATAATTGTTTCAATTGAAACAAATTCGCTATACCCTGCGTTTTTAAAAATATTTAGAAATGTTTTAAAATCAAAATGACCTGAACCGGGAGCTCTTCGAGTTGTATCTGCTAAGTGTACATGTCCGACATGATGGGCCACTTCTTTTAAATTCTCCCAAATATAGATAGGATCTTCTTCTAAATGCGTATGAAATGAATCAACTAACAACTTTAAGTACTCTGATCCTATTTCTTCAATTAATTTTAATGATTGAGAAATAGTATTATAGGAATCAATTTCGAAACGATTAATAGGTTCAAACACGAGCATTACGTTATTTTCTTCAGCTAACTTACAACATTCTTTTAAGGAGGTTACAATGTTTAATTTTTCTTTTTCAGGATTACTATTATGTTTAAAACGACCTCTTATTAACCCTATTATGACTTTAGATCGCGTTTCTCGAGCAAAATTAATGTATTTTTCAATTCTTTCTATCGCTTTTTCCCGATTAGACTTTTCAGTATCTCCAAAAGAATAACCATAACGTATATATGTGCTTCCTGTGCCAAGAGCAGAGATTTGTAATTCGTAAGATTCCGCAATTTCCACAATTTTATCAACATCGACTTTTTCAGGCTCAAGAAGGCTTAATTCTACCCCATCATAATTTAAAGGCGCTAATAATTGGCATAACGACGAAAACTTTTTAATTACGCCCTCTTTGTTGCTTTTAGATTCGTTTAATCCGGCAACTATACTGAGCAACATATGCTTATCTATTATTATAGATAATGTTATTATTAAAATATTTATCAGATGTGAACGACTAAAATTATTAATATAAAATTAATTTTTAGGTGAAATTAAAAAATGGGAAAATGGAATTTACCGCCTGAATTTAGTAAGTGCAGAGGACATATGGACTTACCGGATGGAATATATCTTCAAAATATGAACATTTCTGAAATTCGAGAACGCGTAAAAAAAAACGACGTTATAATCATCCCAATCGGGTCTACTGAAAACCACGGTCCAGCAGCTTGTATAGGAGAAGATACATTTTTAGTAACGAGAATGGCTGAAATAATAGCGCAAAAAACGGGTTGTACAGTTGCCCAACCAACTTGGTACGGTTCTCATCCATATCATCACGTTGGAATGCCCGGTACCATAATAGTTCCAGAAGAAACATTTAAAGGACTTTTGCGAGCTATAATGGCTGGTTGTTGGAACATGGGTTTTAGAAAAATGATCCTATTAAATGGTCATGGTCACGAGTATGTTATCCCGAGCGCAATTCACGAGTGGGCCAAAAACTATCAATTACCTGCCGTAATTTGTAATGTTAATTGGTATCACGCAATTCCAGAATATTGTAAGGATAAAGAACACGGAGGCCCTTTTGAAACTCCTTTCGTTCATGCAGATGAAGCAGAAACCTCGTTTTCAATGACACTCTTTCCAGAAATGATAAGAAAAGCTGATCCTAGCGAAGATAACGAAGTTATTGGATGGATGCCTGATGGACACATTGATAAAGCTGGAAATATCTATCAAAAGCCAATCCGATGGTATGGACAAATAGGGTTTGGACCAATTGAACTTACAACGTATCCTGTAGGACATGTAGGATCCCCAAGTAAAGCAACTTTCGAGAAAGGCGAACCTGGTATGGAGGCTTTTTTAGATTACTTAGAGAAGTTAGTCGTTGATATATTGAAGACTTTTCCACCAGGAAAATTACCCCCGACGGATAAAATTACCCAACGAGATCCGAAAGAAATTGAACCGTATTTAAAAGGACCTTTAAATGGTGGGAAAAGCATTTATGAATTGAGATATCCTCCTTAATTATTTTTTTTCTTATTCTATATATACTAACCTTTTAGGATAATTTAAAATAAGTTATTTTATTTCATTGATTTTTAAAAAAATTTTAAAAGAAGATTTAAAAAAAAAGTATTTAAGTTAGAGTTTGGACCCGCAATATGCACAATATACGGCTTCATCCTTAATAATAGGCGTTCCACAGTTGGGGCAAAATATTGAATGTTCTTGAATAACATGCTCTTCCTCCTTCTCAACTCGCATTGACTTAGCGTCTCCGGTTTGAGTAGAAAATTGACCTCTTAACCTACCTGAAGATTTCAAGTCTAAAATAATTGCTCGAATATCTCTGACTGAAATGCCCGTGTTATTACTTATCTCCTCTACGGAAATATTGGGATTGTGTTCAAATTCATGCGATACAACATTTTTTAATTTACTACGATTAGTAATGGCTGCAATTTGACTTACTAAAATAGCGGAGCCTATCCCAATCCAAAGAAAGTTTATCCAATCAACACGAAATCGCCAAAAACCATCAACTAATCCGTTAATTCCCCAGTAGAAAAACATACCTGCGAATATTAAAGCACATATCGAGAACCCATTAATATATTGGTCTTTTTTATATTTCATCTCTATCATTTACAATTGATTTTTAATTAAATAAAAATGCTATTAAATATATCTCTTCTATGGTCCAATTTTTAGAAACTATTGATTTAGATTTTAAAAGTTATTAAAATAAAAAGTAAAATAAAAATTTATTTGTTATTTGTTAAACCTTTGCTCCACAGTAAGCACAATATAATGCAGACTCCTTCTTAATAGGTGTGCCACAGTTTGCACAGTAATTCCCTTTTTCTTGAGGCTCTGGTTGATTAGAAATTGTAACTTCCACATATTTTGCTTCGCCTGTTTTAGTCGAAAATTTCCCTCTTAATTCTCCCCTTGCTTTCAAGTCTAACACTATTGCTCGAATATCTTTAATCGTAATTCCCGTTTTACTAGCAATTTCCTCAATTGAAGCGTTAGGATTTTGCTCAAATTCTTGTTTAACGACATTTCTTAGTTTGCTTCTATTAGTAAGTTTATATATTTGGCTTGATATTATGGATATTCCAATAGCAACTAAAATGAAGCCTGACCACCACCAGAACCCCCAATAATCAAATTATTAAAACCCCAATACAAAAAAGCTCCTGCAATAATTAATCCACAAATATTGAAGCCCTCGTGGTATTCATTTCGTTCGTAATGCATTTTTAATCACTTCTTTTTTATATGAAATAATTAGTTGAATGATATATATGAGTTAAAGAGACCAATATTTATATTATTTTTATAGTTATCAAATTAATTATTTGATTTTGATCTATTTGAATTACAAAAGATTTAGTTTATCTTGAGAATGGTTTAAGATATTAAGGAGGAGTGACTGAATTGTTAATAATTTTGAAGATTTTTTTCACGTCAACTTGGTCCTCAGTTAAAAGGATAATCAACTTTTCGAGAATTTTTATAGATAAAATATAATAATTATCAGAATGAATTATATTAAAATCTGGACTATGTAAACCTATACTTTCGGTTGTTTCCTCTGCTAATTCATATAATTGAGAAATATTTAAAGAAATAGAAGCTTTGTTAAACTCTTCCTCATTTATATAGGACTTTTTAATTACTCCATTTTCCGACGATATCAATATGAAATAAACTGCTGGTCCTAATTCGCTAACAAGTGAATTTAAAATTAAATCTAAATCTAACAAAACAGTCATTTCTAAATAATTTATAAATCTTTATTTATAAATATGTTTGTGTAAAATTAATTACGAGTACGAATGTCCCGCAAAGATTGGAACTTAAAATTGTTTAGTAAAAAAAATATATTTGATTTTTCAAACCTAAATAAGAACGCAATTATATATCAAAGTATTTATCAACTACGCGCTCAAAATTGCTAAATTGGCTTATTTCTCCGTTAAAATTCTCAAGACAATCGCAATATTGGTCTAGAAACTCCTCAATTAATAACTCCATAAATCTTTTAATATTTTTTGATTTTGTAAAGTCCTCAATTAAATACGCAAATATAACGCCCTCTTTAACAGTTAAAAGGAATTGCTGATTTTCGAAATTAATTGCTTGAAGAGTATCACCCGTATTTTTTCCAATAACTTCATTAGAAAATGTTAAAATAGCTGATATAAAACCCGATATTATTATAAAATTATCTGCTAAATACTTTTTATTCTTTCTAACTTTCGTAAATAGCGAATGGCCTGTCGTGCTTATTACGAAAAGAGCTGAAAGTTCTTTAGCACTAGGGATAGCTCGATTACACAATTGATTGATTTCTGAAAATGTGGCGTTCGAACAATATGAATTAAGTAATTGTTTTGAGAGCGAACAAAGGCCATCGTATTTAATTAGCTTGTTTGTCTCACTTACATAGAATATAGAAATATGTTCATCTTCAATTGTATAAAAGTGAACGTAAATTGTATAAGCCCCTAATAATTTTATTCTTTTCCCTTCCTTCTTTTCAAGAATTTCAGAACGATAGAATCTGATTAGTAATTTTATTAGAGAACGCTTTATCCCCTTGCTAAAAACAATATTATAACGCTTCTCTGTCATTGAGACTAGTCCAACCCCCAATAGGTCCATTGAGCTTGGATGTTCCAATGTTTCTTGATGAACATTCTCTAGTACTAGCATTTTTTATATTTTTCGATATCTTTTTGTGGTAAAAAAACCCCTTAACAAAAAAAGTTGTGTGTGTTATTATACTTTAGAACAAATTAGTATTTAAACATTTCGTTTTTGTTGTAAAAACATCTTAATGAAAAGATTAAAATTTTATTGAAAAATCAAATTTAAAGGGTGGTTAGATTTAAATAATCTCTATTTTATTATTTTATTGATAAAAAACTTTTTCATAACAAAAATGTAAATTATTACCACAAATCGTATAATAAGTATATAAAAAATATGTCTGATACAATGAAATTTGATATAGAACTTTATGTTAATCAGTTTAAAAATAAAAAATTCCTTATAAAACACTTGATTGATATCGAAAAAATAATTATTTCCTTCGAATATTCTAAATTCATCAATAGCGTGTATAATTACTTAAATTCTAAAGTAGAAGGCTCAGAAGAAAGATTAAACGCTAAACATTACAACGATGCGGGAGAGATTATCGACCGTTTCTGGAAATTATTATTAAACAACGATTCAATTGCCACTTATCAATCAAATTTGAAAATAAAATTAAAAATCTAGTGGGCCTGGCAGGATTCGAACCTGCGACTTTGGGTCAATGGAAGTTTCCACTTGACATCCCAGTCCGAAGCCGGGTACCCTATCCAGACTAGATTACAGGCCCAATGTAAAAAAATTCAGATTATATTATTGTTAAGCATTATTTCTAAAAATTTTTTGTATAGTTTTTACACGCGTAAAAGCAATTTTTTAATTGATATCTTCTGCGAGATAATTCATATTAGTAAAAAAAGACTTTAAAATATTTTTAATTTTGATTAATCCACTCATATACTCATCTGATCCCCTAATTTTGATTAATCCCCTCATGTAAGCATCTGCTACTTGAATCTTTCGCGTTATGATTTTTCTCAAATTTTTTTTTGTAAGGATGATGTGAATGACGTTAATCTCCTCTGAGTTCGCTTCGTAATACGAATTGTTATAAGTTAAAAAACCTTCGACTTTTTTTATCCATATGTTATAGTCAATGTCATAAATGTACAGATGGTATATTGTATCTTCGTACAACTTTAAATCTTCATGGATTTCTTTGGAATTATTGGCACTCGTTATTCCCAACTTAATTAACTCATCTAATGTAGATTTAAATTTATTCTCTGTCGATTCTAATGAGTTCAACATCATTATTATAGTATTTGAGTCAATCATAGCAAAATAACGTCTTTATACCTCGTTCTTAAGAATTAATAAAATTCGTTTAATCTTATAATAAATCTACGAACAAAATATGAATGTCTTATTTAAAATGTTATATAATATAACGATGATAAAAAGGATATTACGATTATTTAAATCCAATTTTTCTGCTTAAATACTTGTTAAATAATTTAATCCATTTTTTTTGATTAAATATTTAAAAAATGTTCGAAAAAGCTTAATATATCTCAAACCTTGAGAGAGAGAACCTTCTACTTTAATTTTTCCCTTCATAAACGCATCCGTGCCGCCTATTTCGTCCTTTAAAATCTTAATAAATAAATCCTTACTAAAAACCATTTTAAATAACGCCTGAGGATTAACCCCCTTCTCGTAGTGAAGTTTACCGTGCGAAACTTCGAGCCAATAGCTTAAATTCACATCAATTATGCATGTTTGGTATATGTCATCAAAACCTATTAATTCCTCCTTGAGTTCTTCAGTATTATTCATGATGGATACTCCCGCCTTAAGGATTTTATCCAAAATATATTCAAATTTCTTGCCGTTTTTACTCAACTCTTCCAATATTAAATTAATCGGGTTTTGACCTGCCATAAGGTTATATATCCTAACAAATTTTTTTTCTAAAAATCCTTATACCTATAATTAAGAAGATATAACTCCTATTTATGTGTTTTTCTTCAAAATTATGCCTAAACCAATAATCTAATATTAAAATTCTATTGATTAAAGAAATAAAATTAAAGTTGAAAATTCGTCTCCTTTAATTCCTTTCGGTTAAGTACTTCGAATGTTTTAATTTTAAAATAAAATTTTTATATTTGGAATTATTTTCATTGTTATATCAATTGTTATATCAAAACTATTTTTTATTAAAAAAGCCCATATAGTGTAGTACGGTTAGCATTAGGGACTGTCACTCCTTCGACCCGGGTTCAACTCCGCGTGTGAAAACCATACGCGATGAAACTCCCGGTGTGGGCGCCATTATTCATATCCGTATTTAAATTTATTATAATTCTATCATTAGCTATTGATATCCATACAAAGCTAATAACAAGAAATTTTTTATATCTTAAAATTAAATTATTATCTTTTGAATCAGACTTCCCGAACCCTAATTAAAACCTTACGATTTTTGTAGGTGCAAAAGATTAAAGCTTTTTATATCAAAACGAATTATCTTAAATCACTATATTAATTAATTTAATTAATGTCAATAAAATATAAGTTGAAATTTAAAAAGAGGTTAAATAATAATGGTAGATCAAGCATTATTAAAAGAAATTAAGGACAAAATCGACGCGGGAGCTGCCGCTGCCGACCCAAAAGATACTCTTAAGGTATACGAACTTTTCAAGCAAGTAGCGGAAGAGAACGAGGACTTAAAAGAGGAACTAGAAGATATGGATATTACCATCCAGATGAACATTACCGACAAGGATGCTAAGTTCTGGTTGAAGGCACACGATGGTACGTTGGAATTTGGCGAAGGTGACGTTGAGAACCCATCGTTTACTTTTTCCGCCACTAATGAAATTGGCGCAGGAATGCTTTTTGGCGAAGTCGATGCCACATCAGCGTATATGGCGGGGGACATCACGGTTGAAGGTAATTTACAAGATGCAATGGCTTTTCAAGAGATTATAGAACTGGCTTTAGAAGCTCTTGAGGACATGTTTGAAGATCTTTAAGTTATCTTAATTTTCCATCAACTTTAAAAATTATTTTATTTTTTATTTTAGTTCTCAGTTGTTTTTTTTTATAAATTTAATTTTTAGTTAATTCTTACTATTTATAACGCACTATATAATTTCGAATAACTGCATGTAGTTTGAATCACTGGGGATGGTAATTTAAATTTTAATATAAATTTTATCAATGCACGTTGGAATTCCTTGAAAGTGCCAAAAAAGGTGTTGTGTGTAACTCTCCGACC
>JABUBN010000479.1_pt1 | contig 11765 bp, 11 predicted proteins | sample 7240341 | NCBI WGS metagenome assembly JABUBN01 (sample SAMN07256345, study PRJNA390944) | subsurface metagenome | isolation source: Methane hydrate marine sediment | place: Pacific Ocean: Eastern North Pacific, ODP site | reverse complement strand
GCCAGGTAACTTCTCGTTTCGTTTTAAAAGTTCTTCCACTAATACTTCAATAAAATTTAAATCATTTATACCGGTATATTCGCCTGCAAGTTCATTTAAGCATTCGCCTGGGGGAATTTCGAATAAAGGACCCTTAGGATCGACTTTCGCAGCTGCCCTTGCATCGAACCAATTAATTGAACCGCATAAACTTGTTCTGTCAGGTGTAATGCAACACGCGTGAGTCGGGGCGAAGGATTGGCATAATACGCATCCATAGAACATATCCACATCATCATCGTGGATTGTTCTGGCTCTCTCGTCTCTTTTATCGTAAATTTCCATTGCCATCTTATAAGTTTTTTCAATTTCTTTTTCATTTGTATAAAAAGTTACTTGAGCTTGTTCAATGATTGGTAATTCTGCCTTGTAAAGTCTAATAAGAACTTTTCCTAGTAGTTGAAACGAATTGAAACCCTTTTCCACTGCAGTTTTAGAGATTCTTAGCCAGTTTGTATATCTCTGGTTAAGGTGCATAATTCCGTTGACGAAATTGCAGAATTCATGAATCCTTCTTTCAAAAACGGCTTCTAGATCCACTTCTAATTCTGGTCCGGCGACCTCTACTAATATTCCGATTGGATGGGTTGATCCTTCTTCCATGTCTTTTAAATCGGGTCCGTGGATTGTTACTTGATCATCTTTGATCTCTTTTTTAGAAATCACTCTGCAAAGTTCAAAGTGTTTTTCCATTTTGGGCCCGCCTAATTCTACATACATTTGTTTTGCCCTAATACGTTCACCTTCGTATACAGGTCCAATTGGAACAGGAATATCTTCAAAACTCATATTGTAATTCTCCTCTTAGTATTTTTCCTTTTTTAATTTTTATAAATTTTCAATTAATTTTTCTAAAAATTCTTTCCAATCGTTGTCGCTAAAATTCGGAAGACTAAATCGAGCGTTAGGATGTGAATATTTATCCAGTTCAACGGTTCGCAGGTGATTTTGAAAGTTCTTTAGTCGGCTTAAAGTTTGACTTACGTAGTAGACAATATGTCCACCAAAAATAGCCATTCTATATTGTCCTTCGCCATCTAAGCCTTTCCAATCTTTATCTACTAGTCTACCGGTAATATTAATCAACGACATATCCCACAATTTCTCGTCTGGAATTTTACCTTTTACGTACTTATATGTATGACCCGTAGTAAGGACGTGACAATCTAGTTTCTTTGCTATTTCAATATAATAGTCAGCAACTTTTTTTCCATCAAGTTCCCAAGTTAAAGACTCTGAGCCTATGACAAAAAGCTTCTTTTTGTCGTCCTTCAAGAAGTTTGCCATGACTTTTGGATCAAAAACGGTCGTACCCATCTCGGGTCCTGGGATATTTGCTTTTTGATATGGTCTTGTCATATTTACATCAATTTTCTCTGTTAAAGATTTTAGCTGTAAGTTTAAAATAATTACTATATTTTTATTTATTAAGCGTATTTTAAAAAAGTTGGTTTTATTTAAATTGACCAAACTTATACATATAAACTCTAAAATTAAAGTGAAATATTAGATATGTGCGAGTTTAAGATAATAAAGAAAAACGATGGCTCCCAAATATTAGAAGATATTGTAATTTTATCATATACAGAAGATAGTGAATTATTATTCAAAGATGTGATGGGAATGGGGGAGATATTAGAATCAGCCCTCATTTTAGATGTTAACACGTTAAATCAAACTTGTGTTGTACTGGAACATCCTCTTATTAGGGGTTTTATTGACATAATTCAAAAAGTTAATGATAAAACAATCTCCAAATCCGAAATTGAAAGTTTTGAAAAGCAATTAGACGCTCTCAAAAAGAACCTTTAATTAGTACTGACATTCCCACACGCGTTAATTTATTAATTAGTGAATCTTCTTATATGAGTATGGAAGCAAGATTTTACGAAGAAGTAGATGATTTTTATGACATCGCATATCCTTTTTTATTAGCGCGAGAGGCTGAAAACAACCTCCTTTTATCTCTTCTTAACTCTCTCAAAGAAAATATTCACCGTTATGGAAAAGAGATGCCACTTTTATTTTCATTAACGGACAATGATGATGTAAAATTAATTGCTTTAAGAACCCCCCGCGCGATATAATTATTTCCTATATAAATGATTTAAATTTTATTGAAGTATTAGTGGAAGAACTTTTAAAACGAAACGAGAAGTTACCTGGCGTATTGAGTTTTAAAGAGGCGGCAGATAAATTTGCTGAGTTGTGGTGTGAAGAAAATTCATTAAAACCTAATTTATTTAGGAAAGAAAGGATTTTCAAATTAGAAGAAGTATCAAAAGATACAGTTGGTACTAAGAAGTTTTCTGTTGCATCAAAAACTCATCAAACAATAGTACTTAAATGGGCAGAGGAGATGATAAAAGAAGCATTAGCAGATACAACAGAAGAAGATATTGAACGGATGACTAATAATTTGAAAAATGAATTTGAAGAGAATAAAAGTAAAATATTTCTTTTATTTGATAATAACGAACCCGTTTCAATGGTGAGAGAGGCTGGTAGAACTCCAAATGGTAATTTTGTTAACTTAGTTTACACCCCACCGTCCTTAAGGAGAAAAGGATACGCAACTGAGTGCGTTGCAAAATTGAGCAAGCAGCTCTTAGAAGAAGGAAATAAGTACTGTTTCTTGTTTACGGATTTAAGTAATCCAACTTCAAATAGTATTTATCAAAAAATAGGTTATAGACCTGTTATTGACGAAAACCACTATAAATTTTTAACAAAATAGTATTTTGTTAAGGGGAAATTTTATGGGGAGTCCCAGCCTCCATTTACTCTAGCATTATCGATATCTGCTTGAATACGCTCACTTAAAGTCACATAATCTGTTTTTGCTACGCGATTTAAAGGAAATTCGTCTAGAAAAATAATCAGCGAAGGTCTTTTAAACGCGGCCATTCCTTTGCAATGTTCTATAACTTGTTTTTCTGTTAACTTTTCTCCTTCCTTCAATTTAATGTAAGCAACGATACCTTCTGAAAAAACCTCATGTTTTGCTCCTACAACGCCAACAAACTCAACTTGTGGTAAATCTCCGATAAAACCCTCTACTTCAGGGGGGAAAACTTGATATCCTTTTGGTTTAATAAGGAATTTCCTACGGCCTGCTAGATGGAGCCAATTCTTATTATCTTTAAACCCCATGTCTCCTGTGTATAATATTCCATCAACGGAAATGGTATTTCGAGTAGCTACTTCATTGTTAAAGTATCCCGTAAATAATTGTGGTCCAGAATAACAAATCTCTCCAATTTCACCAGTAACCAATTCTTCTCCTGCTGTTCCATCTTCTTTCATTGGACTTCGAATTGTAAGAGGTGTTATGGGATAATCGTGCCCTAAGCTTTCTAAAATATCATCAACTGTACCATCTAAAGGAGTATAACTGCAAAAACCAGAGACTTCGGTTAAACCTAGACCAGACCCAAATTTAGGCGCCATACTCGAGAGTTTTTCTAGAAATGGACGGTCAACCGACTGTCCTCCATAAATAGCATATTTTAACGAACTTAGATCGTAGTTATTGTAATTTGGTAATCGCCATTCCATAACGAACAATGCAGGTATTTGACCAAAAACCGTGACTTTATATTTTTGAATGGCGTCCAGAGTATTTGCAGGATTAAAGATATGTAAAACAACACACGTACCTCCTTTAAACAAAGTCGTCATAAGTTGCTCGGTAGTTCCGCCTACATGAGAGGGTGGAAGGTTAACAAGCATGAGATCATCATCTTCTACATGAATCCCTTTGGCTAAGCATAAATTTTGGCATGTAATACCTACATTTGTAATCATTGCTGGTTTTGGAAATCCCGTGCTTCCAGTTGTAAAAATAATTAAAATAGGATCTTTATCGTCAACTTTAGAACATTCTTCCAAAAAGTCCTTCATAGTATCTGGATTTTTAATAGCTTCTAGAAATTCATTTTTTGCTTCCTCAGCAATTTGAAAAGCAGGAATGATTCCGTTCCGATACTTATCTTCCGGGGTGCTAAACTGCACGACATATTTCAACCATGTAACTTCTTTTTTAATAGCTGCTCCAATCATTCCAAAATTTGCCGCTGATGTTTTTCCTAAATGGCAGTACATTTTTGCTTTCTCTTTTAACAATTCCAAACTTCTCATGATTTCTGCTGGCTTTAAGCGTAGGTCTAAAGGAGTCCACATTACCCCGAGCTTAGCGCAAGCGTAACCTAATACAATATGTTCATAGAGAAAAGGTAAAGATGTTACGAGTATATCTCCTTTTCTAAATCCCATATTGTATAGTTTTAACGCCATAGCCTTTATGTTGTTATTAAAATCTTTGTAAATAACTTGTTTTTCAGTATCATAAATAATTAAAGCTATTTTATCTGGAGTTTCTTCCGCCCATTTCTCGATAACTCCGCAAATAGTGTGAGGATATTTATTAAATTCTTCCCAAGACATTTTTTATCAACATCTCATTTATATTTCAAAATATATAATATAATTTTAGTTCATTATTACTATAAAATTATTCCTTTATTACGAATAAATTTTGGCATACAATACAAAATTAAAGCTTTTTAGGTTAAATAGGAAACATGATTTCGCCTATTCAAATTTCTTTCGAAAATCTAAGATAATTTTTTTTTTATCTTCGTGTTCGTACCATCCAGAAGCAATCTTTTCTATTTCGTATGCGTCCTTATAAGATTTATCAAGGAAATGATTGCTGCATAGCTTAATCGCGTTCAATACAGTTTGATTTTTTGAAAAGAGAAAACTCGCTTTTTTCATAGATTCTTCAATTAATTCCTCTCTACTACCAACAATCTCATCAATTAACCCAATTTCTAGAGCTTTTTCCGCGCTTACTTTTTCACCAAACATAAGCATCTTTTTCGTCCATGGAATCCCAATAATTTTTGAAAATAGAACTATACAACCAGTACCAGGGAAGATTCCAGAGCGTATTTCTGGCAATTGAAAAAAACTATCTTTAACGGCGATTCGATAATCGCAACATATTGTGAACACAACACCTTCGCCCAATGTTCTACCATTTATAGCACAAATAACCGGTTTTCCGTTAAATAACAATTTACAAATATCTGCAGCAGTATCTTCGAGATCTCTAACAGCTGCATGATCGCTACCATCAATAGCATCTAAATCCATTCCTGTGCTGAAAGAAGAGCCGCTGTTTGTTAAAATTAAACCTCTAATTTTATCGTTGTTTTAGCAGTATTCAATCGCTTTTTTTAAATATCTTAATTGATCAATAGTAAAGGCGTTCGACCGATGAACTCTATTGAGTGTAATCGTGCCAAACCTTTTTTTTACAGAAAACTCAATATACTCTCCAAAATCTAAATTATTAATAGACATAAATAAAATTTATTTTCTTTTAAATAAAGAGTAATTATTATTAAAAATCCCCTCTAACTAATAATAAGAATAATTTTAATTAGCTGAATAAAATGGAACTTGATAAAATAAAACGCATATTGGTTGTAGGTGCGGGCACGATGGGACACGCCATTGCACAAGTCTATGCTACTGCCGGGTTTGAAGTAGATCTTGTAGATTTAAATCAAGAGGTTCTTGCTAATGCCATGAATAAGATTAAATCAAACCTTTCTTTGTTGGTTGAGTATAAGCATGTAAAAAGTGGTGAAATTTCAAATATTTTGAATCGTATCCATCCATCTACCGATTTAAAAGTTGCTGCCCAAAATTGCGATTTAGTTTTAGAAGCAGTTTCTGAAGATCGTAACGTAAAGCGAGAAGTTTTTTCTCAATTAAATGAATTCTGCTCTGAAGATATTATTTTAGCAAGCAATACTTCTGAATTAAATATATTCAACGTCGCAAAAGTTAAAAATCCGAAACGCTTGGTAATCCACCATTGGTTTCATCCGCCATATATTATTCCTTTAGTTGAAATAGTAGCTGGACGTAAAACTTCTTCTGAGGTTATCGACATTTCGTTTAAATTATTAGAAAAAATTGGTAAAAAACCTTTGATCTTGAAAAAGTTCACGAATGCTTTTGTTGTTAATAAAATCCAGCAAGCAATTAATTCTGCGGTCTTTTCTCTTTTAATAAAAGGCATAGCTTCTCCAGAAGAAATTGACATGGCGATTAAGAATAGTGTAGGCATACGTTTGCCGTTTGCCGGAGTAGTACAAAATCTTGATTTTGTAGGACTCGATGTTGTATATGATATTATCAAGAATATGGGGGGCATGGATCTCGTGTTACTTAAGGATAAAGTGGAGAATGGACAATTAGGGGCTAAAACTTCAATAGGTTTTTACGATTACCAAGGTCGAACTGAAGAAGAAATTCTTACTAAGAGGGATAAACTTTACTTACAAATGCTCGATTATCTTAAAAAAATGAACGCATTTGAACCAATTTAAAGAAAAACAATAATTTTCACTTAATAAAAAAAATTATAATATTGAAATTGTAATGAATTTAAAATGCCCAAAACACTAGATTCTTTTATCGAGGAAAAAAATACCGATTTAATTAGAAAGAGGGATTTAAAAAGATCTTCAAATCTAAAAAAAGAATTCAATGAAATCAATCAACACCTTTATGCGAAATTAAAACACACGGAAACTGATACAAGAGCTCGTTCAAAAGAAATTTTAAAACTAATTTTATGTAAATTAGTTGATGAAATAAGTAATTCTTTACCTGATTCTATCATGTCGTTTAGCATTGGAAAGGACGAAACAGAGAATCATTTATTCGATCGGCTTCAGAAATTCTTTAAGGAGAATCTAAAAGATAAATATAAGAACCTCATTGATGAAAATGAAAGAATCAATTTAAACAAAGAGTTGGTCTTTTTAATTGTTGAAAAATTACAAAGAATATCTCTTCTTGAATCTACTCAAGATGTTTTGGCTGATACTTTTGAGATATTTGTAAGTAGATTAATAAAAGAAGAAGGAGGGCAATTCTTTACTCCTGCGAGTATAATTAAATTTATGGTGTGCTATTTAAATCCCGAGACCGATTCTAAGGTTATAGATCCTGCGTGTGGGCATGGTGGTTTTCTATTAGAATGCAAAGACCTCTTATGGTCTAAAATTGAACAGAAATACGGCGCTCAAATAGATATTTTAAAAAAAAAGAAAAATGAAATAATTTCTAATCTCTATGGAATTGATAAAGATTCTTATTTAGCAAAATTATGTGAATTATATCTTAATATTATCAGTCAGGGCAATTCCAACATATTTTGCGAAGATTCTTTGGATCCAAGTAATTACCAACAAAAAACAAAAGGAATTATAAAAAATGACTATTTTGATTATGTGTTTACCAATCCACCATTTGGAGCCAAAATTCCTATAGACATAAAAGAAATTTTAATATATTTCGACTTAGCTCATAAATGGGATTTTAAAAATAATATATGGGTTAAGCAAAATAAGCTAGTTAAAAAACAACCACCTCAAATTCTATTTATAGAGAGATGTGTACAACTATTAAGAGACCATGGAAAATTAGGAATTGTTTTACCGGAAGGTCTTTTTGGAAATCCTTCAAATAGATATATTTGGGCGTATTTACGGAGTAAAGGTAAGATATTAGGAATAATTAGTTTAGATCAGAACACATTTCAACCTTACACTTGTAATAAAACTAGTATTCTCTTCTTTCAAAAATTAAAAAACATTCCCAAGAATTATAAAATTGACTTTGGAATAGTTGACAATGTTGGCCACGATAAAGATGGAAAAATTTTGTATAAATTAAATAAAGATGGAAGTATGAAATATGATACGAATAAAAATCCGATTGTCAATAATGAATTGATTAATTTACACCTTAAAATTAATGAAAGTGCTGAATTCAGCTATTTAGAAGACCAGAAAGTTTTCAAATTAAGTTTAAATCAGATAAAAAACAATATCTTTATACCTAACTATTACACGGGAGTAGAAAAAACTCTAAAATCTTTAGAAAATAATAAGGCCTTTCAATTAGTTTCTATAGGTGATTTAGTTAAAAATGGAATAATCTACACAAAAAATAAAGGGTACTTACCAAGAGGGGACGAAATTGGCTCACACGTTTATGGTTTAGGCGATATTCCTTTTATCCGTACTAGCGAAATTAATAATTGGGAAGTCGATCTAAATTCACATAAAAAAACTTCCAACGAAGTATATGACCAATTTAAAGAAAAGCAGAACATTGAAATTGGAGACATTCTGTTAGTAAAGGATGGCGGTCCAAATCTAATTGGAAATACAGCATATATTACTGAGTTAGATACAAGAATTATTATCCAGAGCCACATATTTCAGATAAAAACTCTTAAAAATAACGAGAATATTGATTCGTACCTTTTATTATACCTTCTAAATCTTGACATTGTACAAAAGCAAATAAAAGCAATAACCTTCGTGCAAGGCACTATTGCTACAATTGGTAATAGAATAATGGATGTAATTTTACCAATTCCATCTGAGATTAATAAAAGAAAGGCAATTTCAAAATATATTAAAGAAATTATTGATAATAAAACAGAAATAAGAAAGAAAATTAATAAACTCTCTATTAACTATTTCAGTGATTAAAATGAAGATAGAACTTTTTTCTATGCGATACTACCAAGAAATTATTGATCTTTGGAAAAGATCAGGAATAGAAGTAAGCTCATCAGACACACGGGACGAGATAGCAAGGATTCTAAAACGAAACCCTGATCTATTTTTAATTGGTAAGGAAAACGAAAAAGTTATAGCAGTAGTAATGGGGGCTTTTGATGGAAGAAGGGGTTATGTGCACCATCTTGCTATAGATCCGGATTATCAAAAAAAAAAATATGGCAAAATGATGATGGACGAATTAATTGAGAAGTTTCACATAATAAAAGCACACAAAGTTCACTTATTTATCGAGAAATATAATAAAGAAGTAGTAGATTTTTATAGGAAATTAGGATGGGAAGTTAGAAAGGATTTAGTTATGATGAGCTTTGTCCCGGATAAAAGTTTATATAAAAGAGACATTGAAATTTAATTGTTAATAAAAAAAAAAGAGATTATTATTGTATTAGTCTTATTTTCCTTCTAGATATTAGAACAATTGCTACACCTAACATTAGTGTTACTAAAAGAGTAGCTATAGGATATCCAGGAATAATTTGCGCTCCTGTTGGAGTAAAGAAGGCTTTAAATACAGGATCATGAATGATTTTTCCTCCTCCGCTTTCACCAAATTCAGGATAACTAGTGATGAAAAACGCCGCAGTTTTGTTAGGTTCTACGATGTCATAGGCTTCTTCAAATGGAATTCCATAAGTAAAATGATTAGTTTGATTAACTGCGTAAGCAACGAGTATACGACCGAAATCTCCTACTAGATGGGTCATACCAGAAACAAACTCAATAAATTCCATATTACTATTTATGTCTAAACATTCATAGTAAACAGAATGTTCTGTAGTCGTAGAATCATTTATATTAGTAATTTCATAAGTTGGTTTTTGACTGAATTTAAAATCATAAGCATGAACGCCCCCTAAAGTTGTTTTTACTTCTGTTAAACCGTTTTTATGCACGCTCGCATTAATTTCGCCCCCTGCTAAATCTGTCAATGCGTAATCCTGCCCTGCTATGATAAAGCTCCATGTTCCAAGACATAATGCCCAATCAAGAGGGACCCAATGATCTCCGGGTGATGCTCGTGTCCACGCATCAGTGCGTTTATCTCGGTAAACCATAGCCGAAATCTTTCCCGATTCATAATCTTGAAATAAGGTCGCTTCACCTATCGTTGTATCAACCACAAGTCTGTATTCATATTGAATGTAAGTCTGATTTCCAATATGGTGTGATCCATCGACATAAGTTCCTGGATCAGAATAATTGAAATCCCAATCGAACTCAGGAACGGACAAAGTGTAGTTAATTTGTGGTACAAAAAATACGATATCAGTGTATCTATAACCCCATGTGTATGTTATTGTCGACCCACTAACAGATCTTTGTAGTGGAGTAGCTATCGCTTTTGGATTTGAGATAATACCTGTATCTATTACTTCATTTGTATTTGCCCCCATATAAAAGAATGGGCTAACATCTTCACCAGAATCGAAATAATTATTATCGTTCTCATCCTCAAAACCAAACCATGCTGCATGCATTGATGCTATCAATATCTCGGATCCATTTAAGAAAATGTGCTGCCAAAATAATTGTGCTGGTGTTGTAAATGTAACTTCTTTCCCATCTTGCCAGTGAGACTTGTTTAAAAAAGCTAACATACCCATTTCAAAATTCCCTTCTTTTATCCATTTAATATTCCATGTGTTGTTAAGCCATCCTACCATCGGATCTACATCTGGGTGATCGAAATACGAGTTATTAAATACGTTGATATCCCAATAATTCTCGGTAAAATCGTGCCCATTGAATAATTGTGAAGGGGTAGGTGGATCACCTTGTGCTACAGATTGGGAAGCCATCCCTATTGTTAATAAAAACCCTAAAATAAAACCACTAACCAGGCAACTTTTATTTCTTTTCATTATTGACACTTCTCCCTTTTTTTAGATTTTTTTCAAAATAATAATGAATAAAATATTTAAACTTGTCTTAGAATTTAATTTATAGACTAACGATTATTGAGAAGAAATAGGTTAATAGAAATCAAATTTTGATTAAGACTTTTATTGGTTATTACGAAATGGAACTAATCTAATTGCTTTATTAGGACATCTATGGTAACATACAGAACAACCCCCACAATAAGCGTCAGTTATAATTGTTATAGCTTTTCCCTCGGCGTTAAATTTTCTAATATTGAGTGGACAATATATTACGCAAGTTCCACAAGATTTACACTTAGATAATTCTGTTATCGCTTTATACGATAATTTAGATAATTCTCTGATTTTTTTTTGTAATTTAGGTGAGGCTGTTTTCATTATTAAAAATAATAAATTATTATTCAAAAAGAGTTTGAAAAAAAAAAATTGTGGATTTTTTACGAATGTTTTAAGAGATATTAACACACAATTTCTTTAATATTTTTTCTGCTTCGTTTGTAAAACTGGTAATAATATCCCCAACATCCATTATCGAGTCAATAAGACCACATGTTTGCCCCACTGGAACAGCTCCATTAACCACTTCTCCTTGAGTGTATACGATTTCGTATCGATGAAGATCTTCCATAAATCCCTCCAGATCGTATGATAACTCTTGATTAATTTTTTCTTCTTTTGTCATGATCGCTCCATGTTCTAAGCAGAATTTATTTTTCAATAATCTTATTGGTCCAAACCCGCCGGTAGTGAGCATTGTATCTCGAGCTGTCGCAGGTGGAATTAACGCTTTATAATTAGGATGGAATTCGCTTTCACTAGAAGCTATAAATCGCGTTCCCATAGCAACAGCATCCGCTCCCATAGCTAATCCCGCAGCTACGCCTTCTGGACTTGCAATACCCCCACAAGCAATTAATGTTTTTTCGGGGTATTTTTGGGCAACTTGTGCAACAAGAACTAATGTAGTAATCCCTTCATAACTTTGATGACCGCCCCCTTCCGTACCCGTAGCAACAACACCATCGCATCCTGCAGCATATACTTTATCAACTAGCCATAAAGCTGGAGCGACGTGATAATGCATGATATGAGGTGCCTTTTGTTTTAATATCTAGAAGGAAAATAAGACTAATACAATAATAATCTCTTTTTTTTTTATTAA
>JABUBN010000478.1_pt1 | contig 11775 bp, 10 predicted proteins | sample 7240341 | NCBI WGS metagenome assembly JABUBN01 (sample SAMN07256345, study PRJNA390944) | subsurface metagenome | isolation source: Methane hydrate marine sediment | place: Pacific Ocean: Eastern North Pacific, ODP site | reverse complement strand
GACTTTGATTGGAAAATCACTAAATAAAGCAATTAATGAAGGGGATATTGTATCCTTGGGTGTTGCTCCCAAGCGTGATGGATTAACAGCCTGTGAAAGATTGAGTGTAGTTTGTACAAGAGATTCTTCTAATATAAAAAAAGAACAAAAATATTGGTTTGACTTTGTTGAAGAAGCATTTAATGTTGGGCTTGAAGCTTACAGAAAAGTTGCAAAGGAAAATTTACCTGCAAAATTACAAGAGCAAGCATTGGTTGATTATTTTAAATCAAGAGAAAAAGAAGTGCAAAAAATGATTGGTAAAAAAATAGATTTAGTAAGACAAAAACCGTACACTGGAACTCATAATAGTGGTTACACTGAGTGTCAGGAATTTTATGGCGCAATTACACTAAATTCCAATGAGCCACTAGGATACCGCATTGTAACTATGCTTGATGTTGCAATAAAAGGAATTGGCGATAAATGGAATGATATAGTAATTCCTGGTTTGGACTATTTAGTAGTAGAAAGAACTCTGGGAAAAATTGGACCAGAAGTTGAAGTATTAACAAAACTGCCTATAAATGTTCAGCATTTGGTCGGAAAAGAAAACTAAAATACTAATTTTTAAGCCTATAAAAAATAATTTAATAATAATAAATTGTACTAATTTCGGGTAGTGTTTACACGTAGCTTAAAATAAATTGGTCATATGAGATACTAGGTGTACTAAATATCGGTAAAAACTTACTTCCCTAGGTTTATGAATCACAAGTTGTAATCTTAAAAGTAGATGCTAATGCTTCATATCTTGCTGGTCTACTTGAAGGTATACCTATTGTTGGAGAAGCAAGTAATAATACAGCGGGTGCAATAGGGTCATCTATTATAAAATAAGGTCTTTTGTCAGATTTTATAGGAACTAGTGGAGTTATGCTTGCATGCACCAGCAAGCCACTATACGACAAGCTAGGTAGAGTCCACTGTTTCTGCCATGCTATGCCAGAAAGGTGGCATCTTACAGGAGTAACACTTTTTGTAGCAGGATCTCTTAAATACTACTATGATAAGTTTGATCCAAACAAAGGTGCAGTAGAAACCTATCCTGAGGCAGAAGGCTAAGAGCTACCAAACAAACAGGTAGAAAGTGTAGATACTGGTTCTAGTGGTCTTATAGGGTCTTGTGGGGTCATGTCTTGTAATATCACTTTTCCCCTTCCCCTCAATTTTTTTAATTAAATTGGGTACGTATTCTATTTTTTCTATGGTTTAGCTTTCCATTTTTCGAGGTTTTCCTTTAGGATTTCTATCTATAGTGATACCTAAAGCCTCAACCATCTGGTTAAAAAATTCCTCAGACCCTATAGGTTTCCCGTTAAAAGCTACCGAATTATTGACTTGGTATACCTTCCTTATTTATTTAATTTAAAAGTAAAATAATAATTGTCTAAGAAAATGGGATGTGTCCCTTGTATATAAGATCTTGTAGCTTCTGCTACCTCGTTAGGAGTTGATTGTAAGAATATTTTAACAGGATCTAAATTACCAATAAGCGCAATTTCCTTCGGTATTATTTTCTTTAGTTTTTTAAAATTCATTACACTATTACAGGAAAAGGTGGTAAGAAATTACGGGATTTTGGATTGAGGAGTAAGGGATAGGAATGATATAAAAGGAAAGTAAATCAGGTAGAACTGGTTAAATTTTTCAGTTCTTTGAAATTTTCTTTTAAACTGTAATATAGTTTCTTGTATAATTGATAATAATGGTTATATTTTTCGGTATTTTGAATCCTGGGAACGATAGTCTTTTGAACTTTAATAATTCTACTCACTGCTTCTGCAAAACTACTATATACACCAACACCTACTCCGGCAATCAAAGCAGCTCCAAAGGCGGGTCCTTCCTCTACGTTTAATAGGTTTATCTCTTCACCTAAGATATCAGCCAATATCTGCTGCCATACGCCACTTTTCGCTCCCCCTCCGATAGCCCTTATCTCTTTAATCCCTACACCTTTATCTTTAATTAATTCCAGAGAATCTTTTAGGGCAAAAGTTACACCTTCCAAGACACTCCTTATGAAATGTCTTTGGTCGTGTTTACCGGATATACCAAAATATACCCCACGGGCATTAGCATCAGCATGGGGAGTCCTCTCTCCATAGAGATAAGGCAAGAAGATCAATCCTTCACTACCAGGGTTTACCTCTTCGGCTAATTGATCTAACTTGGCATAATCCAAGCTATGATTAAATAATTTTTTCTGTAACCATTCATAGGACATCCCTGCTGATAAGGTCACCCCCATCATGTACCAGCTATCCGGGCAGGCGTGATTAAATAGGTGTATCCTCCCTTTTTGGTCAGCCTGGGGATTATTGGTCTGGGCCAGGACTACCCCTGAGGAGCCGATACTGACCATCACCCTTCCTTCCTGGATAATTCCACTTCCCACTGCCCCACAGGCATTGTCAGCTCCTCCGGCAACTACCGGAGTTCCGAATTTGAGGCCAGTCTTTTCGGCTATCGGTTCAGTTATCCTACCAGCTAAATCGAATGAATTAAGCACCGGAGGGAGTAAATCTTGGTTAATTTCCAGTTTTTCCAATAAACCGGTAGACCATCTCTTTTTTATTACATCAAATAATAGAGTACCGGCAGCATCAGAGACTTCGGTAAACAGCTCAGCAGTTAGCCTGTAGCGGATATAATCTTTGGGTAAAAGAATATATTTAACCTTTTTATAATTTTCTGGTTCATTTTCTCTTAACCATAATATCTTGGGAGCAGTAAATCCCTCCAGGGCGGGATTAGATACATAACGGATTAGCTGATCCAATCCTCCTGCTTTGGTATAAATCTTGCTACATTGTTCTGAGGTACGGGTATCACTCCAGAGGATGGCCGGTCTAATGACTTCCATCTTTTTATCAAGGAAGACCGAACTGTGCATCTGTCCGGATAAGCTTATTCCTTTAATCTGGGTGGAATCAATATGGGTGCTGAATACTACCTCTTCTATCACTTTTACAGTAGCTTCCCACCAATCATAGGGAGATTGTTCTGCCCAGCCAGAGTGGGGGGTCGCTAAGGGATATGATTCTGTTTTACTGGAAATAATCTTACCTTCTGGGGACACCAACAGGGCTTTTACCCCACTGGTACCGATATCGAGTCCTAATAAATAATTCATAGAACATTCGTCCATCTTTCTGCTTTTGTTGTTTATTTTTTTATTTTACACTGAAGTTCTCATCCTCATCCTTACAGGTGAGGAGTTCTTGTTAGATTAAATATAATAAACTGTCTTCACCTTTATTTAATTTCCATTGCAATTGCTTTCAAATTTTTTAGACCTTTCACTGCCAAAGCTTCTCCCAAATCAGCAAGTTTCCGCCAGATTGCACATAAACTGTTTAATTCTTCAAAACTAGGATCGAAGGATTCAATAACAAGTGGGCCAGCATATCCTAAATCTTTTAATGCTGTAAAAAACTCTTTCCAGGGAACTAGTCCTGTTCCGGGTATACCTCTATTACTCTCACATACATGAACATAGCCTAAATGCTCTTTCCCGCATGTTTCTACTGCTTCTCTAAAGCTTAGTTCCTCTCTAATCATATGGAAAGAATCTAAATGAACCTTCATATTATCAATTCCAACATCTTTACAATAACGAACAGCGTCTTCTGCAACATTTAAAAAATGTGTTTCAATCTGGTTAATACATTCAACTGCAATTACCAATTCGCCTTTTTCTTTTGCATAGTTTGCTACTTTTTTCATAGCATTAACTGACCAATTCTATTCCTGCTCTGTCCTTGGTTTTCCCGCAAGATAACCCCAAGCCGCATAATTTACACCACCTAAGATTTTTGAACCTAATTCAACGTTTAAATCCAACAAAAGCTTTAAATTCTTTATCCCCTTTTCCCTAACTTGAGGATCAGGGAAAATTAAATTTGTTTCTTTACTTAATGTAGTAGTTGTAACTGTATCAAGCCTAACATTTTCAATTTTTTCTTTTACTAACTGTATTAGGAAAAGTCTCGGGATGTTCTGAAGGCTAAGAGGTAAATCTTATTACATAATACTAACATTTATGGCAAAATCCTTTTAGTAAGACCCTGAGGATACATTTTTTGTTGTACAAAAGCTTCTGCATATAAAACTCCAGCTTGAAATCCTCTAAATTTTGCTACAGTCTTTATAAGCTCTTCTGCGTTGCAATTGTGCATTTTTTTTAACCATCCTAATTGTGACTTCATTTTCATCATCATTTTTACTTTAATATCTATTGTCTTTGTTATATCAACATATTCTGCAGGAATAAAGTTAACCCCAGCAAGGGTATCCATATAATACAGATAAGGTAGTTTAAGTTTATCTGAAGCAGGATAATTAGTTTTCCATAATTTAAGATTTGCTAAATAAGTTGCTTCAAATACAAGCCTACTTGTATTTATATGATCAGAATGATAGTCATTTGGATGATGTGTAATCACTATATCAGGATTAGTCTGTCTTATTATATCAATTATTTTTATTCTTGACTCTAAATCTAATACCACTTCCCCATCTGATATTCCACCCCATATCGACTTAGCCCCAATCAACTTCCCTGATTCTATTGTTTCCTTTCTACGAATTTTCACTAACTCTTCGGAAGAATAAACCATACTGCCCTTATTTCCATCGCAAATATGACACATAAATACTTCGTGACCCTGTTGCCTATAAAGAGCTAATGTGCCAGCACAAAGTAACTCTAGGTCATCAGGGTGAGCTCCAATTGCTAAAATGTCCATAATAAACCTCCCTTACAAATATTTTTCAGCATACTTCAAAACTTTCAAATCCTTACAATACTCATCTTTTCTGCAGATTCTATTGATGCTAAAGCAAGTTTTAATGATGTACTTGCATCTTCAAAAGTTGCAATACTAATGTCTTTGCCATTTTCTAAACAATCTATGAAATATTCCCACTCCAGGTAATAAGGATCTACTTGCTTTGCCTTCTCTGTATATACCGAGCCATCAGATTTGTAAATTGTAATAGCTGTTTGCTGTGCTCTCTCTTCTATGTTTACACCTGCTCTAAAAATCCATTCAATTGCCCCATTTTCACATAATATTCTAACTAGCATTGTAAATGGAAATTTTCCTTTAACAATCCATCCAGCATTAACTAAACCGCATTGCCCCTTTTTAAATTTAATATTTGTACTCATATGTGCCCAACCGCCAAGCTTTGGATCATAGACCCCCTGAGATTCAACAATACTTGGCTTTCCAAAGATATAGATTAGATAGTCCAGATCATGAATTTGTAAATCTAAAGCAGCTCCACCACCCAGGTTCTTTTTTACATTCCATTTTCCTTCAGCCCAATCAGGCACTACACATAACCTCTCACAAAAAGCATGCAGAGGTTCGCCGAGAGCACCGCTTTCTACTATCTCTTTAATCTTTACATATTCTGGCCAGAATCTTAAAACATGCCCTGCCATTGATTTTACATTATTCTTTTTCACTGCTTCTACCATTTCATCAGCTTCTTTCATAGATAAAGCAAAAGGCTTTTCACAAAAAATATTTTTTTTAGCATTTGCAGCTCTTTTGACTATTTCTGCATGTGTGTATGTCGGAGTACAAACAGCTACTACATCTATATCTTTATTACCAAGTAACATATCTACATCTGTATAAAATTTTGCACCGAGTTCAAACGCAAGATTTTTAGCTTTTTCTTCTACTATATCTACTATTGCAACAACACTTGCATTTTGTATCTCTTTACATATATTAGCATGAAGCTTACCAATATACCCTGCTCCAACTATAGCAATCTTTACCATGGGCACCTCCTTTTTTAATTAATTATTCCATAACATTTCAGAAAATCATGTGATTTCTTCACTGCCTCATTGATTTCTTGCAAAGAGTGTTCTTTGCCATCAAACTCTATTTCAACACTTATAGGACCATCATAATTTTCAAGTAATTTAAATATCCTAATAAAATCAATTTCACCATCTCCAAGAGCTGGAAAATCCCACACTTTATATCCACCTCTTTTGTCTTTTATATGTACAAACCCAATATATGGAAGCACATACTTTATATCCTCCTCTGGTATTGTGCTCCCATAGAATATAGCATTTGCAGTATCATAATTAATTTTAATATTTGGGTGGTTTATTCTTTTCACAATTTCAGAAGCTATTTTCCCATTATTACACCAATCGCCATGTATCTCTAAACAAATTGTTATGTTTTTATTAGCAGCACATTCTCCAAGTATTTTTATTTCCTTATAAAATCTTTTAATATCGTCTTTTGTCTTTACTTCGCCAGTACCAGTAGTAATATACTTTACATCAAATAATTCAGCAACATTTATAACCTTCTTAAAATTATTAACTGCGTTTTCTTTCATGAGACGTTCATGTGCTGCAATACAATGAATCTCGAGATTACATTCTTTACACGAATTCAAAATTTTTTCCACGTCACTATATTTCATTTTTTCAGGTCTTGGTAATATATGTTCAATAATATCAGGAATTGTCGCTAATTCTACATATCTAAATCCTGCCCTTGAGATTCCAATCAACGCCTCCTTCATGTCAAAGTGTGCATACGTACTGGTAACTACTCCAATTCTTCTGTCCATATCACCCTCCTTAAATAGAACTCAAGATGAGTTTAATTTATTATATTATAAACAATCAAAAAACTATTTATTATTATTTCAGCTAGATTGAGAACGAATATTTATAGAAATTGCAATCAAAAGAATTGTCCCTCTAAAAAACATCTGTTGAGCTATGTTCAAACCTATTAAAATAAGCCCATTATTAATAACACCAATAACTAGAGCTCCTATCACAGAGCCTAATACTGTCGCCTTGCCACCAAAAAGGTTAGTTCCACCAAGCACAGTAGCAGCTATTACTGAAAGCTCAAAACCTTCACCAATTGAATACCGTGCTCCATGTAATCTACCAGCATATAACATACCAGCAATTGCTGCAGAAGTAGCAGTAATAACTAATGCTGACATTTTTATCCGTCTGGTCTTAATGCCTGTAAAATAAGCCGCTTTCTCATTTCCTCCGGTCGCTAATACTTTTCTTCCATATGCTGTTCTATCCAGAACCAAATAACCAGCTATCGCTGCTATAATAGTCCAAATAAAAAGAATAGGAACTCGACCAATATTACCAGATCCAAAGATATAATTGAAATGCTCATTAGTGATCGGTATTGATTTTAAACCAGTAATCCATCTTGATAACCCACCAACAATTCCCATTGATGCAATAGTTACTAGAAATGATGGCACTCTAAGTTTTGCTACTATAAATCCATTAAAAAGTCCGACAAACAATCCCACTCCAATTCCAGCCAAAATACCCACAGTTAAACTAAAATATTTCAGGGCCAGAGCAGTCACTAATGCAGAGAGAGCAATAACAGAACCTACAGATAAATCTATCTCACCTGCACCAAGAGCAAATGTCATTCCTACTGCCATAATTGAAATCATTGCTGTCTGGCGCAATATGTTCATTATATTTTGAAAACTAAAAAACAATCCTCCTAAAGTAATCGTGAAAAACAAAATTACAAGGAAAAGCACTAGATAAATTATATTTTTACCTACGGCAAACCTCTTAACCTCATTTAAATTCATATCTGTTATTCCTATTTTGATAAATTTCTACACAATAAATATCTTTAACGTTACTGGCTCAATAACTGTTAAAATTTTACTAAACTAAAGCCAGTAATTTTTCTTCCGTAATACGATTTTCGTCATTATTCTTAAACTCACTAATAGCTTCACCGTTTCGCAAAATTATAATTTTATCACAAATATCTGCAATTATATCCAACTCTGAGGAGACTAAAATTGCAGCATTTGTTCCTGAAGCAACATATTCTTTTATTATCTTAGCTATTTCTCGCTTAGATTCGACATCTATACCAACTATAGGATCATCCAAAAGCAATATTTGAGATTCTCTGGCAACAGCTTTAGATAATACAACCTTTTGTTGGTTACCCCCAGATAGATTACTTACCAATGAATAAAAACTGGGTACTATTATATTTAGTCTTTTTACAAGATTTTCTACAATATCTAAACTTTTTTTATTATTCAGAAAAAATATAGATTTTACCTTATGTAAAATAGGTAATATTATATTATAAAGAACAGAGTGACCCATAACTAGGCCTTTGGTTTGCCTTTCATCAGGAATAAGCATTAAACCTAACCTTAGAGCTTTATTAGGAGATACATTCAAAACTTTTTTTTCATTTATATAAATACTACCTTTTTGCAAGCGATTAACTCCGTAGATAGTCTCAAGCAACTCTGTTCTCCCACTACCTGTTAAGCCAGCTATACCTAGTATTTCCCCTGGATATACTTCAAATGAAACATTATGAACTTTATTACTAAAACTTATATCTTTAACCTTTAATATGGGTCTTAAATTTATATTCCTTCCCTTTAATTGTCCTTTTTGGAGATAATCTTTTTGGAGATAATCTTTATTCGTTTTTGTTTCAATTCCAGTCATGCTGTAAACAACATTACCAAAGTTAGTATCTCGCGCAGCACATGTGAGTACATTTCTACCATTTCGTATGACGGAAATACGATCACATATCTTAAATACTTGTCTTAAATTATGAGAAATATATATAATAGAGACTCCCTGTTTTTTTAAATTCTTAATAACCTTAAACAAAGTTTCTACTTGATCAGATGAAAAAGCAGATGTAGGTTCATCCATAATAAGTATTTTTCTACTTTCAGAAAGTTCAGAAAGAGCTTTTGCAATTTCTACAGATTGTTTCTCTACTACACTTAAATTACTTAATACCTCATCTGGATTAACACGAGCATTAATAAAATTCAAAATACTAGTAGCCATTTTCCTACATCTTTGTATATCAAGAAAGTAAAATTTATTCTGGGGTAAGTTATACAGGAATATATTTTCAGCAACAGTCAATGTAGGAATTAAACTGAATTCTTGAAAGATCATCCCAATATTTTGTCGTTGTATAGATGAAGTTTCCGAGTGATTTAATTTTTTACCAAAAATCTCAATACTGCCACAGTCAGGAGTTTCAACACCATATAATATTTTCACTAACGTGCTTTTTCCTGCACCATTTTTGCCAACAAGTCCAAGAACTTCCCCTTCTCTTAAAGCCAAGTTCACATCATGTAAGACTTTAACATCACTAAACGATTTATTTATTCTCTCCATTTTTACAGCATATAAGTTCGTGTTAAGCCTTTTTTCGCTCAAGCTACTCTCCTTATATAAACATTAATTGACAAATACATACACATCGTAGATCTTTTATTACAAAATGTTCTATACTGACCTTAAAAAATAAGGCCAGTATGAACACTAAAGAATTAAGAGAATGCGTTATTTTAAGATACAAAAATGGTAAATCTCCTAAGAAAATTTATAGAAGCCTCGGCAAAAGTAAGGCCTTGTTTTTCAAATGGCTAAAGGACTCTAAATTTGAGAAGGAAAGTTTGCCGAAAAGTCAATCTCACAAACTCCACAAAAAACCGCAAGGGAGTGATAAAAAAATGGAACAAATGGTATTTGACAATAGAAAGTATTTAGAAAATAAGCTTTGATGCCCAGATAGAATCACTGGCAATTACTTACAAGCATAATAGTATTGGACAATATCTCTAAGGGGGAGTAATCTCTATCCTCATTCCTTCGGACTGGCGATATATTTTTACCTTTCTTTAGGGATACAACATGTCTTTATTCCCCTAAGAGAATTCTGGAAGAATGAAATTATCGAACATTTTCATAAGGAGATATTAACCTACTTTTTACTTCCTTTAAGCTTTCTGAGAGACTAGCTATTACTTCAGGATATTCCCACCTTACTTATCCGTTTTATTAGGAGTAACCATAAGTTGGAAGCTAAATGTCCTTATCCTTTGCCAAAAAGCTCTATTGATTTATCAAAGGTCGATTCATAGATACTTTAATATCATTAGGAGTCTACTATATCTGTGTATTTATGAATCAATTTCTGTATGTGGAACGGAATTGATAGGTTATCAAAAATAGGCTTCTGCTTCCGTTCCACACTTAGCTTACTTTTTATTTCTTTAAAGCTGCTTTCAACAAAGTTGGTAGTGGTTCATTATAAATTTTAGGCCAAACTTCTTCTATATTTTCTTTAGTAGCTGTTCGTCCAGGAACAATTATGCACTCAGCCGGTATTTCTTTTCCTAATATAGCATATAAGCCCATTTCTACAACTGTTACTCCATACTGCCATGCATCACACTGACTCATCATAACAATATTATCCCCAGTTATCATCTCAAGAGCTGTAGTTGAACCAATATCATTTGTAACTATTTTTATATCTGTTCTACCAGCAGCTCTTAATGCACTAATTGCAGGCATAGCGGCTTCCTGCCAAGGAAGATATATACCATTAATTTCGGGGTGCTTCGTTATCATCGCAGAAACAACTCCCTCAGCATCTGCTGGATTACCACTCCATGGTTCCTCAGCTACTATTTTCAAACCAGGATATTCCTTTAATGCATTTTTAAATCCTTGATCACGCTGATTTGTTATAAAGAAATTTGCTTCATGGTAAAGATATCCAACATTGCCTCTCCCACCTAAAGCATCATTTAGTGCACTTGCTAGTGTTGGCGCAAATCCCACTAGATCATAAAAAACAAGTCCGCCAGTATACTCATCTGGCCACTTAAGATCAGCCTTGCAACTACAAAAGATACAAACGGCTCCCTGGTCAATCGCCTCTTTGAAAGCCACAGTTGATACTACTGGGTCAATAGAAACAGCAGCTATAATATCTGGCTTTGCTGCTAATATGGTCTCTATATTATCCTTTTGCACTGCAGCATCCATACGGTTATAAGTCCAAATATATTTCATGTTTAATTTCTTTGCCATATCTTCTATTGCAAAACCAATTGTATCATCAAATTCGCTTATATTGAGTTGATCATAAGCAATTGTTAAACCCATTTTCTTAACTTTCTCTCGTTCTTCAGAAGTTAATTTTATTTCTGTATACCAAATTGGGACTTGACCTTCAGGGCCTATAGTGGTTATTTCTCCCAACTCCTCTTCTTCACAATCAGCAATTAAAAAACTTGCTATTAGAGATACGCTTATTACTAATACTATCAATAATAATAACTTTCTCATTTTTTTACCTCCCTTTTAATTGTTTGCTTATTTAGCAGTTTTTAATGAAATTAACTTCGAGATTTGTTTAACAAACACTTGGATGATAACTATCTTTAAATTAAACAAATCTCACTTTTCATCTGTCATCATCACCACCTCCAATCTTACTTTTTTATTCTGGTTAAAAAATAATTTTACACTATCTTTAATATACATATTTTTTTACTCCATAAATTTAGAAGTTAACTTACTATTTCTCTAAGATATTCCTTCTTTTTTTATTCTATAAGGGAAATCTTTTGTTAATAGGCTATCAATTGCATAAAAACAAGCTCCTATTATACCTCCATCCTTCCCCAACAAAGACAGCTTAATCTCAGGTAACTTAAAAGGTATTACTTTTTTGGCAATATCTTTAAGTGGATCTATAAATAAATTATTTACTTCTGGTAAGGTACAAATATCCCCACTTAATATTATAATCTGAGGATTAAGAATCAAGGTTAAATTTATAACTATAATAGCTAAATGTTCAACGACCTTCTTAA
>JABUBN010000475.1_pt1 | contig 11793 bp, 6 predicted proteins | sample 7240341 | NCBI WGS metagenome assembly JABUBN01 (sample SAMN07256345, study PRJNA390944) | subsurface metagenome | isolation source: Methane hydrate marine sediment | place: Pacific Ocean: Eastern North Pacific, ODP site | reverse complement strand
AGATGCCCTCCTGTATTAATTACATCATCATCCCTGCCTACAAACCAGAAATAACCATCACTATCGATACTTGCCCTGTCGCCAGACAGATACCATCCATTTTTAAATTTTTGTTGAAATATCTTTTCGTTGTTCCAGTATGTCCGCATCATGGCAGGCCATCCGGGTTTGAATGCAATCAGTCCGATTTTCCCTGATTCAGTAAAGGGCTCATAAGTTTTGGCATCGAGTATAGCGCTTTCGATACCTGCGAATACTTTGCCCATTGAGCCGGGTTTAACCTTCATTCCCGGATAATTCGTGATCATGATCGATCCTGTTTCGGTTTGCCAATACGTATCAAGAAATGGTTTACCAAACATCCTTTCCGACCAAACAACTGCTTCAGCATTCAAAGGTTCCCCAACACTGGCAAGATGCCGCAGGCTTGAAAGGTCAAAACTTTTAACGAGTTCATCTCCGGCTTTCATCAGTGACCGGATCGCGGTAGGAGCAGAATACCAGACCGTGATCCTGTACTTTTCTATGAATTTATACCAGGCTTCGGCAGAAAACCCGGTATTTAGAACACATTGCGTAATGCCAAGACTCCATGGTCCGATAATGCCGTAAGAAGTTCCGGTAACCCAACCGGGGTCTGCTGTACACCAGTATATATCATCATCCTGTAAATCCAATACCCACTTGGTTGTCAGATATTGAGAGATCAGTGAGTAATGCACATGCTTGACCCCTTTGGGCTGACCTGTAGTTCCTGAGGTGTAATGCAATACGGAAGGTGATTCAGCTTTAGTTGGAAAAATCTTAAGATCTTCAACCGGAGTGGCCTCTTCCAGGTTAAATGATACTTCCTTGTCTTGCAAAGGCTTGTTCTTATTATGGTCTACAATAATAATGTGTTCAAGAAAAGGCAGTTTATCAAGGACCTTCCTGACCTTGGACAGATGTTTTCGCTGTGTGATGATTGCACGGGTTTGTGCGTTTTCCAGCCTGACATGAAGAGATTCATCTCCGAAAGCGGAGAACAAAGGCTGCACAATACTTCCAATTTTCAAGACTCCCAGAAAGGAAAGATAAAGTTCAGGGATGCGGTCCATGAACAGACAAACCCTGTCTTCCTCCTTTATTCCCAGGTTTCGAAGAAAAGTGCCAATCGCGTTGCAAGCCAGCCGGACATCATTGAACGTGTATTTTTTTACAACGCCACCAAACCCTTCATAGAGAAGGGCCATTTTATCGGCTTTGCCCATTTGGCAAATCCGGTCGGAACAAAACCACCCGATGTTGATAATATTTCCGTCCTCGTAATCCAATTCCTTTTCCGAAATGGACCAGTCGAAATTCTTAATTCTGTCTTCGTAGGAGCCGATATTTGACATGTTTGCTGATATAATTTGGTTAAGAAGGCTTACAATTTAGTATTAATTTCAGATATCTAATAATTCATTGTACAGGAATTTTGAAGTTTTTTACTCCATCATTCATTATTACTCGCTTCGCTCATGAGATCACTTCGTTAAGTTCCTTGTTGGATATTGGATATTCATTTTTTCATCAATTAATTTGTTTACTATGTTCTTAAACGGGTTTAAACCTTGTTGTGTAACATATTTCCCGTTATCGAGAAGTTCTCCTGCCGGTTCCTGTGATAATTTGGCATCATCTGGCAGATGTCCGGGCATTACAGGTACAATTGGATGGGTTCCCGGCACAATGGTATAACCTGCATCCTCCAGTCCTTTTCTGAACATTCTGGTATTTTCCACCAATTTGTCTCCGGATGTTTTTGAAATTTTCCTTACATTTTTCTTTGACTATTGGTATAGTTTACTTTTCCCAGTTTAAAATCACCTTACCACTATCGCCCCGTTCCATAGCATCAAACCCTTTCCGGAAGTCACCGGCGCTAAACCGGTGGGTAATGACAGGGGAAATATCCAGCCCGGAAATTAGCATCTGTTCCATTTTATACCAGGTTTCGAATATCTCCCTTCCATAAATTCCTTTAATATGCAAGGCTTTAAAAATGATCTTGTCCCATGGTACTTTTGTTTCATTTGGTAGTATCCCCAGAAGAGCTATTTTCGACCCATTGTACATGTTCTCGATCATTTCTTCAAAAGCTTTGGAAGATCCCGACATTTCAAGCCCCACATCAAAACCAACCATGCCCAGGGCATCAATGGAATCCCTTATCTTTTCTCCCTTTGACGGATTTACCGTCAGGGTGGCTCCCATTTTTTTTGCAATTTCCAGTCGTGAATCGCTCAGGTCGCTTACTACAATATACCGGGCGCCTGCAAAACGGCAAATGGCTACTGCCATACTGCCGATCAGACCTGCGCCGGTGATGAGCACATCTTCACCAATTACCGGGAAAGACAAGGCAGTATGTGCAGCATTGCCAAAGGGATCCATGATAGAAGCTATTTCATCACTTATCCTGTCATCGAGTTTAATGATATTCTCTGAAGGGATAACGACAAATTCAGCAAAAGCACCGTCACGGTTCACACCAACGCCTATCGTGTTTTGGCAAACATGTTTTTTTCCACGCCTGCAATTTCGGCAATGACCGCAGGCAATATGACCTTCACCGGTAACACGGTCACCTGGGTTAATGTTTCTTACACCGGATCCGGTTTTGTAAACTATACCCATATATTCATGACCGATTGTCACGGGTACGTTAATCGTTCTCTGGGCCCAGTCGTCCCAGAGGTAAATATGAAGATCAGTCCCGCAAATGGCGGTTTTACGTATTTTAACCATCACATCATTGATCCCTACCCCAGGGATATCTACCTCCGTCATCCATATCCCCTTTCCGGGTTTTGCCTTTACGAGGGCTTTCATTTTTTCCATGAGAGGTCTGATTTAAAATAAGTTAATTAATGATTTTGATGAATCTGATCCAATTTCAAATCGTTAGAAACATCGAATAATTTTCTCACTAAATTTACATATTTTTTTTTACTCATTAAATTCAAACACACCGTAGGGGTCGAAAGGTAATTTTAGTCCCCTTACAGGCACAACTTTTTACTATATTTGTGGAAATTTCAAAGGCATATGAAAAGGCAGGTAAGAGTCAGATTCGCTCCAAGCCCCACAGGCCCGTTACACCTGGGAGGTATGAGAACAGCCCTGTTTAATTACCTGTTTGCAAAAAAGCATAATGGAACTTTTATCTTGAGGATCGAGGATACCGACCAATCCAGGTATGTTCAGGGAGCAGAAGAATACATAATGGAATCGCTTGATTGGTGTGGGATTAAGGTAGACGAAGGAGGAAGGGAAGGAGGAAGTTTTGGTCCTTACAGGCAATCGGAAAGAAAATCCATTTATCGCAAATATGTTCAGAAATTAATGGATACAGGACACGCATATTATGCTTTTGATACTTCTGAAGAATTAGAGGCAAGAAGAAAAAAGTATGAAGCCAGGAAGGAGACTTTCATTTATGATGCTTCCATTCGGTCAGGTATGAAGAACTCACTATCGTTGCCGGAGGAGGAGATTCAGCGCGGGTTGGATTCAGGCGATCCCTATGTGATACGATTTAAAATTCCTGAAAATATTGAGGTAAGCATAAACGACTTGATCAGGGGGGAAATGGTAGTAAATACCTCTACTCTCGATGATAAAGTACTTTTTAAATCGGATGGTATGCCTACCTACCACCTTGCCAATGTAGTTGATGATTATTTAATGAAAAACTCCCATGTTATTCGCGGGGAGGAATGGCTTCCTTCCCTTCCTTTACATGTTTTATTGTACAGGGCTTTTGGCTGGGAAAATAAAATGCCTGAATTTGCCCATTTGCCGCTTATCCTGAAACCGGATGGTAAAGGAAAATTAAGCAAGCGTGACGGAGATCTGGGTGGTTTCCCTGTTTTTCCTTTGAATTGGACGGATCCGGTAACTAACAAAATATCCAGGGGCTATAAGGAATCCGGTTATTTCCGTGAAGCTTTTATTAATATCATTGCCCTTTTAGGCTGGAACCCGGGAACAACACAGGAAATTTTCTCCATGGATGAGCTGATCCGGGCTTTTTCTCTTGAAAAGGTAAGTAAAGCAGGCGCCCGGTTCGACCCGGGAAAAGCCAAATGGTTTAACCACCTTTACCTGCAGAAACAGGATCCCGACGAGTTAGCTAAATCTTTTAGTAAAATATTGAAGCAGAAAAAGGCAGATTATGCGGATATTGATGTCAGGAAAGTAGTGGAGCTGATACGGGAACGGGCAAATTTTGTCTCCGACTTCTGGGATCAGGGGCATTTCTTTTTCAAGCCTCCTGAAGAATATGATCCAAAGGCGGTAAATAAAAGCTGGAAAGAACAGACACCCGGGATAATTAAGGAACTTTATGAAGTCCTTAAACGCATCACGAAATTTACTTCCAAAAACACCAAAGAGGTGGTCGAAGACTGGATAAAGGAAAAAAATTATGGAGTAGGACAGGTAATGAATGCTTTCCGGTTGTGTATAGTAGGTGCAGCTATTGGCCCTCATTTGTTTGATATTATTGAATTGCTTGGGAAAACTGAAACCCTCGCCAGGATTGAAACAGGGTTGCAGAATATTATAACTTCGTAAAAATCTATCCGGTAATTTCAAAACATGATAATACTCGTCAGACGACTCGCAGTCGTCTGACGAGAAGTCCAATATGACTAACCCCCGGCTTCAGCCGGGGGATTTGAGAGATAAAGAAAATTTGTGGCGCAACTACCATCGCTGCCAAGAGGTAAAAGCTATACATGCGCCGCAATATTCCGGCAGCCAAATTAACAACCGGAATAAAAACATTATAAAAATTATGCTTATTAACTGGATTGCCGGTTTCTTTTTAAGGCACATCTGAAGTTTTGAAAATGGTTAAAACCGTTAAATGTTGTCAGGTGCCTGTCTGCCGACAGGTAGATTTCCACCTGACATTAAGTTAAAGAATATTATATCGAACCGAGGTTAAATACTAAATTTATATAGCATGGTAAAAAAGAAAAAAGGAAAGGTTATTCAGTTACCCTTAACACCTGAAAAGTATATCAGAACAAGAGCGCGACAGCTTCCTGTTTATGAATGTTATATTACAAAGCAGTGGAAAGAATCAGGAATGGCAAATATCATTGTTGTAAGAAAACATACAAATAATAACCTTACATTCGGTTTGTACCTGGTTGATCTGCTATGCCTGGGAGTAAAAGACACATATTATGATTTTAATGTCACTAACATTGATTATGAGGATTTGAAAAAGGAATATTTCGGGAAACAGGATATCATGAAATGTGATTATGTATTGGCTCATAATATTATTTACGCCGCGGTTGAATTTGCAGATGAATATGGCTTCAAACCACATAAGGATTTTGCCGTTTCAAAATATATCCTTGAAGAAGATGATGAGAATGTTGAATTAATGGAAATTGAATTTGGGGAAGATGAGAAACCATGTGTTGTGGTAACAAACGGAAATGAGCAAAAACAAATAATTGCCCAATTGGATAAAACCGCGGGAAAAGGAAATTATACGGTAATTTATCTTGACGATGACTATCCGGGTGATGATTTTGATGAAGTTATGGATGAAGATGATCTGAATGACTGGACCGATGAAGATTGGAAAGAATTTTTTAATGCGGAAAAAGATCTTTCCGGTGAAAATCGCTTTAAAGTTACAGATTATCTTTATGAATACCATTTTGGAAAGGAAGAATCATCCAATCATTTTATTCCTGAAGAGCCGTCTGTTATTGAAGATCAAATTACCTTTGAACCGATTGATGAACATGACTATTATACATCCAAAAAGGATAAGAAAAAAACTGAAAAGATGTATTACATGACATCAGAAGCCCCTAAAAAGGCAATTCCGGTATTACAGGATTTAGTCAAACAATATCCTGATAATCCGGTATATTATAATTACCTGGCAAACGCTTATCTTAAAGTCGATAATATACCGGCTTCCGAGAAGATGGTTCTGTTTTGTTATAAAAAATTTCCTGATTATCTGTTCGCCAAATGCAATTATGCCGATTATCTTCTGGATAAGGATAAAATAGATGAAATTCCTGAAGTGTTTGACAATAAATTTGAACTAAAACATCATTTACCTGGAAGAGAAAAATTTCATATCGGGGAGGTTATAGGTTTTTATTCAGTTATATGCAGGTATTTTACTGCCAGGGATGAGATAGGTATAGCAAATCGGTATTACAGAATATTGCGTAAATTCAGTTACATGGAATACCCGGTAGCTGAGCTGGCTTCCTTGTTCCTTCAAAGAAAAAAGTTTGATAGGGTTATATTGAAATTAGCGGATGAAGCAGTGGATGATTTCCCTAATGGAAAACAGGATAACACTTACGAGGGATTAAACCTACATGATTTTTTTCAACTTTTTTTAAGCCCGCTGAAAGAGGACTCTGTTTTAACAGTACAATCATTTGTTAACAATGACGATCTTAACCGGATTCCTTTATTCCGACTGGCGGAAATTTATCTCAATGAGATTTCTAAATATCAACACCTGAAACTGACTGTAAAGGGTAATTTGCCCCGAAAATTGTGTAGAGAGCTTTACGAAATAAAAATAATTAAGGATGATTATCCGGAAAGAAGTGTTCGGAAGATTACGAGTGAAAAAGACTTCATGTACCTTCATAATATCAGGCTGCTGTGTAGCATGGCAGGGTTAACGAAAAAACAATTTAACAGGATTTCCCTGACCAAAAAGGGAGAAAAACTGGTGGATATAGAAAAGAGAACACAACTGTTTCATCTTTTATTCAAGACATATGTCCTGGATTTTAACTGGGCTTATAACGACTTGTATCAGGAAGATATAGATTCTGTACAGCCCGGATTTGGATATTCACTTTATCTGGTAAAAAAATTTGGTGAAACCGAAAAAGAAGCAGGTTTCTACCCGGAGAAATACATAAAAGCATTTCCGTTTTTAGAAGATGAATTTGATGAGGACATTTGGTATAAGAAAAAAGACTATTTCAGGGATTGCTATATCTTACGGACCTTTTCAAGGTTTTTGGAGCCATTTGGCTTTGTTGAAATAAGGAGGGAAGGCACTAACGTTTTTAAGGATAAAGACTATATTAAGAAGACAAAGTTATTTGATAAAGTATTTTCATTTTCAGTTAATTCGTCAGAAGACTCGAAATCGTCAGACGAATCCTAAAACTACTCGGCGTGTAAATTAAAATTCGTCAGACGACTACAGTTCGTCTGACGAATGAAAAAAAAATTATTAGCTATTCCTAACCAGATAATTCACTCCCTCAAGAACCATATCAATATTAGAAAATCCGTCCGACGGCTTCAAGACGTCCGACGGATTTGTTAAATATACGATTAACTATTCCTGACCAAATAATTTACCCCTTCAAGAACCATATCAATATGTTTCCTTGAAATATAAATATGAGTTGAAACCCTCACCCCCCTGGTATTATCCCGGTCGCGACCAATAGTCCTGATAACAATATTATATTTTTCCCTGAGATAGTTTACAATTCTTTCAGGTTTTACCCCTTCAATTGAAAATGCTGTCAGCCCACCGCTCAGATATGGATCTGTGGATATGTGCAGCCTTACTTTTGGAATACCTTTTAATTCCTTCTTCAGATAACCGGCTAATGATTTTATTCTTCTTTCGATACGTTCTTTGCCAATTCTGTTTTGAAAATCGACAGCTTCTCCCAAAGCAAAAGTGAGTGCTTCCGCTCTCTGGCCAAGGGTCTCAAATTTTCTGGCATTTTCATGCGTATCCCAACCCGAATTGGCAATGCTAGGCCATAATCGATCCTGGATTTCCTTTTTAACATATAAAATACCACAACCGGTTGGAGCGCCAAGCCACTTATACGGACTGGATGCGAAAGCATCAACACCTAATTGTTGAACATCGATGTTCAGCATTCCCATTCCATGCGCGGAGTCGGCAATAACCAGGATATTGTTTTCATGGGCGATTTCACTCAATTCTTTAACAGGAAAAATAAGTCCGGTGAGATAAACCGTATGGCTCACACTAAAAACCCTGGTTCGGGGAGTTATTGCATTTTTAAATGCCTTGATCACCTCATCAACATTCTTGGGAGGAGTGCCTAACTGAACTTCCTTAACCTTGATACCATACCTCTTTTCTTTTAATTTCCACGGATGTATCCCGGCCGGATGTTCATGGGATGAGATAATTACCTCATCGCCTTCTTTTAAATCCAGTCCGTTTGCAAACAGATTCATCCCCTCTGTGGTGTTCCTGTTGATTACAATTTCATCAGGAGAGGCATTAATGAATTTGGCAAGTCTTCCCCGGATCTCCTCTCTTTTTTGTGGTAGAAAATTATAGAAATCATAGGGATTTGTAGCCTGTATTCTGAAGTATTTTGTAAGGGTGTTGAATACAGGTTTTGGCATCGGACCCACTGTCCCGTTGTTCATCATGATGAAGTCATCCTGGAAAATAAAATGTTTGGCAATGGCTTCCCAGTAAGGCCCATCAGGACTTTCATCCTGAAAATAATCCCGGTTCAGACCGGCAATACTTTGATAAATAGCAGCATTCGCTTTATTCAGGGAATACAGCGTAAGAGCGGTACCCCCGACAAGATACTTAAAGAAATTTCTTCTTTCCATAATTTTACCCTCCTTTTTTAATAACCGGTTAATGATCAAAGTTAAAAGATAATTTTACCTATCTCAAAGATTATTATAAAAAAACTCGTTAGACGACTCCAGTTCGTCTGACGAGTTAATCTTTGAACAAGGAACAATAAACCCCGTCCGTACCGGACGGCACGTTCAGGCGGGCAGGAAAAAAACCCGTCTGATCGATCAGACGGGTTTAATTGACAGCCGGGAAATTCTTAATTCTTCAGTTCTTTATTTTCAATAAATTCCAGGTAACTGAAAACATCCTGGGGTGCACTTTTCTCAAATACACTGTCTTTATATTTTTTACTTGTATTCTCTGAGGCAATAGTTAAATATTCCTTTGAGGCATCGTAGTCATTAATAAGATAATAGCAAATTCCAATGTAATAATGTAAGTTTGAATTTGCGGGATCATTATCCGGAAGTTTTTGAAAAACGGGTAAAGCCTTGCCGAAGTCATCATTATAAAAATAATATGTTGCCAGAAAATATTTTTTCTTGAGATCTTTTTTTGTGAATTCTACATGTTTAATGTTTTTCTTTTTGTCAGCTTTAACGAATTTTGGGTTTTGTGCATTAGCATAATAGGTTAAACTAAAAGCGAAAGCGACGATCAGAATTTTTACTATTGTTTTCATCATGCAACTACTTTCCTTTTCACCCAATTATACGCAGTTTCAGGTGTATTTGTTCGGTTTTTTCCTGAATAATTCATTTGTATTCGCAATCAAGTTGGGAATGAGAGACAAAGAAAACTTGTGGCGCAACAAGGAACAAATATTTAGCTTTTGTCCCCCATTTGTAATGGCCCAAAACATATGGATTTGTTTACATAATTACCGGATTAAAACTAACTTTATCGAATTCTTGTTATGATCTCATATAAGATTAAGGCTATAGTATAAAGTATTTTGGCTAAAGTGAAGGAAGTATAAATTTGAAATGAGCAAAGGAATGTTGGAATAATGGAGTATTGGAAAGGAGGGATTCATGTTTTCCATTATTCCAGTTATCCATCATTCCAAATCAATATATTGATAATTAGAGTGATAATTCATAAAAAACTACAATATATTATATCAGAGCCAAGGTTAATTATGTATTCTCTACTGAGAGTAATATGTATCATTATCATTATCCTGATTTTTCCTCTCATCATAAAGTCACAGACTGATTCTACAAATACTCTTTTGACTTTTGAACTTGGGGAAGTAAAAATCACAGCCCGGGCAGTGGATTTTGGAACCCATGAAATGAAACTTGCAGAGATTGAACAATTTAACCAAAAGGATGTAGCGGGAGCCCTGAAACTACTACCGGGTATTAACTATGTAAATGCAGGCCCGAGAAACGATGCCATGATCATGGTCAGGGGATTTGACCTGAGACAGGTTCCGGTTTACCTGGATGGTATTCCAATTTATGTTACATATGACGGATACATGGATCTGGGCAGATTTCTGGTTCAAAATCTGGCGAAGATCTCTGTTTCAAAAGGTGTTAGTTCTATTCTTTATGGACCTAATACACTTGGAGGAGCAATTAATCTGATCACCAGGAAACCTCAGGAAAAGTTTGAATTTGATGGATCTGCCGGTTTTTATGCAGACCATGGAAAACTAAACGGTTGGCACTCAGACCTTAATTTGGGCGGCAAGCTGGGGAAGTTTTATTTTCAGGCAGGTTTTTCACTGCTGGATCGTGATTCCTATTCACTGTCGGGCAAATATGAACCCACTTACCCTGAAAATGATGGAATTCTCGATAATTCTTATCGTAAGGATGTGAATTTCAATTTCAAAACAGGATTTATGCCAAACAATACAGATGACTATGCCTTGAGCTATATGACCCAACAGGGTAAAAAGGGTGTTCCGGTATATACAGGGACAGATCCCAATCAAACATTTCGGTATTGGCGGTTCCCCGCTGTGGATAAGCAGGGGATTAATTTCATTTCGAAAACAACTTTAGGAAATACGGGTTTTCTGAAAACCCGTTTATATTATGACCGGTATTACAGTGATCTCAGAAGTTATGATGACTCAAGCTATACTTCTCGGGAAAGAAAGTCTTCCTTCACCAGTATATACTTTGATGACAGCTTTGGTGGAAGCGCCGAATACAACTGTAGTCTTGGTGGAAAACATAACGTAAAAGTTGCAATTCATTACAAATATGATCATCATAAGGAGCACAATACCCATCCGGTTAATGAAGCTATCAGGCATATGAAAGACCGGTCTATCTCAATGGGTATGGAAGAAAATTTCTCGCCTACCAAAAACATTCTGATAATCGGTGGTTTAAGCTATAATTTTCGCGACAACATTCAGGCCGATAATTATGATGCCCAGGGTGATTCAATCTTTCCTTTTCCCATGAACAAGGATGCTGATCTGAATGCGCAGATTGGGCTGGATTATCATATTTCGGAAAAACAGGATATTGGGGTCAGCCTGGTGCGAAAAACGCGTTTTGCCACCATGAAAGACCGATATTCATACCGGCTCGGTAAGTCCCTGCCCAATCCCACACTTAAATCTGAATCGGCAATACATACAGACTTGAGTTATTCGGTTCGTACGGCTGGATTTTTTAAATTAAATGCTTCACTCTTTTATAGCTTGCTTAATGATGCTATCCAGAAGGTATATGGTGTAGACCCAAACAATTCAGCCGTATATCAGTTTCAGAATACAGGTAAAGCAGCTTTTTACGGTCTTGAGACAGAGTTCACTTTCACGCCCTTCTCTTTATTCGTGGCAGGATTACAATATACTTACCTGGAAAGAAAAAATTTGAGTCAACCCGGGTTATTCTTCACTGATGTTCCCAGACACAAGATTTTCGGGTACTTAAAATATGACAAACCAGGTCTGTTCTATGTCCTTTTTAACTCAGATTTCAATTCAGAAAGATATAGTTCAAGTGATGGCCTGTATGTGGCAGAAGCATTTTTTATTTCCAACATTAAAGCTTCTGTAAAGATCCGGAAGGTTTTTTCTATTGAAGGGGGGATCAATAATTTGTTTGATGTCAACTATAGCTACTATGAAGGATACCCTGAAGAAGGCCGGAATTATATCCTGTCATTAAAATATTCAT
>JABUBN010000474.1_pt1 | contig 11793 bp, 6 predicted proteins | sample 7240341 | NCBI WGS metagenome assembly JABUBN01 (sample SAMN07256345, study PRJNA390944) | subsurface metagenome | isolation source: Methane hydrate marine sediment | place: Pacific Ocean: Eastern North Pacific, ODP site | reverse complement strand
AGGTCAATTACAAAATAAAACATACATTATTTTAGAAGGAGTTAATGAAAATAATGAAGAGGGAATCTTTATTTTAGATCAACATGCAGCATCAGAAAGGATAAAAAAAGAAAACCTTCTGAATGCGTATGATAATGCTAAAGTAAGTAAACAGAAATTAATCCAACCCCTAAAAATTGATGTTTCGCCTAGTGATAAGATATTTTTAGAAGATAATTTAAACGAAGTTAAGAAGATTGGGTTCGATTTTGAGCATTTCGGGGGAAATACTTTTATTTTGAGAGAAATCCCTACAATAATGAATAGACTTCCTGATATTAATATTATCAAAAAATGGATTGCTGGTATTCTCTTTACTCTTGCGTCTTTTAAAATAACTGCGATTTTATTTGTACCTGTGTTATTGATAGTTAGAAAAATTAAATTTAAGGATCTTATCTATTATTTAATCCCTTTTGCAATTATATGCATTCCATACATGATTTTTCCTGAATACTTCTTTCAAATGGTAACAAATTGGGGTCATAGTGATGCTGAAATTCAGGGAATTTTAATTATTGATTCAATTATTTGGAAAGCTTTACAACCTTCTCATTTAATGTTTATAGCTTTATTATTGATAATCTTTTTAGAAAGTATTAAAACCGAAGAGAGGAAGAATCTTTACCGTATAATTATAGTCTCAATAATAACACTATATTATATATATCTAACTACGATTGTATTTATCATTCCTGTTGTTTTAGGTTAGATAAATTTCTCTATTTTCTTTTTGAATTCAATTATTTTCTCTTTCAAATTATCAGACGGTAGGCTATTTATATCCAAATCTATAAGAGTATTGACTAAATTGAGTAGGTTCTCATTCATTTTTCTTTCATTCTTTATAGAAGGTTCAAATAAACTTGTTTGTACATATTTTTTCTTAGCTGAAGCTTTACTTTGAGAAAATTTTGCTTTATTCGCTTTAATTTTAGTATCTAATTCCTTCATCTCATTTATCTTTCTGTCTAACTCTTTTTCTTTTCTAGTTAATTCATCATCTGAAATTACCAATTTCTCTTTGACTAAATTTAATTCAGAGTTTAATTTTTCAAGTTCATGTTTTTTGCCATTAATAACTTTATCATAAAATTTACCTGATGAAAGGCTATTACCATTTTCTCTAACTGTCGTTCTGAAAGGATCCTTTTCTTCTATTTGTTCAAGAAGCTCAAATGCCCTTATAATAACATCATCAGGAATCCCTGCTAATTTTGCTATATGAATTCCATAGGATTTATCAGTACTACCAGGTTTTAATTTTCTAACAAAATTAATACTACCATCATCATTCTCAATTATATCTAAATGATAATTTTTTACTCTTGGCAAATTTATTTCTGTTAATTGATGATAATGAGTGCTAAAAAGAGTTTTAATATTTAATTGATTAAGTTTTTCAAGAGTAGCCATTGCGATACTCTGCCCATCACTTGTACTAGTTCCTCTACCCAGTTCATCGATAATTATTAGGCTTTTTGACGTGGCATAATTTAAAATTTTAGCAGTCTCAGTCATCTCTATCATAAATGTACTTAATTTTCTCGCTAGATCGTCTGAAGCTCCGATACGTGTAAAAATTTGATCGATTATTCCAATCGTGGCAGATCTTGCAGGAACAAAGCACCCCATTTGCGCAATTATACAAATTAAGGCCACTTGTCTGAGATAAGTACTTTTTCCCGCCATATTGGGGCCTGTAATAATTAATAATTGATTAGTTTCATTATCTAAGAGACAATCGTTGGGAATGAATTTTTCAGTAATATTCAATTGTTCGACAACGGGATGTCTTCCCTCCTTAATAATAATTTTTGAATCATTATTAACAATTGGTCTGCAATAATCATATTTCTCGGCAATTTCAGCAAAACAAGCTAGAACATCTATTACCGCAATATTTCTAGCAGTTTCAAGGATATTTTCAGTTTCTTTCTCTACCTTACCACGTATCTCATTAAAGATCTTAAATTCTAAATTACCAATTTGTTCTTCAGCATTCACGATTTTTTCTTCTAATGTTTTCAAAATCTCCGTTGTAAATCTTTTTGCATTTTTTAAGGTTGCTCTTTCTACATAATCCTCAGGCACTTTGGAGATTATTTGCAAAGTTCTCAATGTTATTTCAATATAATATCCAAGAATATTGTTAAAACCCACTTTGAACCCTGAAGTCAAATTCCACCTTTTTCTCTGCTCTTCTTCATATTTTAAGACATATTTTTTTCCATTATTAAGGATATCTCTCAGCTTATCAACTTCCTCATTAAAGCCATCTTTGACAATATTACCTTCTCTAATCGTGGTTGGTGGGTTTTCTTTGATTATATTTTCAATAAGATCTTTAACTTTATTAAAAGGTTTAATGTTCTCCATGAATTGTGAAATTTCAGGTATATCTGCTTTTACTAAAATTTCCTTAATTTTTGGGATTTTTTCTAATGAGTGCTTAATATTAATTAAATCGCGTGCATTAGTTCGTCCAGAATAATTTAGTTTATTAATAATTCTTTCAAGATCACCTAATAATTTTAATTCTTCCCTTAAATCAGATCTCAGAAAGATATCATCCTTAAATTTCTGAACTATTTTTAGTCTGTCGTTAATTTGGTTAATGTCAGTTAACGGTTGCAAAATGAATTTTCTCAACAACCTTGCTCCCATAGGTGTATGAGTGTGGCTGAATACACTATATAAGGTAAAATCTTTACCTTTTTCCCATATGGAATGAATTAGCTCTAAATTTCTCTGGGTTATATAATCTAAATGTAAAATATTTTTCTCTTGAATTACATTAATCTTAAATATGTTTGGTACAATATCTCTCTGGGTTTCCTTTAAAAAAGCTAAAAGTCCACCCGCAGCCTGAATTGCCAACTTTTGTCCTTCTAATCCAAAACCTTCTAAATTAGAAACTTTGAAATGGCGTGTTAAAAGAGTATATGCTTCATCATAATTAAAAACATATTCTTCATATGTTTTTATAATTGCATCTGTTAAATCAGTTAATATGAGGAAAAATCTTTCATCTTGTTTGAGTTCTTGAGGAATAATTAATTCAGCAGGATCATATTGGGAAAAGATGCTGAGTAATCTCTCTTGAGGATTTTCATCTTTAGTAGAAAACTCAACAGTCGCAAATTCTCCAGTCGAAATGTCTGTAAACGCAACAGCAAAACCTGTTCTTTCTTTAATCATCGATGCCAGATAATTATTTCTATTTGCGTTTAACATATTAGGTTCGATAATAGTTCCTGGAGATAAGATTCGAGTAACTCCCCTCTTTACAATCCGACCTTTTACTGTTGCTGGATCTTCTAACTGATCAACTATTACTACAGTTTGATTAAGATTTATAAGATTATTAAAATAGTTATGACCTGAATGGTGTGGGATTCCAGCCAATGGTACATCTCCTCTTTTTGTCAATGTGATCCCTAAAAGCTTTGAAATTCTTTCAGCATCATCATAGAAAAATTCGAAGAAATCACCCATTCGATAGGAAATTAGGTAATCTGAAGGAAATCGTTTACGAATAGAGTACCAATGCTTTAACATAGGAGTTAGTTTCTTTTCGTTTATTTCCTTCATAATTAGCTCATTTAAGAGTTAGGCGATATTATTACTACATATAATCCATTATAACAGTAATTTTATATTAATTGTATTTGTTAAAATTTTAATAACAATAACAAATAAGATAATTAGGTTTTTTATTATTCCTCAGACTCTTCCAAAATATCATGAAACAATAATATAAATTTGATACTCAAATCCAAGGATAAATTCACTCATATCCTAATTTCTTTAATGTTTACTTAATAATCGTTCATAAATATTTTTCATCCACAATACGAAGTTTCTTGTAGTTTTTGTTCAGAAAGATAAGATAAATAAATATTTTCCTCTTAAGATAAAATAATTTTAGAATTCATATTGATGATTTTTTATGCCAGAAAAAATTAATTTAGCTATTGTTGGTATAGGTAATGCCGCATCCGCTTTAATCCAAGGTATTGAATATTATAAAGACGGTTCAAACGATAGTGGATTACTCCGTCCAACTCTTGCGGGATACCATGTCTCTGATATTGAAATTGTTGCTGCTGTAGATATTTCAGAAAAAAAAGTAGGGAAAAACGTTACCGAAGCGATTTGTGAAAATGAATTAGATATTTTGGTTGATTTTCAAAATGAAGTTAAGATTCCTGTTGTAATGGGAAACATATTAGATGGTGTTATTGTTGAGACTGAAAGAAGTGTCAATCCAGCAAATGTTGCGTCTAAGGATATTGCAGAATATTTTAAATCAACTAGAGCAGAAATAGTTTTATGCTTATTGCCTTCTGGGGCAGATAATGCGGTCAAATTCTATGCAAATGAAGCTATTAAGGCTAAATGTGCTTTTATTAATGCTACTCCTACAAAGATTGCAACTGATAAGGAATTTGCTAAAAAATTTGACGATAATGGTTTACCGTTAATTGGAGATGACTTACAAGACCAGTTTGGTGCAACAATTTTGCATAAAATGGTCATTCAACAGATGATAGATAGAGGAATTGATATAAAAGAAAGTTATGCCCTCGATGTAGGTGGTGGAGCTGAAAGCTTAAATACAATTTATCGAGCACGAGAGATTAAACGAGAAATCAAGAGCATGTCTGTGACAGGTGCATTAAATATAGATGCCCCAATCGTTGCAGGTACTTCTGATTGGGTGGAATTTCTTAACAATAAAAGGAATTCCATGCTCTGGATTGTAGGGAAAGGATTTTTAGGTTCTGATATCATAATGGATATTAAGATTCAAACTGAAGATGGGCCTAATGGTGGTTCAGTATTAGCTGATGTGATTCGAGCTACTAAAGTGGCTATAAATCAAGGTGCTACAGGTTCTATAGATGAAATTTCTGCATATGGATTCAAAAATCCACCAAGATCTATGAAAAATCCAGCAGAAGCTAATAAAAACTTAGCTAACTTTATTTTAGGAATAAATAGGAGGAATAAAAACCATGAAAGATAATTCTGGAAAAAAAGAAATTCGAGTTGCTTTAGCAGGGCTTGGAAATTGTGCATCTGCCTTAATTCAAGGTATTGAATACTACAAGGATGTCAAGGAAGAAGATCTATACATTAACGGTATAATGAATCCAAGTATAGGTGGATATCTACCTCGCCATATTAAGGTAGTTGTTGCTTTTGATGTAGCTACAACAAAAATAAATAAAGATATTTCAGAAGCAATATATGCTGAGCCCAATTGCTGCCAAATGATTATAAAACCAGATGAAATGCCTAAAACTGACGCTTTATGTTTTCCTGGTCCTATTTCAGATGGATGTTATGAAAGTAAAGATGGTCGTATATCCACTTTCGATTACTTTAAGGCTTATGATGAGAGCAAAGTAAAACCTGTTAATATCGCTCAGACATTAAAAGACAAGGGGGCAGAAATTTTAATTAATCTTTTACCTGTTGGAAGCTATAAAACCTCTAGAATCTATGCTCAAGCGGCTATTGATGCAGATTGTGGATTTATAAACGGCATACCCGAGTTTATTGTTTCTGAGCATATCGAAGGTGATCAAAACTGGGTTGCTGAATTTGAATCAAAGGGTTTACCATGTGCTGGTGATGATATCAAGTCCCAAGTAGGGGCTACTCTTACACATAGGGTTTTAGCTAAGATGTTTCTAGATAGAGGAGTAGTTGTTAATAACACATATCAATTAAATATAGGGGGGAATGGTGATTTCTATAATATGAAGTTCGAACATCGTTTAATAACAAAGCGAAAATCTAAAACTTCTGCTGTAGCTTCGATTTTTCCATATCCGGTTAATTGTAGAATTGGACCAAGTGATTATGTTCCTTTTCTTGAAGATAAAAAGGTTTGTTATATAAGAATAGATGGGACTACCTATGGTAACTTGCCATTAGTCATGGATGTAAAACTTCGGGTTGAGGACTCCCCAAATTCTGCTGGAGTCATATTAGATATTATTCGTGTCATGAAACTTGCATTAGATCGAGGAATTTCCGGACGATTAGAAAGTATTAGTTCATTTAGTTTTAAACACCCTCATCTTCAACCTCCATCAGACGTAATTGCAAAACAATGGGTCACTGAATTTATCGAAGGTAAACGTGAGAGATAAGAATTATATTTTTGAAGGAAAAAAATTTATTTTAGATGCTTTTCTAACCATATGTACATATCTTGATATACTTGAGCCCTTCCTTTTTCATTCCATAACTCATGAAGAAATCCTGCATACTCTTTGTAGTTTTTATCTTTGCTCCTAACTATATTGAAGAATTCCTCTGCTTTTTTCTTATCAACTATTTTATCTTTGCCGGCTTGCATTATTAACACAGGACAAATTAAATTAGAGGCATTTTCCACAGCCCATTTTGTATATTTATCAATTTCAGAAGCAGATTTAGCCGAAATAACATCAATTTTATGTTTATCAGCAATATGACTTCTTAATATTTTTAAATCACTTGTTAATTGATTTTGATCAATTTCATTATTTAAAATCTTATTAGGTGATAATTTCGATATGGTGTTTGATATTGATTTGATTACTTTTTTACCTATTGATAATTTCATAAACATTCCTAATAATGGTGAAGAAATCAGTACACCTGGTAATGCAGGGTGATTAATGGCAAAAATCAAGCTGATTAAACCTCCAAAAGAATGGCCCATTAAAAAGATTTTCTTATCTTTTGCAACCTCACGGACTGTATCCATAAATAAAACGATATCTTTTTGGATATGATCCATACTATCAATATGTCCAGGCATCTCACCAGTATTTCTATAATGTCCTCTAAAATCATATGCATAGACTGCATATCCTTTCTCTGTTAAATATTCAGCAGGCAGTTTCAATCTATCAGAATGTGTACCCCATCCATGAAAGGCAATTATGTAAGCTTTGATTTCCTCATCATCAGGTAACCAATATTGATAGAATAATTTTTTTAATTCTCTTCCTTCAAAAAAACCCTCTACATTTTTCATTGCTTTATCACTTCAAATATTAATTAGAGAGAAGTTAGATAAATTATAATTAATAATATTAAAACTCTCTTATTATAATTGCTTTTAATTATTCTAAGATTTTGTGTTCTTTAAATAATATTACTCATAAAAGAAATTTAAAAAAATTTTATATTATTCGGTAAACTTCATAATAAATAGCAAATATTCAATTTTCTTTGGCTTTTCATATGAAAGAAACTGAAAAATTAGAAATCAGTATCCATGGAAGAGGGGGAATGGGAGTAGTTACATGTGCAGAAATAATTGCAGAAGCAGCGTATTTAAGTGGTAACTTTGCTGATGTGCATGCATATCCTTCATTTGGAGCAGAAAGAAGAGGTGCTCCTGTTCAAGCATATGCTAAACTTTCTCGAACAGACACTATTTGGGATAGAGCTCAAATAGAAAACTCTGATATCTTAATAATATTTGATGAAACTGTATTAAATCAAGAAATAACTTCTTCCCTTAGACAAGGGGGTATATTCATTATTAATTCAGAAAAGGATCCTGAATTTTTTGTAGAGAAGTATAAAATAGGTAGTGAGTCAAAAATTGTTATCGCAGATATTAGTAAATTAGCAATAGAGAAAAATCTTACAATTGATGGAAATCCAGTTATCAATACCCCAATCTTAGGATTGCTTTCTAAAGCACTTCCAGATTTAAACTTGGATAATTTAAAAAAAGTTGTTATTAAACGTCTGGGCGAAAAAGTTGGCACGCTGAACTATGAGTTAATAGAAAAGGGATACAATTTAGCTAAAATACTATAAACTGAATTAATAATTTATTCACTTAATTAGTTGGTAATTTAACAACAAAGGTGCATCCTTTACCTCTCCCTTCTGATTCCGCTCTAATAACACCCCCATGTAAATCAACAATTTCTTTTGATATAAATAATCCAAGTCCTGAACCTTGAATATCAATATATTCTAATCCTTCCTCGTATCTTTCTATTTTCCCAAATCTAGTGAAAATTATACTCATTTCTTCCTCAGTTAAGCCAATTCCAGTATCATTCACAGAAAATTCAACCCAATTTTCCTTTTCTGATAGATTTATAGTTATTTTTCCATTAGGCGGAGTATTCTTTATAGCATTTAGAAGTAAATTGGTAATTACTTGCTCAATTCTCAATCTATCTATTTCAATATTGATATTTGGGGGAAGTTCTAATGTAAGGTTCAAATTTCTTTCTTTTATCAAAAATCTCATTTCTTCTGAACATTCTTTAATTACTGTCGTGAGATTGGTTGATTCTTTTTCAAGTTTAAATTTATTATATTCTATTCTTGAAATGTCTAATAAATTATCAACTAGATGACTTAACCGTTTTCCACCTTTTTGAATCATTTGAATTAATTCTAACACATCTTTTCCCAATTTGTCTTTAAAAACATTAAGCAATAGTTCAGAACTTGCGAAGACCAACACAAGGGGTGTTTTTAGTTCATGAGAGACTCTTGAAATTAAATCCTTTCTTAATTGATCTAATTCTTTTAATTTTTGGAGTTCTTTTTTTTTTAAGAGATCTGCTTCCTTCCGTTTAGTTACGTCATGTAAAATTACTTGAACTAAAGTTTCACTCCCTAATTTCACCAAGGATGCTTGAAGATTTGCCCAAATTAAACTTCCGTCTTTTTTATACAATTTTATATCTATACGGTGTATCACTTCTCCTTTTATAAATCTATCAAATAAATCAATTAGCATCGGAAGAAAATCCGGGTGAAAAAATGTAAGATCCTTAAATTTTTTACCTTGTAAATCACTTCTGTTATATCCCCCTAATACTTCAGTAGCAGGACTACTATCAATTATTTCACCTTTTGAATTAATTAAAATTATAGCAAATGGTGAGTCTTCAAACAAATATCTATATTTTTCCTCAGATTCTTTCAATTTCTGCTCCGCTAGCTTCCTCTCAGTCACATCATTTCCAATCCCTAAAACGGCATAGATCTTTTCATTTTTTTTTAATGGAATAGCATAGGTTTCAATGTATATAAATTTCCCTTCTTTAGTTTTAAGCTTATATTCACTGCGTTCTGATTGTTTTCCAGTTTTTCTAATTTCATTTGTAACTTTTATTGCCTTCATTAGATTATCTCTATCTAGTAAATCTATGAAAGAGATATCTGGAATTTCGTCTCTTTTAAATCCTAACTTTTTTAATGCGACATCATTAGCATCCAGAAAATTTCCTCTCAAGTCATTAACATAAATTAAATCTAAAGAAAACTCAAATAGATCCTTATACTTTTCTCTTATCTCTTCCCTGTTAAATTTCATTTAAGATTCACATTTTTCATAAATTTGATTTAACACTACTACGAAAATGGTAACTTTATTATAAATGTACTTCCTTTATCTCTCCCTGCTGATTCCGCACAAATTTGACCCTTATGTAAGTCAATAATCTCTTTAGAAATATATAAACCAAGACCAGAACCTTGAATGTCTATAAATTCTAATCCTTCTGCATATCTTTCAATCTTCCCAAACCTAGTAAATATTCTATCCATTTCCTCTCGAGTTAAACCAATACCGGTATCATTGACAAAAAATTTAGCCCATTTTCCTTTTCTATATAGCTTTATCAAAATTTTTCCATTAGGTGGTGTATTTTTTATAGCATTTGATAAGAGATTTAGAACTACTTGTTCAATTCTTACTTTATCAAGGTTTATAATTAATTCATTAGGAAGTTCAAGTTTTAAATCTAATTTCCGTTTTTTTATTAAATACATCATTTCATTAGCGCAATCTTGGATTATGTCGCTTAAATTAGTTAAATCTGTTATTAATTCAAATTTATCATACTCAATTCTAGTAATGTCAAGTAGGTTGTCAACTAAATATTTTAATCTTGAACCTCCTTTTTCAATCATCTTAATTAATTCTTTACACTCCTCATTAATCTCATCTTTAAATAGTTCTAAAAGTAACTCCGAGGCTCCACAGACAGAAACAAGTGGTGTTTTTAATTCATGAGAAACTCTTGAGATTAGATCTTTTCTAATTTGATCTAGCTCTTTTAATTTTTGAATCTCCTCTTGTACTAGAAGATCAGCCCTCTTCCGATCTGTTATGTCATGAAGAATTACTTGAATTAGGAGAGTCTCACCTAATTTAACTAAACTTGTTTGATAATTAATCCAGACTAGATCTCCATTCTTTTTATAAAACTCTGCATCGAATGGAGGTAAATTCTCACCTTTTATTAATTTTTGAAATCGTTTAAGCATCATAGGTAAATAATCTGGATGAATGGCTACAAGATTTCTAAACTCATTACCTATTAATTCTTCTATGTTATATCCTAATAATTTTTCAGTTGGAGGATTACAGTAGATGATTTTACCTTTTTGATCGATAAGAGATATTGCAAATGGCACAGATTCAAATAGGTTACGATATCTACTTTCAGATTCCTTTACTTTTTGCTCCAATTCAAACTTTTCAGTGATATCTGATATTAATCCTTGAATCTTAATTGGTTGACTATCAATTAAATGGGAATTTAGCTGTAAAACAATATTTTGACCATTCTTTTTTTGTGATTGTACAATATAATTCTTGACAAAACTCTCTTCTTTTAATTTTTTTAAATAAATATCACGCTCACTTGGATTTTGCCAAAACTGCTTCACATTTATCTTTGATAAATCTTCTGTAGGTTCAAAACCTAACAAATAATTAAATGCAGGATTATGGTTTAACAAATCACCTCCCCAATTTACCTGAAAAAATCCTAAATCTAAATTATTAATCATATTTCGATATTTTTCTTCAGATTCTTTTAATTTTATTTGAGATTGTTTTTGCTCTGAAACATCTTGGATAATTGCTTGAATATAAGTTTCATCTCTCATATGGACAAACTCAATATTGGTTCTAGCCCAAAACTGACTTCCGTCTTTTTTATGCAGTAAAACATCTCTAGTTTTAGGAATTTTACCATCCTTAATTTTTTCTTCCCTTTCTTCGATATTAGCTGAGTTTATATCGACATAGAAATTAAAATCTCTAAAATTTTTACCAATTAGTTCTTCTTTAGAATATCCTGTTATTAAATTAGAAGCATCGTTACAGTCAAGAATGATTCCTTCAATATTGAAAAGAACAATTGCAAATGGAGCATTATTAAATAAACTACGATATTTCTCCTCGGACTCTGCTATTTTTATTTCTGCCTTTTTTTGTTCAGTAATATCTGAAAATGTTACAGCGAAATATCCTTTTTTAGGAGAATATCCTGAAACTTTATACCAATGATCTAAAGCTTCTGAATAATCTTCTACAGTAAATGGGATTCCCGTAAGGCCTACGTTTCCAAATTTACCTATCCAATCCGCGGGATCATTCTCTGTTCCAGGTAATATTTCAGTCACTTTTTTTCCTATCATTTGATCAGCTTTCAAACCTGTGAGCGTCTCGAAAGCAGGATTAACCTCTATGTATTTATAATCGATCGGTTTGTTATTTTTATCTACAATTACCTCATGATATGCGAATCCTGCGTTCATATTATTAAATAACGAACGATATTTTTCCTCAGATTCTTTCAGTTTTTGTTCAGATTGCGTCCGAATTGTTATATCACGCACTTCTCCTTGAATGAAGGTCTCTCCACCTATAGTAAAAAGACTTGAGGATACTTCAGCAGGAAAGATTTCTCCGTT
>JABUBN010000473.1_pt1 | contig 11796 bp, 8 predicted proteins | sample 7240341 | NCBI WGS metagenome assembly JABUBN01 (sample SAMN07256345, study PRJNA390944) | subsurface metagenome | isolation source: Methane hydrate marine sediment | place: Pacific Ocean: Eastern North Pacific, ODP site | reverse complement strand
CGATCCCCCCCTCCATGAATTGGATTAACTTGACAAGCGGCGTCTCCAACGAGCATAATACCATCGTCTGCACACGACCAAATAGGCCTTCTAACGGGCACTACGCCCCCTCCAGAAGAAATAATTTCATAATTTGAAGTTTTAATATATTCTTTAAAAACATTTTGTTGATAGAGGTTTTTTACTTTACCTTTGTAATCCATAAATGTCCCTAAACCAATATTGACGGATGACTCATTTTTTGGAAAATACCAAATATAACCTCCCGGTGCTTTTTCGCTATTTAATATTATTGAAATATATTCAGGATCTTTGACTTTTAGGTCTTGAGGAGAGAACTTTACAATTTCCCTGTAACAAAGAATGCAATCTTCCTTTAAAATCTCTTTCTCAATTAAAGCGCTATTTACCTTCTTTCTAATTGGAGAATAAAATCCAGAGGCATCAATTACAAGTTTAGATTTTAAATCTATTTTATCTCCATTTTTTAGCTTTACTTTTACCCCAGCAACAAAATTTTTGTTATATAATAAATCTAAAACCATCGTTTTATCCATAAACTGCTCTACACCGGCATCTAACGCTTCGTTAAGTAGTCTTTGCCCAAATTCTATTCTATTAACAATATAACCCGCTTGTTTTGAATCAGTTAAATCTATACATTTTTTTAGGTCAGGGGAATATAATCTTGCACCTTTGATACGACAAGAAAGCTCTTCTCCTTTTGGATGGTTAATACTTAAAAAATCAAAAATGTCTGTTCCAACAGCGTCCCCGCAAATTTTATCGCCGATTTTATTTTTTTCCTTCCTGTCGATAAGGCAAACTTTTAAACCTTTTTCAGCGGTAAACCGAGCAGCTGTACTACCTCCCGTTCCCGCACCAACTACGATTACATCAAAAACATTCTTTAAATTTTCCATTTTGATTTTCTTTATTTTTTAGATGATAACAATAGCACTAATGATAATAAAAAATAAAAAGTTAGATTTAAGATTAAATTAATGTTATTAGAAAAATTATTAGCGTTGTTAAGATAGGGACAGTTAGATCGTCCCAAGTACTAGGAGAAATTAGCTCTATTATTGTTGCTAAAATACTAGTAATTAACGAATATAAAAGCGCAACTTCTAACGAAATACGAATTTGTGTTATTGGATTTATGACTCCTAAAATCGTAAAAGCAAAGAAACAAAGAATAAATCCACTAATAAAAAACGCTAAAGAGCCTTCCAAAGACCTGGTAGTGTTTACCCACGGAAGATTTATTTTTCGTTTTCCGTATTTTTTGCCAATTACCGATGCTAGAGTATCAGAGATGATCATTAATAGAATTCCTGCAATTGGGAAATACATCTGATCTGGAGCTATGATAACAAAAAGTGTGATCAATATTGTAATCGATAAGCAATAATGAAATGGCCCCTGTAAATAACCCGCTTTTTCTTCTGCTTCTTCTCCTATTGAATCGTATAAATCTCTTAACTGTTTTACCTTACTTTTTTTTGAACTTAAAAAAGTTAAAATTGTCATTGAACTAGCCAATAATACAGCCCACCATGGCCAAGTAAAATATGGTGTTATTAAAATACTTAACCCAGCGAATAAATGCACCATTTTACGAGCTTGGAATTTAGTGATTTTATCTCTCTTCTTCAATTGAACTGGTATTAAAATAGTTGCAAAAACATAGATAAATGTTAATAGTAAAAGCAGTAAATCTAATAAAATATTCATAGAAAGTCGGTCCTTTTAATAATTATTGTTAATGAACCAGAGAAAATTTTATTTATTAAAAATAAAATCCCACTCATTCGAATATTAAGTGTTACAATCTCAAAAGAATGATATTCTTTTTGCCATAATAGATTTTTTATCCAATTTTGGTTTTTTTTTAAAAACCTATAAATATTACATTATTTAATATAGATATACAATATTTCAAGTGAAAATATCATGACAGAACAACAAAAAATGAAATTTTCTGATTCAATAACAACAAAAAAAATGATTTTTTATACTCTTGGTGGTATAAGCAGTGGTTTAATGTTTACGATGTGGGGTCAAATTCAATATTTTGCGGTTACTATTCTATTAATACCAACAGCAGTAATTCCATTGATCTATTTAATGTATTCGATTATGGATGGTGTAAATGATCCAATAATTGGATACCTAGCTGATAAATCTAAGAAATTGACCTCAAGATTTGGAAAGAGATTTCCGTGGATTATTGGAGGTTTAGTTATAGGTCCAATTTTTTTAATCTTATGTTTTATCCAAATTTCACCTGACATTCTAGTATCTGTAATTTGGCTAATCATTATTATGGTGGTATATGAAACTTTTATGACATCAAAGGAGATTAATGAAATGGCTTTATTTCCCGATTTATTTAGGAAAGATTCCCATAGAAGAAAGGTAATCGTTATAGGAGCAATTATAGGGGGCATAACAACAATTTTTATCAATGTCTTAATCCCTAGATTCATATCGTCTATTGGATATTTAGGAACGGTAATTATTGTTGTTATTTTTGCTTACCTTTTGGTCATTCCATATAGTTTTGGAATTCGAGAACCTAAAGAAATGAAGGAATTTCGTGCAGAATTGGACAGTACACAAAGGGGATCATCACCTGTGGGTGAAGTGATTAAACGGGTTTTTAAGGATCGTTGTTGGATGGGAATTACAATCGCAGGCTTTTCTTGGTCTGTAGCTGGGGCGTGTTTTCTATATGGGCTTAATTTTTATGTAACACATTCATTAGGATTAGATATAGGGGATACTGCTCTACCTCTTTTGATGGTGAATAGTGTTGGATTTCTTCTTGCTCCTTTGTGGACATGGATTTCTAGAAAAATCGGTGTTAGAAATGCATATATAGCGGGTATGTTTTGTAATATTATCGCGTATTTCTCATTGGTGTTTGTTACTGATTTAATTAGTTTAACTTTAGTATTTGCTTTGGCGGGTGTTGGATTTAGTGCAACTGCGGGAGTCATTTTTGGGTTACTGAGAGCACAAGGTATAGACAACGCAACAGTTAATTCCGGAAAACGTGAAGAAGGAAGTTATTCAGGAATTTACAAGATTTTCACAGCTTTCTCATACTTTTTTCAGACAATAATTTTTGCGATTGTAGCTGGTTTTACGGGTTACGATCCAATTCTAACAACAGGGAACACGGATGCTGCAAAGTTTGGTTTACTTTTTCAAATGTCAATAATTCCAATGATTATAACTATAATTGGTACGATTGCTTTTATCTTCCTGTATAAAATATCAAAAGAAGAGGCTATAGGTATCAAATTGAAAATAGAAGAAATGAATCTTTAATCATTTTATTTTATTTTTTTATGAAAAGTTATTTTTAATTCTGCATTTTTACTTGTATAATAAATTATTAAGGGAAAATTGATATGAACGAGATTTATTCAAAAGAACAACTCCAAAAATTACCATTTATGGATAGCAACCTTAATTTGGAAAATCGGGTAGAAGATTTATTAAATAGATTAACGCTTGAGGAAAAATTTAAGCTCTGCTCTGGAAGATTTATGTGGCATACTAAACCTGTAAAGAGGTTAGGAATCAAATCATTTACGATGTACGATGGTCCTCACGGTGTTCGACCCGACAGTGTGGGTGAAATAAAGTGTACCTATTTTCCTTCAAGTATTTGTAGGACAGCAACATGGAATCCTAAACTATCTCACGAATTTGGGAAAGCTGTAGCAGAAGAAGTTCGTGAAGTTGGTGCTCACATGCTACTAGCTCCTGGTATCAATATTCAAAGAACTCCAATGAATGGAAGGACTTTTGAGTATCAAACAGAGGACCCACATTTAAATAAAGTTCTTGCTGTTGCTATCGTGAAAGGAATTCAAAGCCAAAAAATAGCGGCGTGTGTAAAACACTTCATATGCAACAATCAAGAAGCAAATAGATTCACAGTGAGTTCCGAAGTGAGCGAACGGGCGCTCCAAGAAATATATTTACCCGCTTTTAAGGCGACCGTCCAAGAAGCTGATGCGTGGTCCTTCATGACTTGTTATAACAAGGTAAATGGAATTTACGGATCAGAGAATTTTAATCTATTAAGAGAAAGATTGATGGAACAATGGGGTTTTAGAGGATTTACAGTTTCAGATTGGAATGCCACAGCCTATACAAGTACAGGAAGTTGTGTTACAGCAGGGTTATCTCTCGAAATGCCTACAGCAAAAAAGTACAATAAAAGAAATATGAAAAAAGCCTTTCAAGAAGGTAAATTCACCGAAGACTCATTAAACGATAATGTCAAGAGATTACTAAGGGTTATGTTTTTAGTTGGATTATATGACGCTGAGAATACGCTCCCTCGCGGTAGTAGAAATACCCTTGAACATCAAGCGATAGCTCGCAAGATAGCCGAAGAAGGAATCGTACTTTTAAAAAACGAGGAAGCTTTACTACCCTTAGATATTAATACAATAAAAAGGTTAGCTGTTATTGGGCCAAATGCGAACTTTAAAATAGTAGAAGGTGGTATATTATCTGGGGGCGGCGGTAGCTCAGTTAATTATCCTCCATACGAGATTACCCCTCTTGAGGGCTTAAAGCATAAATGTAAGGATAAATTGGAAATTATAGATACGCCTTCAAAAGCAGATGTAACAATAATTTTCGCTGGACTCAATCACGATCCAGGTATGGATGCTGAAAGCGTAGATAAGAACGCGTTTGAATTGCCTTCAGATCAAATTGAATTAATTAATAAAACAGTAAAGGAAAATCCCAAAACGATCGTAGTACTGATCAATGGAAGCCCTATAGCCATGGAAGATTGGATCGATAACGTTCCTTCTGTTATTGAAGCTTGGTACGGGGGAATGGAGGCTGGACACGCTATAGCTAACATTTTATTTGGAGATGTGACCCCTTCTGGAAAACTCACTATGACATTCCCAAAAAAACTTTCAGATTCACCCGCTCATGTGTCAAAGAGAACTTACCCTGGGGATGATAAGGTTTTTTACGATGAGGGAATTTTTGTTGGATATCGCCATTTTGACATAAAAGATATCGAACCACTCTTTCCTTTTGGTCATGGGTTATCTTATACTACTTTCGCCTATGAAAATGTAATAATTAATAAAGAAAATGTAAGAGGAGATGACAAATTTATAGTATCTGTTGACATCGTTAACTCTGGTAAACGCTCTGGAGCAGAAGTTGTACAACTATATGTTCAAGATATAGAATCTAGCGTAGAGAGACCATTAAAAGAATTGAAAGGATTTAAAAAAGTAAATCTTAATCCTGGGGAAAAAACTAATGTTGTATTTGAATTAGAAAAGAGAGATCTCTCTTTTTATGATGATGTAAGCGGTAAATGGAAAGTAGAGGAGGGTTTATTCAACATTTTAATTGGAAGTTCTTCACGGGATATTCGTCTTCAATGTAAAATCGAATATATCGGATAGATTTGTATTTCTAAAATTTTCTTACCATTGCTTTTTTTTCTTTCATATATGTGATTTATTGGGAAAGCTCGTTGTTTAATAGGGGTATTTCACTTAACTCTTCATTTAACTTAATGTTTTTTAGAAATAGAAGGCTTATCAAGTAGAAGATACCCATAGATGATATTAAAAATGTAATTATAATTGGATTATTTTCATTCGGTCCAGAAAGAATAAAGCCTAATATGATTGAAGAAAGCGCTTGACCAATAGATGTAATAAAGGTCAGTGATCCATAATAAGCTCCTGATAATTTAGAGATTGCTATACTAGTATTTAATTTTTCATCTTTATGAGAGGCTTCATGAACCAATGTAGCACCAATAGGGATGGCAAATAATGGAAACGCATACATAGATCCTAATATCGTTCCAATTGATAGTATGAAAATAAAAATTTTTAATTCAAAAGAAAGGAACTCTAGCAAAAAGAGAAGTTCTAATAATGAAGCAATTGTCGCAAGTCCGATACATATGAAATACTTTGTTATGAGACTTCTTTTAGTAAGGATTTTTCTCCATATAAAGTACCAGGTAAACTTACTGAAAATAGAGACTATTATATATATAAAAAATTCGCTTTCTTTAAATTTAAGAACAATTACTAAAAAAGGGAATATTAGAATTCCTAAAGTTATACCAGATATACTATGTAAAAACCTAACTACCAAGAAATTTCTAAATTTTTTATCTTTAATAGGTACTGCAATTTGTTGAATAGTAGACACAATCGATATTTTATTCTTTTCATTAATTGAGGTATTATTATGAAATTTTTCGTCTACTGAAAAGAAGGTGAAAATTATTGTTATTAACCCAAAAATCGCGAATGTTATACCTATCATTGGAATATAAAGAAGTATTAATTCTCCTGAAGGCTGCCACCATTTTACATTTTCAGGATCGGCGAGTATACTCTGTACTATTAAGGGTAACATTAATGCTAATATTGAAGCAATAATTGAAAATATGGCTCTATTAGAAGCAACAATTTTCCTGTTTTTTTGAGTCTGAGATTGTTCTGGTAACATTGATAAGTAAACATTAAAAATTAATGTACCCGATATAGCTTGTAATATCATCATAAACCATAAATAAATTGCCGTTGGCCAAAAAAAAGAATCCGCTTGAGGGGCATGCCATGGAGGAAACCATATTAAAATGTTTGCTAAAACCCATAATGGCAGTGCAAAAAGTAAAAAAGGTCGTCTTTTTCCCAATTTTCCGGGTGTTTTATTATCAACAATAACTCCAAATATTATTGAGAAAAAGGCACCAATAATCAATTGCATTGAAATTCCAATTGAGACAAGTATTGAGTTAAGATTAATTGTATACACATAAAATTGGAAAACAAACGTTCCGAATAATATATTTACTAATGATATTCCAAAGTCTCCAATTGAATAACCAATTAATCGAAATCCCAATAACTCCCGGGGGCTAGCATCCTCAACCATAATCGCAAAAACTTTTTGATAATAGATAAAAATTAAGAAAAGTTGGTTAATTAATTAAAATTATCAAGGTTTTAATCTTTTATGAAAGAGAGTTATAAGATTTAAATGTTTTTACCTATAAAGTAAGCAATCTTTATCTTAACGCCTCTATCTTTAACTTATTAGGCTGAAAAAAATTAAAATCAAATGTAGATTAGAATTACATTTTTAAAAAAAGGATAAAAAAAAAGATGTGAAATTATGTTTAAATAATAATTGAAGATTTAATCTTCAAAATATTCTGCTCCTTCTTCCATAGCTAGGCTAACAATTTCTCCATAGGCGATAGCATCTTGAAGGTTGCCTTCTATAACTAAGTCCCCAGACATGTACGCGCTAGTAGAATCTAATTCGCCAGAGCCTAATCCTGTCCAAGTTGCTCCTGTCGCAGACATGGTAACGCTCGGGTCATCAGTCTCTCCTTCGCCATAATCGATCTTTCCGTCTCCCATTTTAACCCAATACTTATAATTAACATCAGTCACTACGAGTTGAACCGCCATGGCATCAATATCTTCTAATTCTTCTTTTAAATCTTCGCTTTCCTCGGCCATTTGTTTGACAAACTCATACATTTTGAGAGCGTCAGAAGGTTGGCTTGCACCTTTTTCTCTCATTTCTTTTATTTCTTTTATTAAATTCTCGTCAACCATTTTAAATTTCTACCTTTTTTTTTTTTAGTTAGGTTTACAGTTATAGATTACGATTTAAGTTTATTTAAAGTTTTATTTTTTGAGAATGTATGGAAGTAAAATATATCTATATAAATTTTGAATTTAGAAATTAATTTACATCAATTCCATCTAAAACTTTTTAATTTTGAGCAAACTTAATAAAATAATATTAAATCTATCTCTTCGTTTTAAACATGCTAAAAGTAGGTATAATTGGTTGCGGTGACATCGCAAACTTAAACGTGTTAGGATATATTCACTCTCAAGATGCAGAACTCGTTGCTGTATGTGATACTGATTTAAAAACAGCTGGTGAAAAATTAGAAAGATGGGGATTACGAACTGTTAAAATCTATACTGATTATAAAAAGATGGTTGATCGGGAAGATCTCGATATTGTTGAGGTTTTAACACCTCACCACCTACACGCCCCCATGACCGAATACTGTGCTAAAGCTGGAGTTCCCGGAATTTCAGTGCAAAAACCAATGGCTCATACTATAACTGATTGCGATAAAATGATTCAAGTTTGCAAAGAGGAAAATGTAAAACTTAAGCTGTTTGAAAATTTTAGGTTTTATCCAGTTTATTTAAGAGCAAAAGAATTATTAGATAGCGGAGTTATTGGAGAACTTTTAAATTTTAGAATTAATACGGTGTCAACTGGAGGACCTGGTATGCCTAGAGGGCTAAATTCTCTTATTTGGCGCGTTAAAATTGATGTTTGTGGGGGTGGACCAATGGTTTATGATGATGGAATCCACAAATTTTCAATGGCGCTTTGGTTAATGGGGCAAGAAAGAGTTGCGAAGGTATATGGTTGGATAGATTATTTTTCCAAAGTTATAGATGAGCCATCTTACATCTTTTGGAAATATCCAACCAAAAGCTCCGATGAGTCGCCTAAATACGGTACTATGGAATTTACTATGGCTCCAAATCTTTATTATCCAAGTAATTATTACGAGTGTGATGAATTTATTGAGATATCAGGAACTAAAGGTATAATGTGGATAAATCAATGCACATCTGGAGATAATTTTGTCTCTAAAACACCTCAATATCCCCCTATTGTCGTTTATGTCAATGGAGAAGTAAAATCATTTGGTGAGGACTTACCTAGAGATTGGAGGTATTCGTTCATAAATTCAACAGAACATTTTATAGATATAATAAAGAATGGTGGTGAACCTGTTTATACTGGAGAACAGGGAAGGGCTTTATGTGTATTTGCTAAAATGCCTTATATCTCCAGTCATCAAAAACGAATTGTGTATTGGGAAGAAATAAACGCACAAAATGAGGAAAATAAATCTTGCGTCGTTGAGGAACCTTTAAATGCAGATCCAAATGGTTTAACTGCATTTTATAGAAGAAAGCGAAAAGATTTCAAAAAAGGAATTAATCAAGGTTTAGAACATACGGATTTCAAATACTAATATGACCAATAATTAACACATTTCTTCAATAACTATTTCTTTACCAAGCTCAGCAGACTTTACTGCTGCTAAATTGAATTTTAACACTTTTCTCGCATGTTCACCCGATAAAATGGGTTCTTTATTATTTTTTACAACATCAATAAAATACTTTGTTGCGTCAATAAAACTATATTTCCAATCGTTTTTAAAATCGCTATAGGTTTCAACCTTTCCATCTCTAACTATTACTATTGGAGCGAAGATATTTGATTTTGACATTTGATTTCCTAATGAGGTTCCTTGATTTATTTTCATAATTCCTCTACTTGCGATAATTTCAATAAATTCATCAGTGGAATAATATTTTGAAGGAAGTTTCATCTCAGGCATTAAAGAAAATTCCATATGACCATATTGTGGAACAATATGTTCTCTACTTTGCTTATATTTGAACATTACATATGCTGGAGCATCTAAACCTTTAAAATTATCCGTCCACGCAAAAACTTTATCGATATCTTCATCAAAGAACCACCTTGCTAACGCAAACGCATGCCACCCGTTGTCAAGTAGAACTGGGGAGCCTGTTTTAGCGCCTCCTATCATTTTTGGGTCTTCTCTCCATTTGTTTGCACTCTCTGGCGTGTTCCAACCACCTTTACCCCCCATCGCAATTTTTATTCGAATTGATGAGGGATCACCAATATAATCTAAATCGATTAATTCTTTGGCTTTTAATATGTGGGGGGTAAATAAGAAATTCTCGTATATCGAAAGAATTGATCCAGAATCTTTACACGCTCCAATCATTTTATCTGCTTCTTTATTTGTTAAAGCCATTGGTTTTTGGACTGAGATTGCTTTTACTCCTTTCTGGGCAGCGTAAATCGTTACTTCGGCGTGTAGATGATGAGGTAGGAGGATTTCAACGATGTCCAATTCCTCTTTATCCAACATTTCTTTAAAATCAGAATATATTCTGATGTTTTTATCTAAATCGAACTGTTTGATTTTTCTTTTTGCTTTCTCTGTAGTTCTATTACATAGGCAAGTAATCTTAACATCATTATTATTTAAATATCCTAATACATTAAGATCAAAAATAACGCCAGTACCAATTATTCCTACTTTCAGCATGACAAATAGTAAAAGATTTAATTTAATATATATAACTCTATTTCTTAAAATGTTCTAAAATACTATTAAACAAAAATTTTTAAAAAATAGTTGGTTTTCGGATAATATCTAGAAGGAACATTAAATTTAAATTATATAAATAAGTCGTAGTAGAACTTAAAATGCCAGCAGAAAAAGAAGATTTAGATCCTTTGAAAGCTTATTCCAGAGCTTTATTTCGTGGTTGTGGCTATTCTTATAAAGATTTAGCCAAACCACATATAGCGATCGTCAATTCATGGAACGAGATTAATCCTGGACACATTCATTTACGGAAGTTGAGTAGTTATGTCAAAGAAGGCGTAAGAGAAGCAGAAGGCACTCCTATGGAATTCAATACAATTGCTACATGCGATGGTATTGCCAATTCAGGCAATTATTCAAAATTTGTCTTACCTTCGCGCGAGATAATAGCTGCGTCAATTGAAAGTACAATAAAAGCCTATAAATTTAATGGAATGGTAATGCTAAGTTCGTGCGATAAAATTATTCCAGGTATGCTCTTAGCAGCCGCCAGATGTGATATTCCTACAGTATTTTTAACTGGAGGTATTATGAAGCCAAAATATTTCAATGACGGCCCGTTAAAAGGAAAGACTTTTGTAACTTCTGATATCAAAGAGGCAATTGGTAGATTTAAAGCAGGAAAAATTAGTGAGGAAGTTTTTTATCTTATTGAATCTGAAACTTGTTGTTCTCCAGGAGCGTGTAACATGATGGGCACAGCAAACACAATGGCTTGTATCGTTGAAGTAATGGGGCTTTCGTTACCTGATTGTGCTACTACAAGCGCAATAGGAAAGGAACGCGAAGAATTGAGTAAAGAAACGGGAAAAACTATAATGAATTTGGTAGAAATGAATATTACCGCTCTAGATTTGATCACACATAAATCGATAGAAAATGCGTGCAAAGTTGCTTTATCTTTTGGAGGGTCCACTAACATGATTCTTCATATGTGTGCGTTATCTCACGAAATTGGCGGCACTCTAAACCATTTTGATTTTAATAGATTAAGTAAATCTGTTCCGTTATTGGCTAAATTCAAACCGGCTTCCGAATATAACCTCACAGAGTTTCACGAAGCGGGGAGCGTTAAAGTTCTTACTAAGAAATTATCCAAGCTTTTAGATTTATCGACAGTAAATATTTTAGGAGAGTCGTTAGAAACATATCTTGAAAGAGTTGAAGTATTAGAACATCAGATAATACGCGACCTAAACGATCCGATTTCAAATGAAGGAGGTATTGCTGTATTAAAAGGAAACTTAGCACCAGAAGGAGCGATCGTGAAGCAGAGTGCAGTTGACTATAAGATGAGACATCATAAAGGACCTGCCAAAGTATTTGAAGCGGAAGAAGAATTAAAAGACGCTTTAATGAGTGATAAAATTAAAGAAGGGGATGTTTTAGTCGTTAGATACGAAGGTCCTAAAGGATTAAGATTTACTTTTTTAAATCCTTTCAATTCTTTTAATGGTCTCTCTACGCTAGATTCTATATCTTGAACATATAGTTGT
>JABUBN010000472.1_pt1 | contig 11797 bp, 9 predicted proteins | sample 7240341 | NCBI WGS metagenome assembly JABUBN01 (sample SAMN07256345, study PRJNA390944) | subsurface metagenome | isolation source: Methane hydrate marine sediment | place: Pacific Ocean: Eastern North Pacific, ODP site | reverse complement strand
CGCTTAACAGCGTTTCACTGGTTCCATCCGTATAATTAACTTTCAACTGAACCAAAAGGGCTAGTTGGTCGCCATAATAGCTATGCTGATCTTCCCATCCAATATTTCCGCGATACCAGCCGTCTCCAAGAATAGCTCCAACCGTATTCTTTTGCTGAAGCATGGAGGTAACATCATAGGTTTGATATTGCAGGCGTTTGTTGTAGCTGGTCCAACCCGGAGTAAAAAGCTCGTCTCCAATTTTTTCGCCATTCAGGAATAATTGATAAATACCAAGCGAAGTCACATAAACCCTAGCCGAACGGATTTTCTTAGTTGTTGAAAATTCATTTCTGAAATACTGGCCAGGGCGTGACCCTTCTGCTTTTTTCTCATCTTTCAAGGTAATCCACGAAGCGGTCCATAATTCCGGTTCCAGAATGCCCATTTCCCAATAGGCGGGTTCGCTCCAACCAGTCACTTTATTCTTGTTGTCCCAGATCCGAACCTGCCAATATGCTCGCTGCATCGACTTCAGGGCTGGTCCTTTGTAGTTAACATTAACCGATTGGTCACTTGTTACTTTCCCGGAAGTCCAGATAAGGCTGCTTTTTTTAGATAGGTTTGCTGGTGAATCGGCAACACGGATTTCATAAGCCGTTTGTTTTACATTCTCTTCTTCTGAAAGAATTTGCCAACTAAGCCTGGGTTTTTCTTCATCAATGCCAATTGGATTGATATGATATTCGCAAACTAGCTTTGCCAGCTGATTTTTTTGCAATAACGAACGATGAGATTAGGCTGAAAAGCAAAAACAGTGAAAAAAATTGTAGTAAATGTTTTACATGTTTCATGGTGGTTGTGTTTAGATTTATTTCTATTCCATATAAAATATTTCTTCAAGACTTAAAGATAGTCAATTGATTTACCCACTTCAAAACCATAACTAAAAGCAGCACTCATAACCCCGGCCAGAAATGCAATGAGTAAACCTTTTTTAATGCAAATTCCTTAACAACTGCCTTTCTCTGTTCATCACTCAATCCTTTATTTTTCAGAGCTCCGGCGTAACCGATTATGGCGATACCCATAATGCATACAGCCACCCCAATCACCATAAGAATACCGGTAGTTGAGCCAAAAAGGTTCTCACCAGCAACAATCGGCGGAATCAATGTTCCAAATGCTGCACAAAACCCAAGAGCAATACTTTGTCGCATGGCAATACCAAGGTAACGAATACTTAATCCGAAAGTTAATCCTCTAACACCCCATAAAGATCCAAAGAAGACAGCCCACCATAGGAAGATGTTTAAGAAATTCATAGGCATCTCACCTCATCAATATCACCTGGAACTGAAAATTATGAAGGCCAAAGAACTGATTCTGACTACAGATAAAAGTATCAAAGAGATAAGTTTTGAACTTGGCTTTCAGTCTATCCATTATTTCAGCCGTTTGTTTAAAATAAAAATGGGTTCCAGTGAATTGAGAAAATAAGTTATCACGGAAAGGGGACTACTGTTAAAATTAATAATGTTAAAAGAAATCAATAGCTACTCCTCGAACTCCGTGTTCACTTTACCATCTGCTTATTCAGTATGTTTCTCATCCTTGATTCTCCAATCGCAATAGGTGCTTTCATTATTCTTTGCAAATACCGGAATAATGCAATCCTCTCTGAGATGCTGCAATTTAATAGCTTTGGTATTCGCATTAATATATTGATCAGATGACTATCTCACAAAACGAATGTTTAATAGGTTTTACTTGGACCGAGTTTTAATTTTTGAAAACTAATCTTAGCCCCCTATCCTGGCAATGTGTATAATATACAGGTTCAGACCCTAACTGATTATATTGAAAATGACGATCCGGTTTTTATATGCCCAACTATTCTTCAGGAAATATTGCAAGGAATTCGCAGTGAAAAACAATATAACGAAGTAAGAGATTATCTTCTTTGTTTAAATATACTTAATGATAGCAGTCTTGAAACTGCCTTGGGCGCAGTTAAGATATACAGAACGTTAAGGAAAAAGGGGATTAGTATTCGAAAAAGCAACGACTGCATAATAGCACAATACGCTTTTAAATATTCTTTAGAGATTTTGCATAAAGACAGAGATTTTGATCTGATATTGGATAATTATTAAAAGTCCCACAAAACGAACTTATTTGGCCCAATGATATAAGGGGAATAATATCTGCTATGAAGATTACAAGTTTGGAAATATATCTTTCTAGTTAGAAAATATATGTAAGTTTGTTACATATATGTATACTAGTTGTGTGATATCAAATAAATGAGACCATATATTTTAGCAGAAACAAATTGGGAAGCACTCAAAGATGCCGAATTTGAATTGGCAGTTCTTCCTTGGGGAGCGACAGAAGCTCATAATTATCATTTGCCCTATGCCACTGACATAATTGAAGCGGATTTAATAGCTGCTGAATCGGCTAAAATAGCATGGGAACAAGGAGCCAAGGTAATTGTGATACCGACAATTCCTTTTGGCGTCAATACGGGTCAGTCAGATATTTTTCTTGATATAAACCTCAATCCGAGTACTCAATTTACAATTTTATCGGATGTTATTGAAGTTCTTAACCGACAAGGGATCTATAAATTGTTAATTTTTAACAGTCATGGAGGAAATGATTTTAAACCAATTGTGAGGGAGTTGGGGGTTAAATTTCCTAAAATGTTCATCTGTGTTTCAAATTGGTACCAGTCGCTTGATCGAAAAATCTATTTTGAAAATCCGGGAAACCATGCGGAAGAAATGGAAACAAGTTTAATGCTTTACCTCAGGCCTGACTTAGTCTTACCAAAAGAAAAATGGGGAACCGGAAATGAGAAGAAAAATAAAATCGCAGCCTTCTCAGAAGGCTGGGTTTGGGTAGAACGTAAATGGTCTCAAATAAGTGAAGATACAGGAATAGGAGATCCAGGATTAGCAACAAAAGAAAAGGGCGAAAAGTATTTTAAAGCAGTTAGCGAGAAAATGGCAAGTTTGTTTTTCGAAATAAGTAAAGCTGACATTCAAAATCTATATGAGTAAACAGCACACAACAAAAAATAAATCCCATTCCCGCTTGCGCTAACGCTGCGGTCGGGTAAAAAAGCGGGTGTTTATTCAAACCGTTAAAATAGTCGCACAAAACGAACAAATCTGACGCAATATTAGAAAGGAAATATAGTTACCTTTCATTATATTGGGATGTTAGAGTTCGATCAACAATGTTTCAGAAAACCGCCGTTTTGTAAAACAAAATCTAAGCTATTATTTTCCTCTTTTAGAAAAAAACCCTCCATTTTTCAGATTTCTCAAGTAACCGGCTTTTTCATTTCATTCTAAATCACACCTTTATCATGATTTTAAAACTCCCAGTTCCTTTCCAACTTTAATGAAAGCCTGAAGGGCGTGATCAAGATGTTCTCTGGTATGCGCTGCCGATAACTGGACTCTTATACGTGCCTGTCCCTGCGGAACGACCGGATAATAAAAACCGATCACATAAATACCCTCTTCAAGTAATGCAGCTGCAAAGCTTTGTGATAATTTTGCATCATAAAGCATTATTGCCACAATAGCTGATTGACTGGGTTTACTATCGAATCCTGCCCGGACAATTTTTTCATTAAAATATGCTGTATTCTTGTGAAGTTTTCTCTGTAACTCGTTGGTTTCTGCAATCATATCGAACATAGCAATTCCAGCCTTGGTAATCATAGGGGGCAGTGAATTGGAAAAAAGGTATGGTCTTGAACGTTGCCGAAGCATATCAATTATCTCTTTCCTTCCTGTGGTAAAACCACCGATTGCCCCGCCAAAAGCTTTCCCAAGAGTTCCGGTAATGATATCCACCTGACCACGTATGTTGAAAAATTCGGTTACTCCTCTTCCGGTTTTACCCACAACACCAGCCGAATGGCACTCATCGACCATAACGATTGCATCGTATTTTTCAGCCAGAGCACAAATCCGGTCCATAGGTGCCAGGTTACCATCCATTGAAAAGACTCCATCGGTTACAACAATGCGGAATCGCTGCGCCTGTGCATCTTTCAATTTCTCTTCCAGATCATTCATGTCTGCATTGGCATAACGGTAACGTTGTGCTTTGCAAAGCCTTACACCGTCAATGATCGAAGCATGATTCAGGGCATCTGAAATGATTGCATCTTCTCCTGTTAACAAGGGCTCAAAAACTCCACCATTCGCATCGAAACAGGCAGCATAGAGAATTGTATCTTCTGTACCGAAAAAGTCTGCTATTTTTTGCTCCAGCGTTTTATGCAGATCAGTTGTGCCACAAATAAAACGTACTGAGGACATTCCAAAACCATGTGTACCAAGACCATCTTTTGCAGCTTCAATAAGTTTGGGATGAGATGAAAGTCCGAGGTAATTGTTGGCACAGAAGTTAAGCACTTCTCTTCCGTCTTCTGTTTTGATAACAGCATCCTGCGGCGATGAAATGATACGTTCAGTTTTATAAAGTCCTGCATCTTGTATTTTTTGCAGTTCTTTACTCAGGTGGTTTTTAATTTTCCCATACATGACTCATCAATTGAAGTTAATTAGGTCTCGTTTTCTTTCTTTTTAATTTCCATTATCATTATCTCAGTGATTCTTTTCAGATCATAAAGAGGTTCCCAGTCATCATGCATTCGCGCCAAACTGTCGTCCACACTTTCCGGCCAGGTCATGGCAATATCTTGTCTGAAATCGGGAGAATAAGATATTTTAAAATCAGGGATATGTTTTCTGATTTCATTAGCAGTTTCTTCAGGACTTACACTTACCCCCATGATATTATAACCGGTATGAAGTTTTAATCGTTGTTTATCCACTTCCATAAGTCTGATCGTGGCATTGATAGCATCTTCCATAAAGAGCATGGGTTGCCTGGTATCTTTCTTAAGGAAGCATGTATAGCTGCCTTTTCTTACAGCATCATAAAAAATTTCAACGGCCCAATCAGTTGTGCCTCCTCCCGGTTCTGTTTTGTAACTAATCAAGCCCGGGTACCTGATACTTCTGACATCTACACCGAATTTTTCAAAATAATATTCGCACCATCTTTCCCCGGCAAGTTTACTGATACCGTACACTGTTGAAGGTTCCATGGCAGTAAGCTGCGGAGTATGCTCCCTGGGTGTGGAAGGGCCGAACACTGCGATGGAACTCGGCCAGAAAACTCTTTTTACTTCATCTACCAGCTTTGCAATTTCCAGTACATTCATCAGACTATTCATATTGATGTGCCATGCCTGAACGGGTAGTTTTTCTGCATTCCCGGATAGTACCGCAGCAAGATGATAGATCTGTGTTATTTTATGCCTGATGACAAAATGGATAAGGTGCTTGTCATCCATAACATCCATTAGTTGAAAAGGACCTCCTTCCTTAATATCAGGGGGAGCTTCTTTGATATCGGTGGCAAAGACATGCTGATTACCATGTATTTTGCGTAAAGCGAGCGTTAATTCAGTACCTATTTGACCTGCAGCTCCAATAATGAGGATGTTTTCCATTACAATCGAGATTTCTGATGAATAAAATTATAACTTATAGAATAAAAACAGCATGATAATATTCAGGATAGAGTATTTGTAAGTAGACATCATGCATCATTTGCTTATCTTTGCGGCGATTATAAAAGAAAATTAATGTCAGGAAGAGTAAGAGTAAGATTTGCTCCCAGCCCAACTGGTCCATTGCATATAGGCGGTACAAAAACAGCCTTGTTTAATTATCTGTTAGCCAGGAAGCATAATGGAGATTTCATTCTGAGAATTGAGGATACTGATCAGTCGAGGTTTGTTGAAGGAGCTGAAGAATACATCAATGAAGCATTTGAATGGCTGGGACTGATACCTGATGAAGGAGTAAAACAGGGAGGTGAGTATGGTCCATACAAACAATCGGAGAGAAAAGCAATATACAGAAAATACGCTGATCTGTTGCTTGAATCGGGTTGGGCATATTATGCATTTGATACCCCGGATGAGCTTGATCAGTTAAGAAAAAATTACGAGGCTGATCAGAAAACCTTTTCGTATGATGTTCTCACCCGAAAAACACTGAATAATTCCATTGTACTTGGTGATGAAGAAACCAGAAAGAAAATTTCGGAAGGGTTACCCTATGTTATTCGTTTCAAAATGCCTGAGGATGTTGATGTACAGGTAAAAGATATTATTCGTGGAAGCGTGAAATTCAATACATCCACTCTCGATGATAAGGTGATTTTCAAATCAGACGGATTGCCTACATACCATCTTGCAAATGTTGTGGATGATTACCTGATGAAAATTTCGCATGTTATACGTGGCGAGGAATGGCTGCCTTCACTTCCTTTGCATGTTATGCTTTACAAGGCTTTAGGCTGGGAAAAGGATATACCACAATTTGCGCACCATTCACTAATTCTGAAACCGAGTGGTTCAGGAAAGTTAAGCAAGCGTGATGGAGACAAATTGGGATTTCCCGTATTCCCGATCGAATGGAGATCGCCAACTGGTGAAGTTTCAAAAGGATACCGTGAATCTGATTATTTTCCTGAAGCTGTGATCAATATGTTGGCCCTTTTGGGTTGGAATCCCGGCACTGATCAGGAAATCTTTTCTCTTGATGAACTTATTGAAGCATTTACTCTTGAACGGATAAACAAAGCAGGAGCGCGTTTCGATCTGGAGAAAGCGAAATGGTTTAACCAGCAGCACCTGCAGTTAAAAAGCAACAGGGAATTGGCCGGACTATATAATCAGGAGTTAGTGAAGAGAGGGATACGGAAAGATATCTCGCAAATTGAAGAGATTGTTGCATTAATTAAGGAGAGATCGGCATTTGTATCTGATTTCTGGGAGCAATCATACTTTTTCTTTGTTGCTCCCGAAAAATATGATGAGAGTACAAAAAAGAAATTCTGGAAAGAACAGACCCCTGCAATTGTAGATAATTGTCTCGACATTATTAGGGGTATTGATCCTTTTGTCTCTGACGAAATAGAAGAAAAGATAAAATTATATAGTGAAAAGAACGAACTGGGATTCGGAAAAGTCATGAATCCTTTACGACTAGCAATTGTAGGGGCTGGTAAGGGACCTCATTTGTTCGATATCATGGAAATGATTGGCAGGGAGGAGACAATATCGCGTATTGCAAAAGCTCTGAAAACATTAGAATAATACATGAGTCTTTGATTTATATCATTACACATAGATCAGATTATACTAATCGAGATTCATTGCCATGCAAAAGATGCCTGCTATTTTCGGATGTTATTGCGCTGCAGATGTTATTCATTCGATAATAAAGAGCTGAATAGGGAAAAGAACATCGAGGGGTCCTGTCATGTCGTCGCTACCTGGTTAATGCAACATAATCTTTTATCAGGGTATTCAGAAAAACAAGCCTGTTGCCGTCAGCTTTTATTCCTGCATAATCTTCAATTTTTTTTATAAGCTGATTCATCGCTTTCAGATGACTATCATTGGGATATTTTGTATAGCGTGCAGCAACCTCCTTTATCATTAGCATTTCCTCTTCAGTGAATTGAACAACTTCGGGGTATGTTGCCTCATGATTTTCGAGATGATTTAACTGCATGATACGATCAAGCGAAAGCCTGCCAGCCGAGTTTATCTTGATCACTGTTGTATCGGCAAGGTAATCGCCAATGCGTTGACTTCTGGGTGAGGAAGCAATTGTTAAAGAAGCAACTGTACCCAGCGTTCCGTAAATGTCTACCAATCGAAATGCCCAGCGCATAAAAAAATCGTACAATCCGATTTTTTCGCCTGTGATTTTTACTACTCTGAGTCCAAATATCTTTTTACCGGGAGACTGCCCGTTGTTAAAAATTTCCCAGGCTACGGAATAAAAGCCAAAAATAGGAACCATGACAAAGTAAAAAGCAACTGTTGGTGAATTAACTGCAATGGATACAATAAGATAGAGGACACCAATGCTTGCCCATATAATGAGCTGATCAACGAAATAGGCCCCGACACGCTCAATAAGTGTGGCAGTTTTGTATTCTATTGAAACATTCTGGGTAGTATTTATGTCTATTACTTTCAAGTGTTTCTCAAATGATTATCAATTAAAACTTATACAAATCTCAGTGTGAAAATAAAAATTATTATTTTACAAGCGAAATTGTATTTATATGAACCGAACATGAAAATTTTTAAGTATAAAATTTTCATGTGAGAGGGCAGGCCCGGCTCCTTAATATGCGAAATTTTTTTGTATACAAAAAATTTTTAAACAGATGAAAGAATCAAGTTTTGTAAACCAAAACAAGGCGAAATGGGAAGAGCTTGAAGACGAACTAAAGCAAAAGAAACGAAATCCTGAAAAAATAAGCAGGCTGTTTGTTCAGATAACTGATGATCTTTCTTTTGCTCAAACATTTTATAAGAATCGTTCAGTTCGGATTTATCTTAATGGAGTAGCTCAACTTCTATTCAATAATATTTACCGCAACAACAGGGTCAGGTGGACAAGTTTTCTAAGATTCTGGAAAACTGATCTGCCAGTCATCATTTACAATTCAAGACAGGAATTCCTGATTTCTTTTCTGGTTTTTATTACTGCAATGGCAATCGGAGTTCTTTCATCAGAATATGAGCCAAATTTTGAACGGCAAATTTTAGGAGATAGTTATTTGGAGATGACAATGGAGAACATCAAGAATAATGATCCAATGGCTGTTTACAAGGATAGTAAGCAGATGGATATGTTTCTGGGGATAACATTAAATAACATTTATGTTGCATTTTACACATTTGTATTCGGGATCTTCCTTGGCGCAGGTACTATTATTAGTATGATCAGAAATGGAATAATGGTCGGGACCTTCCAGTATTTTTTTATTGAACACGGTCTTTTTAAAGAATCCTTTCTAACGATATGGCAACACGGAACACTTGAAATTTCCTCTATCATTATTGCCGGTGCCGCCGGATTGACCATGAGCAGGGGTATCTTATTTCCCGGAACTTATACACGCATGCAGGCATTGCGATTATCTGCCAAAAGAGGTCTTCGCATAATGCTGGGTATTGTACCTGTCTTCGTATTTGCGGCATTTATAGAAGGCTTTTTCACACGCCATACAGAAGCCCCTGATATCATTCGGATTTTTGTCATACTGTTTTCCCTGTTCTTTATTATCAGTTATTTTGTTGTTTACCCCAGAAGAGTGGCAAAAAAATATCCCGAGAAAATACAAATGACTGATAAAATAGAGCATACAGATAAATCCCTTCCTGACTTATCCGTTATACAGACTGATGACCAGCTTTTTGCCAATACACTTAAGACACTAAAATTGTACAGGAGATTAATTTTTGGGGGAGGCTTGATAATAGCTTGTATTCCGGCAATCCTTATGGCTTTTTTTGCAGATCTTCTTGTTCAGATTGATGACGGTATACTGTTTAATCTAAATGGGTATACTGCGTACTTCAATTATAGAGAAAACTTACCTATGTTCTTCATCAATAGTGTGTTGATGAGTTTTTGTATTGTGATAGCTTCTCAGGTTGTTGCGAGCTTAAGCAAAGGCATACAACATTTTTCTTTCCTGAGTAAACTGAATTTAGCTATTATCTTAAACAGTTTACTGGCTGCTTTCATCATCAACTTATCATTTTTTATAGAAGGTGGCTGGAGCATTACCATACAAATATTTACACTGCCGATATTTTTGATGGCAGTGTATGGAAGCATTATTAATAAAGGATTTTTTGTTTCAGGTGTAGGGTCTGCTTTTCAACTTCTGGGGAAAAGCACCGGAAGGTTAATTCTATTATATCTGAAGTTTCTCTTTTTGGCCACTGTAGTAATAGTAATTATCCGCCAGCGATTTTACTGGAAGTTTCTTGAAGCACTGAGCTGGAATTTTGAATTCAGCGATCAAGCGACTACCCATATTTTTGATTTTATAATCACCCTGATATTTTATCTGGCAATTTTTGTATGCTATGTTACCATTTCTATTGCTATAAATATTTTTTATCACACTGCACATGAAATTACTAATGCAGAGAATCTTAAAAAGAGGATAAAAGGGATAGGTACTAAAAAAATCATTAAAGGATACGAGTTTGATTAGCAGTAAGTCATTAAAATATTTGGCTCTCTTTGTTTTCGTCTTTTGTATACAAAATATAAAGGATATTGATGTCAGTGCTCAGAATTCTCAGGAAGAAGGGATATCGCACCAAAAATGGAAAGAGATTACCGGGGATAAAAATTACACGGAAACATACAAAGAAATAAAACCAAGAAAAAGAAAAGACAGGAAGATGAAAACTCCCGGCTGGAACTTCAATGGTTCAAAATCGTTTGTTTCCTTTTTATTGGGTGCGATAGTTGTTATTTTACTTGCATTAATACTTTTTCTGATCATGAAATATTTACTAAAATATTTCGACGAGAAAGTACCACAGAAAAATGAAAAAATTTCGTTCGAAAATTTAAAAGAAAATATTCATGAATCAGATTTTGATGGTTTATTGAAACATGCCCTTTCTGAGGGTGCCTATGCTTTATGTATCAGGATATATTATCTGAAAATTATTAAGGCTCTTTCCGATAAGGATTTAATAAACTGGAAAAAAGATAAGACCAATCATAGTTACGTAATTGAAATGTCAGGGAAGCCAGAAGGTCATCATTTTGTCTGGTTAACCAATGTCTATGAACGAGTATGGTTTGGGAACGCATTGGTTGAAAAACCTCAATTTGCTATACTGGAAAATCATTATTCAGATTACTTAAAAAAAATAACTGCTGGTGAAGCGTAGTACTGTTATAGCAATCGTTGTGATCTTTGTATTGACCGGACTGATAGTATTCGGGGTAATCTATCTCAGGCAATACCTGCCAAAATATCAATGGTATCCAAGCTATAGTGTAAAAAGTTCTCAGCCTTATGGAGCAGAGATTACCCTTAAAATATTCGAAGAAACGGATCTGTTTAAAGAAGTTGTTCTGTTAGATAAGCCCATCTATGAAAAGCTTGATACACAAAACATGAATGCGCTTTATGTATTTATCGGCGGATGGGCATTTTACGATTCTGTTACTGCAGATCATATAATGAATTTTATTAGAGAGGGAAATGATGCTTTTATAGCAATTGAGGAATTACCTTTCCCACTGAGGGATTATCTGTTAAATACAAGCGATAGCTTATTCACTTTTGATTCACGTCACGATTCGATCATTACAACTCACTTTCGGGACCCCACTATTACTGATGAGTTCATTTTTCATTTCCAAAGTTTCAAAAGGAAAGTCGACTACGATTGGAAATGTGTTTATCAGGAAGAAACTGATGATTCGTTGTTGGCGCTTTCGCCTGATATTATCTCAACAATTGATTCGGGAGGTATCAACTGCTGGAAAGTTGACTATGGAATGGGAGATTTATATATACACCTCAATCCGATATTATTTACCAATTATTATTTAATAGAAGAAAAAGGGTATTCATACCTGAATACTATGCTCGGTATTATTGGAAAGCATGAAGTATGCTATTGGGATGAGTATAGCAAGATTTGGATGTTTGACTCAATGGGAAGGCCTCAGTTTCATGAGAGTCCCTTAAAGTTTTTACTGTCTCAGCGCAGTTTACGATGGGCTTATTATCTAACAATAGTTTTTATTCTTACCTATATACTTTTCAGGGCAAAACGAACACAGAGACCAATACCCATTATGCCTGAGAATAAGAATACCTCTGTTGAGTTTGCAAAAGCAGTAGGCACGTTGCATTATCAGAC
>JABUBN010000471.1_pt1 | contig 11844 bp, 7 predicted proteins | sample 7240341 | NCBI WGS metagenome assembly JABUBN01 (sample SAMN07256345, study PRJNA390944) | subsurface metagenome | isolation source: Methane hydrate marine sediment | place: Pacific Ocean: Eastern North Pacific, ODP site | reverse complement strand
AGGGTGTTTTCTTAGATACGGTTAAACTAGAGTTTATACAAGAAGAAACCTATTTCGAAGAGGAATCATATTCCGAACCGGTAAATAAATAGTCGATTTTTGATTAATGAAAGTTTAGTGATCAGGTAATTTGCTGGGATTTGGGTGATAGATTCTTGAATAAAGTTTAAATAAAGGTCAAATGAAAGCTTTAAGATGAAATTTACGTCATTTGATGCATTACTTATGCATAAATATAAAATGGGAGTTGTTCTGTTTGTAAAATCAAATAAATAATCCCGTATAACAGGTTTAGCTAAGGCTTGAGAATATGAAATATCTTGTTCAATATTTATTGTTTGATTTAAATCAAATATTTTAGTTTTTGAATTATAAATGTAAAAATGGATTCTATTATCTTCCTGTATTTTATTTGAGAAAACTAAATCAGTTCTATCATCATCATTCAAATCTAGCGCAGAAACAGTATTATCATCCAGTGAAACACCCAATTCTATTGTTTTGTTTATAATCCATTTGTCTTTAAGATGGTTAAAATGATAAATATATATTTTCCCTGTTTCATCAATTAAGAAAGGTGACAAGGTTTTAGAATTATCAAATTTTCCATATCCTCCATAAAAGTAAGCTGGGGGTCTTTCGTAATACGTCAAATTTACTGGTAGATATCCTCGCTGGGATGGTAAAAGCAACTTGTAACTCTCATCAATTTCATGCCAATCTACTGTAAATGATCCATCTGAACTTACTGTTGAACCTAAAGGAATCCAAATTTGCTCATTATAGTTAAAATAACTAATCTCAACGGTAATATTACTCTTTCTTCCACTATCAACCCAACTATTCAAAAACCCAAAGAATTGGTGAGGATCTTGTGTGTAATTCCTTTCTTGATTATAATAAATAGTATCTCCAAAATTTAGTGATTGTGAGAAAGAATAATTAAGCTCTTTATAGACATAAATAGAAGTATATATAATTTTACTATTATCTGCTTGATCTGTTATAATAGCTTTAATCCAGTTGAATCCCTCATTAAAGTACTTAGAGTCTAATTCTATTGTAAAATATCGAATCGGTTCAGAGGAATAATCTAAATTCATTGCACCAATCTTAGAGTTGGTTTGATTATATAACTCAATTTGTCTAATTTTATTTAATGGGGAGGGAAATTGTGAGCTAATATAATATTCACTATCACCAACATTGATTATTTCATATCCAAGAGTAAAATAAAGTGTTCTATGCTCTGGGTTTGAGGTTCCAAACATAAAATTTCTGAAATTTCCTGTCTCCCCCAACATATGATAATTTACTTTTGTTTCACCCTCGGAATTCCTTAAAATTTTTCCAAATATCCCTGTTGCTTTTACATTATCATTTCTTGCGTTATAAATTGGTGTGGTTTTTTTACTTCCATTATCATAACTAATTGAGAAGTAGAATTCAAACATGTCTTTGGTATATTGATCTACTTGTTTATAATGAACATACTCAGAAGACTCATCATTTTCGAACCCATAAAGGCACTCAAACCATTCTGGAACTGAAGATAAATAATTAACCACATTAAACTCTTCTAATATCCATTTTTCCCCTTCAAAAGAAAACGAACTATTCCAACCTAAATCACATTTTACACCTTTTAAGATTAAATTAGTAGAACTATTAAGATACCTAGCATATTCGTGATCTATTGTCAATTCTTGGGCTATTGGATCGAAATAGAACGGAATTGAAACATTTAGATTTGTATAAATTCTTTCAATATCTATTATGTCTAAATCCTTAAATGGAATTGTATAATTATCTACGTGGATAACATTCTCATAATTGAATGTACCATTAAGATCATAACCATCGAAAAAAGAATAAGTAAGGCTCTCCGATGTTAAATAAGGAGAATCTGAGTTAGGATTGTTTGAAGTCCCTTTTATGATCAAATTAAACCATTGTTTATCTTGATCTATATACGTATAGAATGCGGGATCCCCCAAAATTTTGATAGCATGAATTTTAACAGAACTTACATTATCATTATCTTTAAATTTTAAGGTTAAATTTGTATGATCATTAAAAAACACAATTTCTTCAAAATTATGGCCGTTAATGGTCATATTTTCTAAAAAAGACGGGATATCCTCGAAATAGATTGGTGCTCCTGATGAAAAATCGTTGTTATGATTATTTACCGGTTCGGAATATGATTCCTCTTCGAAATAGGTTTCTTCTTGTATAAACTCTAGTTTAACCGTATCTAAGAAAACACCCTGTTCATAGGTGATTGTAGAATTAAATTTATCTGAAAACTCAGAAATGAGTTTCAAATAGATATAATCAGTTGATGTAATAATCTCGTTTAAACATACATAGAGTTTCATTGGTTTTATAGTAAAATAATATTTCTCACCAATGTTATTGATAATTGAAGCAAAATCATTGACATCTAAATCATCGACCATTAAATATGGATTTCCATAATTGGTTGCAATCTTTTCCCCATATTGATTAAAGATTTCTAAGTTCAGATCCATTTTATTGGAGTTAAAGCTATGAAGTATCGATTCAAGTTGTATATCCTCTTGACACTTTAAAAATGGATAGAAATCGATAATTGCTCGAAGAGTATAATTGTTTGTATTATTTGAATATAAATTTGGTGAAACAATCCCAGTTCTTGCTTTAATATTGTTTTCATCAACAATGAACTTCCCAAAAGAATCATAAACTCCAAGGGTACCAAAATAATTATCGCTTAATGATGAAAAAGAAATAAGATCATTGCGTCCTTCAATTTCAATTCCAAAATCCGATAATAGGTTGAGATTAGCATCACTTGTTAGTTTTTCGAAGAATATAAATGGATTTTTATCTCTTTCAAGTAAATATGTCTGATTAAAAAAACCAGAAAAATTCATCCAACTATAATATAATTGAAATCTATTGAACCAAACATTAATATTATTTAATGATTCATCTTGGATCGTGTTAAAAATGTTGATTTTAAATTTAAATACTAAATATATCTTGTGATATTCCTCTTCATATAGGTTTTTAAACAGAATAAATAAATCCTCTTGCTCCTTAGCAGAGAGCTGAAGGTACTGATCAATATTTGGCACTTCTATTTCATTTGTTAAAGTGTCAAAATTATAAAACAATTCACCAAAATCTTTGTCCCAAGTCTCTCTTAAATTCAAATCCTTAAGAATATAATCATTAGCAAAATCATCATATATTATTTCACTTGAAATTACTAAATCTGGATCAGAGAAGGATTCGGTCATTACTAACATCTCGGTCTCTAAAGCTCCAGAAAGTGACGTTGATTTTATCGCTATATTTTTATTTATAAAACTGAATAAGTTTAATTTTGCATCAAGATCTATGAGACAATTCGATAAATTTTCATATTTCAAAAACTCCAAATTATCGAGATTGATTTGATTAGTGATTAGAAATTCACTTTCCGAGAACTCAGTTTTTTCTTTTAGTTTAGTAAGAATTCCAAAAGAATTTGGAGAGGAGCCGTTTGGAATAGCTTCTAGAGAGAAATTATTACCAATAATAGCATTAAATTGTTCTTCTGATACTGTATTGTTTAAATCCCAATAAAATGATTCAGTAGTTCCAGTAACCGGAGATGTGAATTCGTTAAATCCATTATGAAACGTAAAATCTCTAAAATATACTGGAGGATGATAAACCTCTAACTTGGCATAATCAAACCTAATTGATATTTCATTTATATGATGGGAGCTGGCAGTAAAATTGGCGAGAATCTTAATCTTAAATTGCTGACCCCCCTCTTGAAAATAGTTGGTTAAATTAGTCTCAATTGTTTTCCAGTTGCCACCTTTTTCATTATAAAATCCCCTGTAATCAAATTGTTGGCGCACTATTACCCCATCTCTCCACAATTGAGATTGAAGATCAACCCAAATCTCATCATTTAAACTTTCATAGTTATATAGCTGATATCTGTATGAAAGATAAGCTAAATCCGCTTTTGTGCCTAAATATGTTATTATAGGGCTCTCAATATATGTATCGGTTGATTTTTTAGTATTTAGGTAAATGAAATCTGAAGTTCCAGTATAATAACAAAAACTTGGAGATTTAACCCACTGCAGTTCCTTTATACTAAAGTCATGGAAATATAATAAATGAGTTCTCGTTTTAAACTGATTTACCTCTTCCAATTTGAATTCAGTTCCATTGTAAAGAAAATCTCCATTAGTGGGATAATCAGATGAATGGACAAATTTATCCTCCGAGAGCTCAGCACTTTCCAAATGAGTTGTCGTTTTATAATACAAGCTCTGAGAACCATCAATTACTAGCTTTCCTCTTGTTAATTTTCCAAAATATCTACTGTTTGCCTTATAATAGATGAATCCATCTTCTTCTACTTGATAGTCTATCGATTTTTTTAAAATTATATTCCCATCTTTATAATCTGTTGTATATAATGAGACAATTCCATTAGGTATGGGATTTCCCAAGGAGTCTTCTATTCTTGTCTCAAAAATTGTTGTCCAACCAGGTAAGTCTAAATTCTCAATTGTATAAATGCTTCCCTTTCGAGTGGTTTTTCCAGGATCGGCAGAATATTTTTCAATAAAGAACACATATTCCTTCTGAATCTCAATTTCATATGAATGAACTGATGAGTGTTCTCCAACTGTAAATCCTTTTTGAACAATATAAAATATATCTAGTTGGTACTTTCCCGGTAAAACAGGTGTTTGAGTACTTGATAAATCTAATTTAAAATAAAGGTCTCGCTCAGAGAAAGGTCCCTTAAATTGTTTTGAACTAAATGAATGTGTTTTTTCCAATACTTTTGCTTCTGAGTTGATTTCTCCAGATATCGATACATTTCTGGGAATTAGATCTGCATGAAATGTTATTATCTTGTTTGTAGAACATGAAGTTTTAAATTTTATTGAGATCAAGGAATTGAATGTAATTTCTGGTAAATCATTAAGATTCTCAGTATAATCTAAACCTCCAAGAATAATAACATTATTTTCCCTTCTTTGGTGCTGTGGATATATTCCAAAGGAAGGAGTTGGGCATACTTCATGCTTTAATCCGAGAGATTCCCAACTTAATAGCATTGGAAAAAAAATTAAGGAAAAAATGATTATGATTGCTAGAAATCGGACATTTTTTTTTCTGCTATTTGTTAAACCAGGCATATAAACTTTTAAAATAATAATAAAGACGAAAAAGCTGATTAGAAGTGCTTCTATATTATTAAAAACATAAATTGATAAAAGCGAAAAGACTGAGAAGAAAAAATACGAGGTTAAGCAAATACCTTGTTTTTTGGAATTTGAATTTTGAATCTTATAACCTTGTTTTGCTCCTAAAGATTCTTTTTTCTCTTTCCTTAGAGAAAGTCTGGGGGGATTTAAATAAAGAAAAGTAAAAAAAAATCCGATTGTAATGAATATCCTATTTTGATATACTCCTCCCATAAGAGAAAGACTAATTGTGTATAGAAAAAGAAAGAATAAACAAGCTATTCCCTTTTTCCTATCTGCATATTTTGTTTGTACTTTTGGACGTCTAATTTGTATATTTTGGGTTAAGTTTTTTAAAAATATTGTCTTTTCTTCAGACTCTTCTTTTGAAACTTCAGAGAATAATGATGCAATATTTATTACTTCATCCTCTAATTGTTGAGATTCTCTTATTACCTCATCTAAGTTTGTTCTTTTCCTAGCATTAGGAAACAACCATCGAGGGATCCGAGTGATGGGATCTGTTAATACAGGAAGAGTAAATATATGGACTAATTTATTACAATCATTTGGTATATATTTATCCAAATTATTTTGATTACCTCCTTTTTTAAACTCACGGGAAGGTATCCTATAGGCATTACTCATATAATAAAGTTCTTTTAAGAGTGTAACCTGACTGGGTGAAAATTTAAAACCTCTTTTATAAGTTAGGATAAGGTCATTAATCCTACCTTTGGTTATTAAGATTCCTTCATGAAATCCTAATTGTCTTGAACCGGTAAAAGCAGAAGACAAGAGCGCAAAATCCTTTAAGAAGGAATGCACATCCTCAAAAAATACTATACTATTCGTATTAATATCATTAATCTTTCGACATCTTTGCTGATGATATTCAATTAAATTATCGATAACTGGAGAAATCTCAAGTTCCTTAACTTTTCCTCCCCTAAATGTCAAAAAAGAAAGATTTTGATTCTTTTTTATTTCTTGCTTGTTGCATTTAGAGGATTTAAGGTTGTAAGGAAATTTTTTACTTTTTACTTCTTCGGTAGCTTTTTTCTCCTTAGATTTTTTTTTTTTTTGAAGGAAAAATAACCTTAGCAATTTATATAAATCCAATTCATAGACTAGAATGGAAAACAACTGAAATATCCCACAAGGAATAAGCATTAAGATTAGTGGATCTGTAAAATAGAAAAAAGTTGTACAGATTACGGTAGCTATTCCTACTAAAATTATGAAAACCTGATTTAAAGCTTTGGCAAAGTTTTCATTACTTATATGTTTCAGCAGGAAAATTTGATAGAAAATGATGTTGATGAGTGTTAAAACAAGCACTTCTATCCTAGAGGTTGATTTAAATAGGAAAACGAAAACTATGATCCAAAATATGCTTAGAATGACGTACCTTAGGTTTTTTAATATTTTGATGCTAATTCTACGTAAAAGTGAAAAGATTGGTTTTAACCTTGATTGTCTTGGATACTTGTCCTTCACTCTTTTGACTTCGTTGAAGTAATAAAAGCTACCCTTAAATGCACAATATACAATGATCAAAGGATAAAGAAAGAGTAAGATGATAATAGAATCATTCAATGGATTACCATAAAACCAGAAGATAAGAAAAACCATAATAAATGGAGCCAGGTATAGAAAAGATAACTTAAGATATCGACTCCATAGAGCGGGAGGTTTACCCACTTTATGCATAGTTCTATACTCTCGGAGTTCCGATTCCACTACAACTAAAGACGAGTGATCTTGAAAGCTACTCTTATACCTTTGACTCTTTTCTACCATTGTGATCATCTATACCTGTACCCTTTTATAAAGAAAAATTAACGTCAAAAAAATCAAAATAATTTTTTTTTTGCTCCAAAATAACCCTTGAAACATTGGAGTTTAAATATGTATCTCTAATATATTACTTAAGAACTAAGAAATATATAATACTAATCAATTTTCTCCCAGAATCGGGAGATTATATGGATTTTCCCAGGATTGGGAATATCTTCCTCATTAGTAAGATATTATTTGTGACATAAATATATAATTTTTCTTTAAATACTTAGATAATAAAATATAGTATGTTAGAACTATCCGAAGATAAGGATTTAGAGAGATTTCTAGAAAAAATAAATATATTAGAGTATATTGAAAAAAATAGTCCCTGTTCGGCAAAAGATGTTAAAAGAAGTTTAAAAATTTCTAAATCTGAACTATATAGAAAACTTACCAAATGGGCCAATCATAATCTTATAATAAAAGATAACGAAAATAAAGAAAGAAAATATTATACCCATTTCACTATCATTAAACAACCACTACTCAAAACCGAGTTATTAAATCTATACAGCGAACTGATTGAATATTTTTCCAAGAAGTTTAAAGAAATAGCAAGTATTCAAGAGATTTTTGAGACCAATAATGAAAAAATAAAGATTAAAGCTACATATTAAATATGCAAACTTTAATTGTATGTAATTTCATGAGATTTTCGTTTGAAGATTTTTGTAATAATGAATGGAGATTAATATTGGATGATTGAGATTTATTATTTACATGATGTTTGAGAGAATCTTCCTTCCTCAACTATATTTTGTAGATTTTTAAGGAAAAGATAGTAAATTTCTTCATAAAGTTATATTTAATTTCATGATAATGCAAGAGCTGGTTTTTCCATTACATAAATTAGCCAAATATGAAAAAGGGAGGATTCATAAAACTTCTTGAGTGCTGAATATAATATTATCATGATTTGATCTTAAATTGCCTAATCTTATCACATACTTCACTCTCATTGTCTTCAGTTAAATACCAAAAAAATTCTTTAGAGCATTTTAAGCATTTTAAGTCTATATCAAAGATTTCATCATATTCATCCTTTATTTTTGCCTTAACACTAAATTTCGAGATAACTTCAGTTCCTTCATCTTTATATAAGAATTTATCTCCTAAATCATCTTCTAAATCGAGTAAAGCTGAATGAATATTGTCATAATCATCTATTAGTAATTCGCCATGTTGACATTTAGGACAATTTGCTGATAATGTGAGGAAAAAACTCTTTTTATTATAATCTATTGCTTTATATCTTCCCTGTCCTTTCTGAACTTTTATAAATTCTGCAATTTCACCATTACTGTAAACAAGATCGTAATTTCCTACTCCTTCTTTATATTGTATGATTTTAGTAAAATCCACATGAAGATTAAAATTAAGTATATCGTTGTTTTCATATTCTAAACTCAAAAATGGGTGAGGTTTCTTGATAGGTTCATCTTTTTTAAGCTGTTTCTTAGATTTTAAACCGATTTCAAAGGGTTCTATTTCTATAATCTTATCTTTATCTTTATTTCTCATAGGTGTGAAGACTAGTTATTCTTTAAATCCTAATTTACTTATTATTAATTTTAAAGGAGATTTACTTATTTAAATATTTCTATCATTGAGTTGGTACTGGTACCGTACATCCTTACGACTCGTAAAGTAAACTTAAATATTTCTGTAAAGGTTTGCCAAAAATCTATATTGTAAAGAAGTTTACATACTTTAATACCTCTACTGGCAATAGATATAATAAGACTACTTTAAGATCCTGTTGAGATCTCAGAATAAAATTGCAGAAGTATTGAATAGTAGTTGCTGCATAAATTTAAAATTTATCTTACTGTCTTAAACCACTAAAATTTCTCTTATATTTCTAAATTCTTAAAGATAATCTGAAAAAAGATCATCGTGATAAAAAAAGTAGACTTTCCCCATAAAATTTAGGTAGAAGATTATTTTTTTTCCTTACAGAAGAAAATTAATCATATCATTAGACAAATTTTTTTCCTCTGAATCAATAATTAATATGACAGCATTAAAAGATTTATACATATCAGGAAATACTTGGGATTCAAGAGCTAAATCTATGTTAAATCAACTGAAAAGAAATGGAGTTATTTTTAAATAATTTTTAATTAGGATTCAGCATTTTTAGGGGATTAAAATACTAAGCAATTATTCGAGTCTTTTCTAAATATTCCAAACGTCTTATCTTCAATGAAGTTTCTGACTTTATTGCTATTGATTTCAAATGCATTGTATGCCTAAAGACGGACTCTCCGTATTTGATCCAGAGTCTTTAAAACATAACATCATGAAATTTATTCAATATGCTAATAATATCAGAACGAGAAATTTAAAAAGCTTACATTTTTCAAAAGGTCTTAAACGAACAGATCTTTTAGAAGATATCGAGAAAGTTGTGGTTTCTTTATATTTTTTTTAATTGTTAATACAAGTGTAAGGTTAAAAGAATAAAAGGAAAGTAAACCAACATAGAGATTTAATTATTATACCTAATAACAAGCTTTTAATAAATACATTTTAAAAGCCATATTTTTTTGTTTTATTTAATACATAATGAAGGATCAAGTGACAAAACGCCAGCATTGGAATCCAAGAATGCACTTAAAGCATTTTGCGATAGATGGAAAAATCTATATCTATGATAAAAAGACTAGGAATATAAATTTAACATCAATAGAAAATGCGGCGGTTGGAAAGTGGTTTTATGATAAGGATAATAACATCGAAAATATACTAAGTGAAATAGAAGGTAAGGTAAATAGAATATTTTCAAAGATAATCAAAACGAAACAAATTGACAATTTAACAATTGAAGAAAGGAATAATCTTAATGAGTTTATGGTGTTGCAGGATCATCGGACTCCAAAAACTAGAAATCAATTTGAAATTATATACAAAGAAAGTTTAAAAATACTTATGAATGCAGTAAGGGATGGTGAAATGGATGAAGGTTTGTTACCAGACGGAATGCCTAAAGATTTGTGGAATGATATGCCACCACCAAAGGAAAACTTCATTAAGTTTTTACAAATGATAAAAGAAGATCCAAGTTTTTTTATTGAATTCAATAAAGAAAGTGCAAAGAGATCAACAAATATGGTTTTAAGTGGAATTTTACCAAGTGGAATTGATCTATTTTCCAAATTAAAACTTAGGTTGTTTAAAAACTCATCGAATGCTGACTTTTATACATCTGATCATCCCGTGTGTCGGTATAATCATTATATGTTGAATTCTCTTGGACATATTACTATCAAGGGCATAGGATATAATTCAGAAGGAATACAATTTTTTTATCCATTAACTCCAAAACTGTGTCTAGTATTTGAAGATGCAGTGACATATGATATGTATGAAGATGTGACTGTGGTAGATCATGAATTCGTTAATTTTGTGAACGCAAGGATTATCCAGAACTCGAAACAGTGGATATATTCGCAAACAGACAATTTCAAATATATAGATGATTATCTTCGAGAGTATCCACATTTTAAAAATCCTAGTATTTTGTTCGGATTATGGAGAATACCTATAAACGATTTAGAAAGAGCAATATGGGAGCGTTTTTATGGAAAAGAAGCTCAAAGAAAGCTAAAAAATTATCTTGATCATTTAATCAGAGAAGGTGCAACAGAACAAGAAATTGAAGAAATTCAAACAAAATATGATTTAGAATACCAAGTTGCATTAGAAAATGGTCTTTTACAGAATAGCAAATCATATTGAATGATTCAACCAATTAAGCTTTCAAAATGTTCAATTTCTCTTAAAAGGGAATTCATCTCTTATATCTATTACATTAGGAAATTTATAATTTTTTAACAAGATACTCTTTATTTTCTTGACTTTGATATTCTTGGAAACAATCCTCACAGAAATCCTCAACTCCATTACCATTTGTCAGGTCTTTCTCAGTCAAGTAAACCACATATTGATTTATCTGTTCATATGTGAAGTCTCCACATTTTAAACATTCACCCTCCATAGACATTACAAATTGCTCCCCGAGGGATATATCAACTAGAATTACTACTACTAAAAGATCCTCGTGATACTAAAGTAAACTTAAACTGTAAACTTGGTGATTATTATTGTTAAAAATTTAGATAGCCGAAATTTTAAATTAGTGCATTTTAAATATTTTTATAAATACCAAAATTAAATAAAATCCAAATTTAAAATGAAAGCAGATGACACTTATTTTTTAAGATTTCTTCAAACAGATCAACAATTAATAGTACCAAGGTATCAAAGGAATTATTCTTGGACGATTACTCAATGTCGCCAACTATGGAAAGATATATATAACTTAGCAGAGAAGGGAAAGCCAGAGCATTTTCTTGGTTCAATCGTATTCATATCTGAAAGTGAACACCTACCGGGTGCAATAAACAGGATTTTACTTATAGATGGACAACAGAGGATTACTTCAATATTATTATTATTACATGTTCTTGGTAAAGTAATTGAAGAGCAAGGGCTAACATTTATTACAAAGGAAAAGCTCTACAATTATTACATCTTTAATCAGAATGAATCTGGTGAGCTAATGTATAAATTAATTTTAGTTAAAAAAGATAATGAAGTTTTCAGAAACATATTAAATGATATTGAAGTATTAGAAGAACAAAACGGGTCCAATTTAAGAAATAATTATAATTTTTTTTACAATGCTATTATTAACGCAAAAATTGACCTAGAAAAAATTTTTAATTGTATTCAAAAGTTAAAT
>JABUBN010000470.1_pt1 | contig 11845 bp, 7 predicted proteins | sample 7240341 | NCBI WGS metagenome assembly JABUBN01 (sample SAMN07256345, study PRJNA390944) | subsurface metagenome | isolation source: Methane hydrate marine sediment | place: Pacific Ocean: Eastern North Pacific, ODP site | reverse complement strand
CCATTTTTTCCTTCTGAAAATTTATATAATTATGGTCAATTATGGCGGAAATCCTCCCCACTAATTTGCCATCTCTTCTGGCAAGGAAAAGTTCCTTCTCAGCATGTTGCCAGAAAGGGCTCTTTTCACTTAAAATAAGTTTTACATCCTTGATTAATGGTGGCACCCAGTAAGGGTCATTTTGATAAACCTTCCAGGGAAATTTTATAAAATCCATCAACTCCTTCTTAGTTTTTACTTCTCTAACCTCAATATTTCCTGCCATGTTCTTCTCCTTTCGTGAATCCGCCTGTACATCGGGCGACCACCCCGATATATCGGGGTAAACTGCGGGTCGCCCCTACACGACTGTTATCCCTTCCACAATGGTTTCTTATTTAAGCTTGGGCGATTGCCTCAACCATTTTTATTGCCCTCTTTGTTTCTCTAACGTCATGAACTCTCAGAATACTTGCCCCCTTGGTCATAGACCATATCGCTGAAGCAAGAGAACCCTCCAATCTCTCCTCAGACTCTAACTGCAGGACTTTCCCTATAAGGGATTTTCTGGAAACCCCAATCATAATCGGTCTGCCCAGGGATTTGAACTGGTCGAGGTTCTTTAAAATTTCCAGATTATGCAGGACGGTCTTGCCAAATCCAATTCCTGGATCCACAATAGTCTTTTCAATGTCAATGCCTGCCTGTTCACAAAAATCTATCCTTTCTCTCAAGAAAGCGAATATCTCGTTTACCACATCCTTGTATCTGGGATTCCTTTGCATGTTCCGTGGAGTACCCTGCATATGCATCAGGCAAACAGGAACTCCACTACTCTCTATTACTTTAGCCATCTTTTCGTCCATACGTAACGCGGAAATATCGTTGACTATACTTGCTCCCGCATCAATAGCCTTTTTTGCCACCCCTGATTTATAAGTGTCGATGGAGATGGGCACCCTAATTCTAGATGACAGTTTCTTTATTACTGGAATCACCCTCTCCAATTCTTCCTTTTCTTCTACTCGATTTGCCCCGGGACGACTCGATTCTCCACCAATATCGATAATGTCCGCACCCTCTTCTACCATCTCTAAAGCACGTTCCACTGCTTTCCTCAAGTTGCTGTATCTTCCACCATCATAAAAAGAGTCGGGAGTTACATTTAGAACTCCCATAATTAACGTCCTCTTGCCTAATTGCAGGGTGTGTCCTTTAGAACTTAATTTAAAATCTCTCTTCTGATAATTTGAAAGGACCTTCTTAATCTGTTGACTGAGGAGTGGAAGACCGAAAGGTTGTCGGCTAAGCTTAACTATTAACTCTCTGAACTGCTTCTCCGTACCTAAAAGTAAAACATCCGACTTTTTCCTGGAGAAATTCAAAACATCACGGGAAACTGCTGCTTCCCCTCCCAAGGATAGCATTTCCTGTTTGATAATATTAGCAGCTTGACTCTTAACATTTTCTACTTTAATTGAGTAGAAAATTGCCTTTTTCTCCATTATCCTGATACCCGTCTCATGTACGCCAATCTTTCCCATTTCTGAGCGAGCGGAAGGAGAACCGTCTATACTAATAACTATCACTTGACTTCCAGCCATTTTATGAACTCATTTCTACCTGTAGCGGTACAAATTATTAAATTACTTTTGTTATCTTTTCTATTTAATAGTGGCATGTAATGGAGGGTAAGAACTACTCGAGGAATTCAATTTCTATCAATTTGGAGTCCTTCCCAAAGGAAGGATCCATAAATGGCATAGCTTTCTCAGGAGTAGCGAAACTTGTTTCGCGATTGGTGGGCGCAGAGATGGAGTAGCGAAACTTGTTTCGCGTTAACGCACCGCAAGCGGTGCTACTCCAATTATTTCGTGAGAAATCCACGATATTATTTACTAATTAAGGCCATTGCTTCATTACGGGTACGGGCGTCTTTCAGAAATATACCTCGCATTGTTGAGGTCATCACTAACGAACCTGGCTTCTTTATCCCCCGCATAGTTATACAAAAATGTTCGGCTTCAATCACCACTAACACTCCCTGGGGAGTCAAGGCTTCCATTATAGTATCGGCAATTTGCTTGGTGAGTCTTTCCTGTACTTGAAGCCTGCGAGCAAGAATTTCCACCACTCGAACGATTTTACTCAGCCCGGCAACTCTATCTTTATGAGGTATATAAGCCACATGAGCTTTGCCAAAAAAAGGCAATATATGGTGCTCGCACATAGAGTAGAGGGGAATGTCCCGCACCAAAACTATCTCTTCATAGTTTTCTTTCTCGTAATGTATTTTAAGTTCCTTGGCTGGTGTCTTTGAATAACCAGCCAAAACTTCTTCATACATTTCGGCAACACGTTGAGGAGTCCTCTTCAGCCCTTCTCTTAAGGGATTCTCTCCAATTGCCTCTAATATCATTTTTACAGCTCTCTCGATTTTCTTCCTGTCCATCACTCTCCACTCTTTTTAGTTGTATCTTTAGTTCTATTCTTCTTTTCGCTTGCAGAAACTTTTTCCCCGTGTTTCAATATCTCTTCCACTTCTTCTCCCGCAAGTATTTCCTTTTCTATTAGTGCTTTAGCCAATCTATCCAGTTTAGCCTTATTCTTTTTCAAAAGGTCTTTAGCCCGGTCTCTACAATCTTCCACAATCTTTTTTACTTCTTCATCTATCATTTGTGCTGTCTTTTCACTATAGGCTTTCTCTTTAGTGAAATCTCGACCTAAAAATATCTCAGTCTCTTTTTTCCTGAGAGTCAATGGGCCGAGCTTGTCGCTCATTCCATATTCGCAGATCATCTTATGGGCAATCTCAGTTGCCTGCTGGAGGTCATTTTCAGCGCCGGTAGTTAATTCATTAAAAGTCAACTCTTCAGCTGCCCTGCCTCCCAGGAAAACAGTCAACTTATCTATAATTTCAGTTTTAGTAGACAAATACTTATCTTCCAGAGGAAGCTGCAATGTATATCCTAAAGCAGGTCCCCGAGGAATAATTGAGACCTTATGGATGGGGTCTGTGCCAGGAATCAGTTTTGCCACCAGAGTATGTCCGGCTTCATGATAGGCAATAATCTTCTTCTCCCTATCAGAAATCATCCTGCTCTTCCTCTGCGGACCGGCAATAACCCTATCGATTGCTTCCTCAAACTCTTTTATTTCTACTGCCTGTTTGTCTTCACGAGCTGCCAGAAGAGCAGCTTCGTTAACCAGATTAGCTATATCGCTACCCACAAATCCCGGAGTCCTCCTGGCAATAACCTTTAAATCAACTTCCGGACCCAGTTTTATGTTGCGGGTATGCACCTTCAGTATCTCCTCGCGGCCTTTCAAATCGGGATTGGGTACCATTATATGCCGGTCGAACCTTCCCGGTCGGAGAAGTGCTGGATCGAGGACATCTGGTCTATTAGTCGCTGCAATGAGAATGACTCCCTCTTTGGTATCAAATCCATCCATCTCCACCAACAACTGATTCAGAGTCTGCTCCCGCTCATCGTGTCCGCCTCCAATGCCTGCAAACCTATGCCTGCCAACAGCGTCAAGCTCATCAATGAAGAGGAGACAATTATGGACAAATATATTATTAGCAACGAAATTGTGATATCGGTCTAAACATAAATCATATACATTTACTTCTTTACTTATTTTTTCAATTTTCGTCACCCTTGACCACATAACTTCACCAAAAACTAACTGTTTTAAACTAACCAGTTCTTCTGTAATCGATTTACCTGCCTTCTGCCGCCATTGGTCAATTTCATCAACTATATCTTGAATGATAGTACTTACAGGAGCACCTACCTCCCTCTCATAGCGACTCACATAGTGGCCTCTATATCGACCTGTTTGAACAAACTGTCTCTGCCCCATTTCTATTGACCTACGCGCTTGATGGAGAAGCTCACCTACAGGAACTACATCTAATCTGGAGAAAGATAACCCAGACAGATTTAGATTTTGCAATCGCTTGAGCTTTTCTGGATGTTGAGGGAAAACTCTTTCCAGGAAAAGTGAAAGACTTTTCTTCCCGGTAATCTCAACATTGCCTGTGAAATGACGCGGTAAATAAGGAACTATCCCAATTCGATGCAGAGCATCCCTTATTAACCTATTTGACGCCTCATTCCAGGCACTGATAGTCGCTTTAGGGTCATTCCCTTCCCCACTTACGCATCCATCGCCATCGAAAACTCCACTTAGCCAAGCAGCAATCAATTTTTCCGGAAGCCTCAAGATATTATTCTGAATATTTCGAACCAGTTGTCTTATCAAGCTGTTATTGATATCGGTTGTCCAGCAATTAGTGTACTTGTATTCTTGGGTCTTGTATGCAAAATTCTTTTCTACAATTTTTGTCAATAACTTATGCAAGTGTTCATTTGTATTATAAAATCGGAGATGGCGATTTCCTATATGCCCATCTGAAAATATGAGTCCCGTAAGGTAGGTTAATTCTTCATTTAAATACTCGGGCATCTTAAAAATAGTCGAATCCGTCCATCCTTCTCTACCTATCGTAAAGGCTTTAATTTCTTGAAAGTTCAATTCATTCTTCTTAACATCTTTAACCCTTACAAAACGCGCTCTTCTTTTCCCCCGGGGATCTTCCAGATACAAGCGGGTCTGGGAAGGCAGAAAATCGATACATTCAAATTGCGAGGAAGAGACCTTTATCTTTCGGGGAGCGGCAAGATAATCCCCATCTTGTAACTCGTCGGCTCTTATCCATTCCAATCTACCCCCTTTCAATACCGGGAATAGATGGTTGCCAGTAGCTTCTATTCTCGTATGAACAGTATCTATTTTGTACACAAGATTAGCTTGCTTTCGGGTTATTTTTAGAACTTTCGCTTCACCCATTTTAAATTCCTCGGTCATAGCTGGAACTGATGTGTCTATCATATTCTTATTGTACATATCCCCGATAGTGAGTTGACGACCATCACTTAAAACGATACGAGTATCACCCGTGAGACACGGCGCACTTTTCTTTCCCTGATTGAATAGATCGCGCACTCTTGATGCTCCTACTCCCACAAACATCTCCACAAACTCAGAGCCACTGGCACTGAAGAAAGGCACCCCTGCCTCCCCTGCCACTGCCTTGGCTAAAAGTGTCTTGCCCGAGCCCGGAACTCCGTAAAGGAGGACTCCTTTGGGAATTTTTCCCCCGAGCCTCTGAAACTTTTTTGGCTCCTTCAAAAATGCAATTATCTCTTGAAGTTCTTCTTTAGCCTCATCTACCCCGGCAACATCAGCGAAAGTTACCCTCTGTTTACTCTGGTCTATAAGTTTTGCCCGGCTTCTGCCGAAAGACATAGCCTGCTTCCCACCAGACTGCATCGAACGAATCAACATAAACCAGATAAAAACAAACAGGAGAATTGGTCCAAAATTGAAAAGAATAACAGAGAACCAGTTTCTCTTAACTTCACCTTTGTATTTGACTCCATAGGCCTCCAGTTCTTCCACGAGCTTAGGGTCTTCCACAGGCACAGTTTTAAATTTGACTATCTCTCCCTGTTCGTTCGTAAACTTTCCTTTAATCACCGCCTCGCTTATTAAAGTTTCCATTACCCGACCTGACTTCAGATAGCTTTTGAATTCACTATAACCTATTTCCTTATATTCCTGTGGTCTCATCAATCGGGCAAAAAGCATAACCACCAGAATAATAATTAGCCACAGAGACAAACCCTTCAAAAATTTATTCGTCTTTAAACCCTTCTTTAAATCACTCAAGACTCTTCCTCCCGTAAAACTCGAACTTCCAAAATCTTTTTTGTATCTTCGGTAATCCTTGCCTTATCCGCTCGGCGAATCCCCACCACCCAGAGAATATCCTCTCCCTCTACCAGAAGAGGAACCCTGTCCCGCAGACGTCTCGGTATCTTTCTATCAATAAAGAAGTCACTAAGCTTCTTGGTACCCCTCAACCCAAAAGGTTTAAAACGGTCTCCCTCCCGTCTATTCCTCAGTAGTAATTTCTTGAAGTTTATCTTATCTACATCGAAATAGGCAGTATTGGTTTCCTTCTCCGAAACAGGGTAAAAATCTACTATTCTGGTATTGAGTGTTAGGTTCAGCCCCTCAATCTCGTTTTTGCCAGGAACTCTGAGGGGATAATTAAATTTTTTAAATCTTCGCTCAGGAGAAGATGAAAATATCAGAAAATTGCCCTCTTTCCTGACACTAAACCTCTTACCCAGATAAATCCTTTTCCCCTGAGAGCTCTTTTGAGCTAAATTCCTTATCGCCTCTATCTGGCTTAGACTTACAATTCCCCCAAAAAGCCTGTACAAAACTCTTCTCTGAACAATTACATTATATCTTAAAAACCTCTTGAAATCAATCAAAATTTTCTCTGACTCCCGGGAGACTACTTTGCCAAGAGCTCTCTCTACCACTCTCTCCCAATAGGCATTCTCTTCTTTCAAAATCTCTGACAAACGCAGAAGTGCCCCATCAATGTTCTCATTATAGTTCTTTCGTAAAAGAGGAAGAAGCTTTAACCTGACTTTGTTCCGAAAATATTCAGTTTTTCTGTTTGACGAATCTAAGCAGAATGTCAGATTATTCTTTTTTAAATAGTTCAAAATTTCTTCTTTATTTACTTCTATTAAAGGACGGACGACTGCAGTGCTACCCAATTTTCTCACAGGGGGAATTCCAGATAACCCTTGAGGACCACTACCGCGCAAAAGGTGCATTAGCACTGTCTCTACCTGGTCGGAAGCAGTATGTCCCAGAGCAATCTTTTTAGCATTCAGTTTCCCGGCTAATCGCTCGAAGGCACTGTAACGCATATCCCTTGCTGCTTCCTCAACCGTCAGCTTCTTCCTTCTAGCGTAAGATGGAACATCTAAAGATTTCACAGTAATAGGTAGGTCCATCCTACCAGCCAGATGACTTACGAATTTTTCTTCTCTTTTCGATTCCCTCTTTCTTATTCCATGGTTGATGTGTACAACGTGCAAGGATAAAGCCATCTCTTTTCGGCATCTATTCAGGATATGTAAGAGGCAGACCGAGTCCGGTCCTCCGGAGACCCCTACCAGGACTCTATCTCCAGGAGAAAACATATTATATCTTTCTATTATCTTTTTAACTTTGGGGAAGACCATTTTTCGATAAAAATAGCCCGCCAATGCGGACTCTTTTATAAAAACAAGATTATAGTTTTCTGGTAGCGGCGGTAGGATTCGAACCTACGACACAGGGATTATGATTCCCCTGCTCTAACCAGACTGAGCTACGCCGCCAGAAACCATGCACAACCCTCCTAATCACGCGGGATTGCGAAAATATTATATCTAAACTTCATGCAAAAATCAAGTAAAATAGAAATTCGCCAACCCAAAAGAAAAAAGCCCTTGTTTCGAATACAAGGGCCTTTTCGAAGATTTACGCCAGTACAGGAACTTACCAGGGCAAAATTACCCTTCCTCAACCACAACCATAGGCTCATCACAATGTTTCGGGAGTTCTTGTGTGACGCCACAAGCACCACCCATGCGACACGCCAGCATTGTCCTCTCATTAATTTCCGTAACTATCATCGGTTGTCCACAATGGATGGGTATGTCCTGTGTTGCACCACATTTATTGCACTTTAATTTCGCCATTTCTCCCTCCTTTTTAAGTATGTCCTCAGTCCCTTCGGCAGGGTTAAGTAACCGCTCTATCACCTCCTGTTTATAGAAACATTTTTGGGAACACTTTTATTTTAACAAATGTTGCTTAAATTATTCAAGTACAATTTCTGGGAGTAATGGCGGGGCTTGAGGAACGAAAAATAAAAAACCGCCCGTACCCTTACTGGTATCGGCGGCATGGAAAAGGGACTTAAGCTTTCCTTTATTCTTTAGAATTACTGCTGATAAATACCCTTATTTCCATTCTTCTGGATAACTTCATTCATCTTACTTCTTGAGCGGTACTTTTACCTTTATCCTGGTCCCTTGCCTCTTTGCGGTTTCCACAGTGAAAGTCCCTCCCAACCGTTTTGCTTGCTCCATCATTCCTTTCAGTCCAAAACGCTTGGCATACTTGCTCCGGGCTAAAGATTGCTTCAAATCAAATCCCTTCCCATCATCTTCTATAATAAGATGGAGATCTCCTTTCTTATCGGTTCTTAATACCAAATCGACACGTTTCGCCATAGCGTGTTTTCTCACATTGTTCATTGCCTCCCGAATGATTCGATAGATACCCACCTGTGTCCTTACGGCGAGACTCCTTTCCAGTTTGACTTTTAAGTCACACATAATCCCGCTCTTTCTCTGAAATTCCTGGAAATACTGCTTGAGGACAGCAGTAAACCCCGCTCTGTGAAAGTTGGGGAGCTGCAATCCAAATATGACGTGTCGGGTCGACTTAATACTTTTTGTCAGGAGCTTTCTCAATTCCGATAGTTCTTTCTTTGCCTGCACTTGATTATCGCCCAAGAGTTTCTCACACATCTCAGTTTTCAAAAATGAAGTAGCCAGAGTCTGGGCTAAACTATCGTGAATCTCCTGAGCCAATCTGCTCCTTTCTTCTGAAACGGCAACCCCTCTATAGAGATCAACCAGTAACCGGGCTCTCTTCTCTACTTCTTTTTCCAGTTCCATAGTACGTTCTTCCAGTTCCTTCTCCAATCTCTTTCTTTCCGTAATATCGGAGACAATGGCGATGGTTCCAGCAAATTTCCCTTTTTCATCAAAACGAGGCACCCCACTGATTAAGAGGAATATTTCTTCTCCGCTTTTTTTCCTAACCTTTATAGTATAACGCGATGATTGACCTTTGCGCCTTTTCCCTAATTCTTTTTTCAATATCTTTCTACTCCCACCTTTAACAAACTGAAAAACAGGCTTACCTAAAAGTTCATCCTTGGGGTAACCTGTAATCTCATAGAACTTAGGATTAACAAATGTCGGCGCAAAATTTTTGTCCAGAACGCACAAGCCTTCGCCCATATTTTCAATCAAAATTCTATATTTCTTTTCCAGTTCTGATTCTGTATCCGTCTTCTTCACCATTTCTTTCACCTTTCTTGATCAAGCCTGGATTCGCCTCTCATGTATTCCATACCCTCAGGTTGGTATTTCTTGCATGATAAAGAATTAGGTTTTTTTTCTTTCCTCTGATTCGTCTTCGCCCATTTAATCTATACTGTAATCTTGAAATCAATACTTCAAAAGAAAAAGAAAAAAATGCCTGGCTCCATTTTCTCCAGGCTTATATCCTTTCTCTTTTATTTAAATAATACTAAAAAAATCCAAGCTTGTCAACTCCTATCTATCCCTATTTAAATTCAAGACATACGAAATGTCTTATTGAATTCTTTACTGTCTTACAGGACAAAAAATAAAAAAACCGCCAGTACCCTTCCTGGTACTGGCGATAAGGGAACACCACCTCTATTGGTTGCCCTTATTCTTCAAATTCTGTGCCGATAAATAGTCTTATTCCCGATTCAGGAATTACTTGTACCGTATCTCCTGGAATATCTACCTCGTCACTCCAGGCTTCGTAGACGGTTTCCATATCCTGGTAATTGTAGTCTTCATAGTCAGAACTTGGGGGTTTAAAAATCCAAAGGTGCTCCCAATCCTCTGTGTAACTCCTGGAGGAAAGGATAGCTGCCATCTTCTCTTTCTCTGAGAGGTTTAAGCCAGGGTCAAAATCCAATCTGAACACCCTGCCATATTCCCATATATATTCTTTTCCTGTCCTCTTATCTCTACCATATGAGAAGGCGTGTGCCTTTCTGGGAGATATAAAGGCCAGTTCGTACAAATCGTCATAACCATGGGTCTTCAAGGCATGTAGCTGAAAGAGAGCCTGCTCATCGCAGTCTCCTCCCCTTAACTCGAACACTTCCTTGGGGTCGCGACCATAACCATTCTGTGGTATATATCCCAGGTTACCTCTGGTGTACCTTATAACCTTGTTTATAGTATCAAGTCTTTCCATACTTTCGGCAAATGGTAGGCGAAAATCGGGCAATGCGTTGAATGGACCATCATCTTCTTGAACATAACTTTTATAAGACTCAACTTCAACAAGCTCAGCTGGCTTAGGTCCAATTCCGCACTTGAAACTTACTCCAAAAATATTACCATTACTTGTGTCTACATAATTCTGGTTTTTTGTCCAGTATGCTTCAAAATACGCATCGGAAAAATCTCTACCCAATGAAATTGTGGTGGCTTCTTTCCCAACCAAAAGGTTCTGCGAGAAAATCCCCTTGGCTAACCATCTACCTACCTGGACTCCCATGCCTGTCAGGTTTCTCTTTCTTTCAAATTCTATTCCTGCTCTAATATCCAGAGAATTGAATAGTCCAATGCCAAATCTTTCTCCCATATAGCCGATGCTAACTTCGTAGCTGTCCTCTCTCATAGAATCGAGGAAAAAGTATTTGTCCGGATTATATTTTACTAAAGTCCCCTTCCATCCTAATCTTAATATAACTGGAAGAACCTCTATTCTGCTACCCGCTTGTAACTCAATTCCAGAATTATCCACTTGATTATTATGATTATAGAAACTATAGGTCACATATCCTGTAATTTCTGTCTCAAAAGTTATCCCTTTAAGCTCTTTGGAAATGGAGATGCCGCTTTCGGCTCCATAGAGGAGTTGAGAAGGGTATGGTGGGTCTATCGGCTCGGTAGTGGTAGTTACTGAAAGGCAACCACCTCTAAGGCCCAGCTTGGCTTTTAAACGAGTGGAGGCAAGATTCCATTGGGGAAGCCATTCGGCTCCTATTTTAAAAAGAGCGCTTCGCTCCAATACCGGATTATCATTGGTAAAGCATACCTTTAAGTCTATTTTTCCTTTTCCGAAATTCGCCTCAGGAGAACCCAAGCCAATATTTGTCCCTATCACAAAGCCACTTACCCCTCCTGGGAAAGACTCTTTAGCTTCCAGAAATCCTTCTACGTTCTCACTGCTGTAATTGAATTTTCCAAACAGGGTGTTATTGACGACGTGGAGATTCCCCAAAACAGTCTGGTCAGTAGTCTCGGCAAATGCAATAGTCCTTAAAGGAACTATAGTTAATATAATAAATATAAAACCGAACAAGCACGCCTTCCTGCCCGTTCGGCTCAATATTATATTCTTCCCTACATCACCACTATCAATCGCCTTAAACATATCTCCTGGTAGCTCCTTAACCTCAGCCCCGGACATATCTCCCCACCTCCTTTCCCAAAGTTTTTCATCCCTTTTGACAACATTTTCTATACGGAGTTTGCCGGCTAGCAGATTTAAAATAAAAAGCCGGACCACCCATAACGGGTCCCCATACTCGTTATCGGCAGCCCGGCTAGTTCAACTGCAATGTTGTCTATCTATGTAACCCCGAGGCTTTGCGCCCCCCGATTGCTCAGGGTTTGCCTTTTCGGAATATCAAATATAGCATATCACACTAATGTTACGGATATGTAAAAAAATTGTAAGAAATTCGTAAAATTTTCAAAAAGTAGCCTGTCCCCTTTTTTGATTATATCAAATTTTTCCTGGTCTATGCAAGAAAAATCTCTGGGCTTGTTGCCAGGGATTATCAGCAATAAAAAAAACCGCCAGTACCCTTCCTGGTACTGGCGGTAAGGGAGCACCACCTCTATTGGTTGCCCTTGTTTTTATTCTTCAAATTCTGTGCCGATAAATAGCCTTATTCCCGATTCGGGAATTACTTGTACCGCATCTCCTGAAATATCTACCTCGTCACTCCAGGCTTCGTAGACGGTTTCCATATCCTGGTAATTGTAGTCTCTATAATCAGCACTTGTGGGTTCGAAAGTCCAAAGGTACTCCCAGTTCTCTGTGTAACTCCTGGAGGAGAGAATAGCTGCCATCTTCTCTTTTTTCT
>JABUBN010000468.1_pt1 | contig 11873 bp, 20 predicted proteins | sample 7240341 | NCBI WGS metagenome assembly JABUBN01 (sample SAMN07256345, study PRJNA390944) | subsurface metagenome | isolation source: Methane hydrate marine sediment | place: Pacific Ocean: Eastern North Pacific, ODP site | reverse complement strand
TTATTTATGTGAAAAAGTGATTGATATTTAAGCCCTGGCGGGTTATACTTGAAGACAACCCGTTTATTTATCAATCCATCTGCAGCCGGTCTTGCTATTGCAGGATCGGCTGTTCTTTTGCATTTATCGTTAGACCCCACGGCCGTTATTTTCGATCCTCACACGTAGCTTTTTTACATAAAAAAACGCAAGGTGTGACAGCATGCACTCCTCGCGTTTGTATAAACGTTGTATATTTTTTTTGACAAATGAAACAAGCGCGTTACCCCAAAAAACATTTTTGTTAAGCGTTTTGTTCAAAAACAAAGACTGCCTAATCTGTGTTTTTCAACATCTCTTCAAAACGCTGTCGGCTGCGCTTGCGCTTAATTTTATAAATGTCCTGAAAATCAGTTATTTTTTATTTTTTACAACTGGCGGATCGCTTGATGGTGTATTTGCCTCTTCGACCATAAGTCTAATTAGAGTCTCCCGCTGCGTTTTGTTATTCTCCGCACATTTCATTTTGAAAGGTATGCTAACTTCTTCAGGTACATCTTGTATTATTATTTGTTTCATATTCAAATAATAGGAATCATATATTCATACGTCAAGGTTTTTTAAGAAGTTTCTTTAAAAAAAGTGCAAAATAGAGAAGTCATAACGGCCCAGGAACGTTTAAAAAAAGCATCGTGTAAAAATATATCACTATACCCGTTTAAACGTTTTTTCATACATAAAAAAAAGGGCAGCAACGCGATAACGTTCACGTGCTGCCCTTTTAAAAAAGTTATAACCGGTGATTCTGGAAAGGGAAAGTCGGTTACACTTCTGTAATCATTTTATCTTTATTTTCCGGCCGGACTGGCGCACCGGGGATATGTTCCGGCTGCCCGATCCCATGACCGGCAATGCGGGACGGGACAGGCGCAGCAGAGGTAAAGTATTCTTCGCCACCACCGCCCTGGATATCACCGGGGCTTTCTTCCGTTGCCGCCTGCGCTCGTGCAGGATCATTTCTGATTTTCAATATTGCCGTTGCGAGCATGGCCGGGACCTCATTCAGGGCCGTCCGTCAAAAAATGGCCTTATCGATCGCCTCGAGCACCTTCGGCAGTTGTCGATATTCCGGCTGCTTTTTCATTTCGGTCAATTTCTCGATCCGGCCCCGCTCGAGCATTACGCCGTCCTGAATTGACTCTGCATAAATCTCCGGTTTTGCTCGTTTCAAATCTTCCTTGCTGAAAGTGTCTGTTTCCTTTTTTGGTGACATCATTCGTGTCCCGATTTCCTTAAAATTCTTTTTTGCCCCTGATTTAATTTTAGTTTTCATGCTGTACCTCCAAAATTGATTATATATAAAAACTGCCGGCACGTTTATTTTACAAAAAATAAGACTACTGATAAAACTTCTTTCTGTACTATTTTCTGTCTTAATAGTTATAAAAAAAGACAGTCTTTTTCTCGTTTTGTGAGAAAGAAGCTACCTATAATTTTTATAGCTTTTTGAAAATTAGTTTCCTTCCCCTCGGATTTAATTTATTATATCGCTTCAATGCTTCACTCAATTTCTGTCTCTGTTCCGGTGTGAATGTCCTGCCTTTTTTCGCTTCACTCATTTTTCTTTTCGTTTCATCCGATAATTTATGACCTCGCGTTATTCTGCTGATTTTATCTCTTGTCGCCTGGCTGTGCTTAAGTCCTCTGTGTGCTTTTGCGATCCGCCGCCGGTGCTGCTCTGTAAGATATTTTCTCGTCCCCACCCTTGATTTTTCCCTCAATCGCCTTCTCTATCTCAGGACCATCAAAATAACAACCGCCAAAAAAATTACCAGCGATAAAATCAGTGCTAAATAATATTTTTTCGTTTCCCTTTCCCCTGTTTATATTCTATGGTTTATTTGTTTTTTTATCTTGTCCGGGCTTTATCACGCAACCAGCAATCAGTCCAATCAGCGGACTTAGAAAAAATGACAAGAAAAAACCAGCCCCAAACCCTCTATTTTTATTTTTCCACAAAACTCCGGCGAGAATACTCAAAACAATCCATCCAATAATTGCGCTTGCTATCATTTGAAGCCTCCTTTTTATAATATTTAATACAATTCCTTCGCTTGCAATCAATCCCGCCCTGGTCGTATCCCTATTATGGCCAGGGCATTGTTACTTGTTGTATACCTCCCAGGGGGGCATCTGCAAAGCCCCCCTTGCTCCTTTAATGTCTCAATAAGATTTCTTTGATACTACCCTTCCGGTTAATCACTTCTGAAAATACGATTGCCGGATGGGCGCATTTTGCTGCTACGATCCTGTACCGGTTCGTTGGTCTCAAATCCATAAGATCGCACATCAACGTTACCGCTGTATTCTTTTTTTTGCTCAGATAGAGGTTCTTCCACTCTTCTTTTTCCTTTTCATACTTTTGCACTGAATACATGATTCCCTCCTTTCAACTTTAATATTTAAGGAATTAATAAGTCTCCGCAATATCAAGAGCCTGCTCAAAAGAAATTGTATCACAATTACCGTTTTGACAAATCATATCAGCGATAGTTAATAAAGCGATATGATCTTGTAATTCTGATAATTTACAGATCCTGTCCATTCTTTCCGGATCAACCTGTTTTAATGTTTCTGCTATCTTTCCCGCCATTTTCATTTCCTCTCTTAAAATTGATTTATTTTCCCGTGACAGGAGTCGAACCTGCAAGGTCACCATCAGCACCGGGAGCAGTGACCGCTAGTAGACAATAACGAGGGTTTCCCATCCCCGCCCGGTTTAGCGCGTTTACCGATTTCGCCACACGGGAACCGCATTTAGAGACGGAAATCATCTGATCAGTTTGCCACACTGAGCACAGAACAGACTAAGATTTTGGTCGTCCAGCGTTTCATCGTCTTTCAAAATAAGATCATCTTCCGTAACCTCCGAAAGATCGTTTCCAGCCAGACAATCTGTACTGTCATGGACATAATATTCTTCCCCTTTTTCATCTTTAAATTTGTAACCAAGAATATCACTCTTGTCGATTGCTCCCATCTTTACCACCTCCTTCCCGATTAGATTTATTGCCGATTTATTCAGATTAAGACTTTTTTTCTTTACGATATTTTTCAACCACTTCTTTTATGAGCCTTAATAATTCCGTGTTCATACTCACCCCTTTTTCAAAACACATGATCCTGAAATCTTTGTGAACATCCTCGGGAATCTTTCTTATCATTGTTGTTTTCATGTTATCATTATAACAGATATGAAAATATTATCAAGTCTTTTCTTCTATCTCAGGAAAAAAGTTGATAAAAAGAATGAATTAATGGGTATTTATCCGTGAAGGCTGTGATGTGATCTAAAACCCCTCAAAAACCGCTTGAGGATTGCTGTCACCACGTTTTAATAACAAAGTGGTATAAAATATACCCCCTCTTTGACGTATGCGGATCAAGGTCATAGGCGTTTTCTTATCGCTGCCTTTTTCGCCGCAAGATCCTGACCAACATCAGAAATCGCCGCATAGATCAGCTCCATTTTTTTCAGATCGGTTGCTGAACGGCCGGCCGATCGGTGCGCTGAAACATCGATATCGTAGCGACCTTGTAGGCTGCCGATGTTGAAGAAAACTTTTACAAGACTTTCATCGTATGTCATTTTTGCCCTGATTTTATATGTCAATTTTTACCCCTCTCCATTTTATTTACGTCAAAGATCACAGCTTTCATCTTAAGTCATGCTGACAGCATACAGGCGGTATCATCGAGCGATTTAAACCGGTTTATGGTAAAACTTATGCTTATTTCCTGTTTACGCATTTAAAATGCACCTTGCCCCGCGATTCATTATCGCAGATAAATAAGAGGGCCGCCGAGAACTCCCCAGAACCGGCGGCCCCGGTCCCTTCATTCAGCCGGAAGAAAGAACTCAAAAAACCGGCTGTATCGACAATTTCTTAAGAATTAACAGGTTACGTTTGTATTCCATTCATATTTCCGGACCATTTCCTGCAAGTGTTCGATTCCCTCTTTTGAAAATTCAATCAGCAATTTTGAATTGATTCGGCCTACGCAAAAAACCTTTTTTTCTTCCAGCCATTTAATACAAAGTTCCTCATATTTTGCAGTATCGTTAGTTTGACTGGTTTTGACTATCGTACTACAGGTCCAGAATTGATCGGGATTTTTTATGATGCCACTCCCTTTTGTCATCATCGCCGTGGTTGAGAAAGGCGGGATCACGGAAAAAACTCGTTCACCCGGTTGCGGCGCGTGCACCATGTAAAGTGTGTTATTTTTGATCGATGCTTCCTGTTCTCTAAGCTTCACATCCATTTTAAAATCCTCCTGGCCGGGATTGCCGGCATATTTTATTTTTTAACAATTTGTTGAAAACTTATTAAAAAACTTCCAACAGCCTTTTAAATCCTTGTACAATCGCGCCGGCTCCGCCGTGGAGTTCTCCCCGCCCCCCGCCTTTTACCAGCATGGCGAGAAGTAAAACGCCCTGAATGCCCATCGTATCAATGATCCCCGTCTTGATTTCTGTAAGTCCAAAATCAGGCTTCTTCAACAAATCGCGGACCGCATCAATTCTATTAATCAATTTTTCTTTCTTGATAACTTCGAAAGTACAGCAATTATTTTGAAATTGCCATGCTAAATCATCAAGTTTTTTGGCCAGCGTCTCTATTGATTCTTTAACAAAACCGGGATAAGATTCCCTTTTTTTTAAGCTCACTATATCCGCCGCTTTTGGAATCGCTTCCATAAAGTTTTTAAAATCCCGCTGGGGATCCCTTTTATATTTTTCATCCCGTGGTACTCGCGGATCAAACACCCCGCTTTCAAATCCTGCTAATGTTGTTTTGTCCATTTTTTATACCTCCGTAATTTTTTTAGGTTCTTTGGATTTTCGGTAATTATGAACACGCGCGAGATAGAGAGCCCGCGCTTTTCCTGCCCTCAAATGCATTTTAGGTTCTTCTAGTCCCGCCGGTTTTTTTGCTTTCACAGTGTCCAGGCTGCCAGGGGGCGCAACTTCCGCGGGCATCTTGACGGGAATCGGTTTTTCCCCGTTTATGCTGCAACCTGCGCTTGAAAATTCAATGCTTCTGATTTTTTCGCCTTCTGTCATTTTGTCACTCTCCTATAAATTAATTTTTACTGATTTCCGCCTTAAATTGTTTTTTCGATTTTGTGTCATTTCGATTTTAATAAGCATCAAGCCCCGTAAAGCAAAACGCTGTTTTCTGGAAAGTCCATAATCCAGGCCATAGGGAACATTTTTGAAATATGTGATCATCACGTCCTTTTCAATATCCGGTTTTTTGACAACCTTCTCAAAGTGCTTGAAAGCTGCCGATACTTTGTTTTTACGCATTTTTTTTATCCTTAAAAAGATCATGCCATGTCTTTAATATGGTATACAACATTCTTTTTTTTTCTGTGCAGCCGCTGCCTGTTTCCATCGATAACCAAAAAATGGAAAATGCCTCCTGTACGATTCGATTTGTACTGAGTTACCAATAATGTCACCAATACCCGCGTTTAAATTCGGTATTTCGCCGATAGGGATATATTTTGAATATTTCCGGTTAAATCTGTGCCAATACCACTTTTTAAAAAAGTTTTTAATAATTGGCCTCCGATCCCTACACCTTCCTTTTCCAAATCTCTCTTCAAGTGATTTACCCGCTTTTTTCCACTTATAGCAAGGTAGCGGGAAGTGCCGCTTGAAAGGTTGCATTTGTTCTAAAACCCCGAATTTGTCGGCCATCTCGGCATTTAATACCGGCAATTCATAAGGAAGCATTCTGTCGTATTTCCGATTAAATCGTTTCCAATACAAGGCTTTTAAAAAGTTTTTGATACCCATTTTAAAGCTCCTTTAAATCTTAGTTTTTTCAATATTTTCTACTTTCTCTCTAAAAAATAAATCCCAAAAATACTGCCAATCTGCGTTAAGCGGCCTACGCTTTCTTCGTTTTCTTTTTGCGTTTTCCAGCTCGTAATATTTTAGAAATAGATAATAAAGGCCTGCCAAACACATTTTATGGCAGTCCAAAACCTCATTTTTTCTCTGATAAATATTCCCTATTGAAATTGAAGTGACTCCTCGCGTATTTGATTTTTCTGTGACCTCCTCTGCTGTCAGCTCTCTGTAATAACCTTCGCTATAGTCTGTCGGGAAATGGCAATAACCAGCTGGAAAGTGGGCCCCGGAAACGGGCACTTTTCGTTGTAAGTTTGAGTACAATTCGAGCTTTACTTTCTGATCGTCAATTAAAATTTCCGGCGTTGCAATCTGTGATTCATGCTCTTTTACAATTTGACTCAGCGACACTTTTCCAAAACAGGGGTAAACTCCCTCTACGGCTCCTGGGTAATATTTCCATCTTGAGCAAAAACTCATTATGGCGGGCGCATTGTATCCCCCATCTATCAACGCAATCGAAATTTGTATCTTGCTACCATCAGTCCTGAAATAATCTTTATTTATGTCTTCTTCTAAAACATTATAGCAATTATCACCGGGATCCGCTGTTACCCCCGTATAAACCAAATGTTCTATTGCCCAGCTTTCCTTTTTTTCTGTAAATCCAATGAGCGACATTTCCAATCGGTCTTTTTGCACATCCACACCGGCTACCAAAACTTTGACGCGCTCATTAATATCACCTCTTCTCCAATCGGACTCGGCCCTGGCCGCCAAATAATGTTCATCCGGTTTGTCGACTTTTGCCTCGAATGTTTCGCCAAGTACATCATTTATAAAGCTCTGCAAAAGGTCTTGATTTTGCTCTATCTGATTCCATTGTAAAACAATATCAGTCCAGGCCCTGAGGCCATATAACGAGCTAACGTGATAACTTCTCAAGCCCGGCTTTTTTGTCCTGGTGCTGGGGATCCACTCCGCTTTACCACCAAAACCCTTTTCACGCATAAAATCTATTTTCTCATAATCACGCATTTTATATTTACAGTCTTTATTAGCGCATTCGTGCCATACAGGATTATTTGTCACTTGACCGTCTTTATCTAATTCTATTTTCAGTTTGTTATCCCCGTCTTTTTCCCATTTTATTTGAGACCATTTCAACGGCTGCAAGTGTCCACACGCCGGACATGAAATATTATAATATCTCATATCGCCTTGTTGGAAAAGAGGCTCGATCCTTGACGTGCTTTTATTTTTTGGTGTGCTGACATACATGATTTTTTTCAAATTGCCATAACTATCTGTTCTCCTTATTGCCGCAGCAATAGAGCTGCCGCCGGATGCCAGTTGAAGAGGGTATTTGTCGGTTTCATCAAGATGTAAATACCTTATAGGAAATGATGATAATTTTGACTCTGATCGGGAACCGACTGCTCTAATAAATGTCCCGGAATAACTTTTTGCCCTCCTGCTGTCTCCTGTCGATTTTTTCGATCTCTTTAGTACCGGCGGAGTGATTTTGTCTCGCAGACCGCTTGCATTCAAGGCCACATCAAGCCTTTTTTCCATATACTCGCCGGCCAGGTCGTCATCGCTCGAAACATAAAGAATCGGGCCCAAGCCGTGAAAAATACAGTACAATTGATGATTTTCCATTATCGTAGTTATGCCGGTCTGAGCGCCTTTCATCACTGCAATTTCAACAATCCGCGAAGATTCACTAAGACTTTCAGTGATCTCTCTGGCGTATGGTGTGTTTGCAAATTTGTAAGGGCCGGGCCTGGCACTTGATCCGGAAGTTAAAATCCGCGTATTTTCTGTGAAATCAACCGCGCTCTCCTTGACTGCGGTCGTGGGAAATTGTCTGATCAAGTTTAACATGAAATTAATCATATCTTTTTTGTGTTCCTTCGTGATGATTTTATCAAGATTTCCCATAATTATAAATTATCCTTATTCTGGATTTTCATTATTCTTTCGATGACAGATTCCATACCGGTTTCGATTATTTTCGCCAAAAATTGTTGACCATCTCTCTCCAAATCTAATCGCTGGAAAAGGGCGGCAAGTGCAGCTGCGTGTCTCTGGGGCAAATCAATTAGTCCAACAGATATTGACTGGCTTATCTCTCCAAGAATCCGTTTAACGTATTCCCTGGGAATAAGGTTTCCAAGTCGTGTCTCGTTTCTGATTTCAAAATCTCGTGTCCGCTGCCTGATTAGTTCCTTGTCCATTTCCGCTTTTGATTCTTCCTGCTGCCCCGGTTCAAGATGGCCGGTATTCCGGTGTCTCACATTGTTATTTTCCGGGTCTTTTGCATATTCCTCTTTTTGGATGGATTCTATATAATCTGAAATATCACATCCATGATTCTGTAGATATGCTATATTTGAGTCATTTTCCAGGGAATAATCTTTTCCAATTTTCACGACTAACCCGCTTTTCGCTGCGGATATAATCGATTGTGGCTTAACTCCTGCCATACGTGCGAATTGTGCGCCGCTTATCATCAGTTTTGCCCTGGTCAATTCTTAACTCCATTAATAATTGCAATAATTGTCATACACACCCAACCTTACCTTTCATGCTCAAACATAAGGTAAATATAAGGAAATATACTCCGGCAGAGTCATCAAGTGAACTTTACCCACTATGTTTTTTTAAGTCTTAGACAGTACCTTTATATATATATAGACTTACAGCGTTCGCGTTCATAATATATCAGTATTCAACGCTTCGGATAATTTCTTTAATACCCCTGCTGGCTTATCACTTATTGCACCCTTACATTTATCCTCTTTCCTTGTAAAGCATACGCCTGTAAAGGATAAGGGGTCTACAAAATCGCTTATAAAGTTTATATTCAGGTCTAATCTGACTGCGGTTCGATAAAATCTATCCGTATCCCGCCAGCCTAGTTCCATCTTTTTGATATGCAAAAAAACAATACTCAAATTACCTGTTTTGTCTACAAAACACGTACGACTCCGATCGCGGTCTTTTTTTCCTTTTGGTACTTGCTTGCGTTGATATTCATTTTGACATAAATTATACAGAGAGAAGAATCGATCGATCTTATGTGCGTTATTGAATTTCTCAAATCGCCTCAAACAATAAATTTGCAAGTCCCTTATTTTTCTATCCCTATGTGCTCCCTTGTAATATCGTATATACCTTTTCAAATCCCCGATCTTTAGTTGATATAACGGGTCTTTTGATACACCTTTGTATTTTTCATGCGTTAATGTGGATGTGTCCATAATCTTTTTTTAATCTCTCATTTACTTTTTTTGTTTCCGTCAAACCCGTTGCTCATTGTTTATGCAAAGTTGCCCTACTAAATCATTCGCTTTTTCTGCTTTCTCTACTAGTAGATTTATTTTTTCAAGTTGTTTGCTCGCTAATATGCCGGACCAACTATCAACGCCGTTGCGTGATATTAAAGCCGATAAATGACGCGCTATAACCATCAATTCAATGTAACATATTTCTTCTTTTTCTTTTTTCCAGACATCGAATAAATCATTTGAATTGCACATATATAAAACCTTACTATTTTTTGATGGTTACAACATTTCCCCTCTTCCTATTCTTATTTGTAAACACGATAACAAGTCTTTCCCTGACTTGCTGTCTTTATATCCTGTCAGGTATCCCTTCCGGAACATTTCGGCATCAAAAATATTCCAGCCTCCAGAGTTGTTTTCGACTAAAGGCTTTTTCTGAATACCGTCCTTGAAACCGTATATATATCCTTCTTTGACAACTTCGAGCTCGTACATATATGACACCTCCGTGACACCGCATGACACCATGACACCTATATCAGAATATGCGATCATTTACTTAAAAACAGTAAAAATGCGACAATACTGTAAATACTTGTATATAATATATATAGATCCAAATTTACCGCTAAATATTATAGTGTCATAGTGTACACCGCACCTTTCAAAGCAGGTGTCATGGTGTCATGCTGTCATTAGGTGTCATGCTAGTGTCATGTGTTATATTTGATAATAAGCTTCTTTATTAGCTCCGGATCAGGGATAAATCCCCTGCCTTTATAACTTCTAAACAATGAAAATCCTAACCTTTTTATTCTGCACGCTACAAGATAAGAACTGACAGGATCGTCTTTATTTTCATTAACTGTCGCTGTAAGGTCCTTGTACGATACAAATTTTACATCCCCTGGTATTTCTTTTAATGCTACCGTAATTTCAGCTTCTAAACTTTCGCCTTCTTCATCAGCTTTATTCATTTCAACCAGGCTCACAAAGTCTTTGAACTGCTGCTGTTTTTCTATGTCGATCAGAGTAAGTATTCTGTATAACGGCATGGTAATTTCATTCATCCGCCCCCTTGTTATGGATCCCGGATCCGGAAGCTCTTTGTTGTATCTATTGGCCCGGAATATGGTAAACCTTTTTCTGAGGTTATAAGCCTCATCCAGATCAATGTCCGCTTCCACATCCTGAGATACATTAGTCTGCATAACGAACCGTAAACACCTGCTTTCAATAATATCCGGCATACTCTCTGTTGTGCTGATACATAAGGGCGCGAATACGTCAAAATACTCAAGCTGATCCTCACCTTTGTTTCTCATTTCTATACGGCATACTTTTAACCCGCGTTTATACCGTGACTTTATCAGGTCGGCCACTTCTTTGTTTCCGTCCTTGCCCCACAACCGTATTTCATCAATTATCAACGATGTTTTGAAATAATGCGCTGTACGGAAAAGGCTCGCTTCCGTGGGAGCCGTCAACCGCTCGCATTTATACGCAAGCTCAAATAAAACCTCACCGGCCCGTGTCTTTCCGGTTTCCTTAACTCCATGGAAATACAGAATAGGCGTTGCCTTTGCTTTCTCTATCAGATAGGTATGGAATATCCATAATGCAAGTATCAGGTAGTCGTCCTCGTGAGGCATCTCCAGATATTTCTTGATGAATTTCATGGTATCGTCAAGGAGCAGCTTCCCGTCAATTTCTTTCAGATCGTCCATGATGTCATTTCCGGGGATATAAAAGGGCAGCTCCTGTTTCGGTCTGTAAAGCTGGTTATCTATCTTGACAGTCTCATGCACATTGAGTATTTCATTTTCCATTACCAGGTACTTGATACAATTTTCATTCTGTATCAAATGAATCAGACCTGGTATGATTGTCCTGGTAATAGTTTTTGGCTTTTTCTTACTCTCTGCTTTTATGATATCTCTAATAGCCTGTATCGTATCAGGATCCTCCGCCGGATCCCCGGACACGTCCCAGGGCTCTTCTTCCGGATCCGGGCCGGATTTCTTATCTTCTTTTTCTTCCATCTTACCCCTCCAAAAGTTTATTTATCCTTTACGAAAGGCGCATTATTATGTAAATATGCCGTTATTTATGAAAATGGCGCCTCTGCATCGGCCTTATCGTCATCAAGTTTAGTAAGGTCATCCGGTTGAACATCAGCAGCCAGATCCGGCTGGTTCCTGATCTTTTCGGACTCGGCATCTATACGTTTTTCCCTGGCCTCGGCATCCTGAATACGTAGTTCTGTAGTTTGCCTGTCGAGAGCTGCCTCCCTCCGGCCCTCTTCATTCGGTGTAACCTGGACCGCAAATATCTTAGTCCAGTCCGAAAACCGTTGAAACTCGATACCTATTTTATCTTTTATTCGGATATCCAGGCGCGAGAGCTCACATTTTAACTGGGTTCTTTCCCATACCTGATAGACATCCCCCGCCTTCAGGGATAACCCCTCGCTTTGCCCTTCATCAACCATGATAGATAACCGCAGCTTTTCCCCGTATTGCGTCACTACCGCAAGATCATACTCCAGCACAGTTCCGATAATGTAATCGCCTGGAACCTCAGCTCTCCAGTTGACAAAATCGCCGGCCTTCGTTTGTGATAGTTCCCCGCGTGTAATTGCCTGCACAGCACCATCTCCTGTAATTATTTATGTG
>JABUBN010000467.1_pt1 | contig 11886 bp, 9 predicted proteins | sample 7240341 | NCBI WGS metagenome assembly JABUBN01 (sample SAMN07256345, study PRJNA390944) | subsurface metagenome | isolation source: Methane hydrate marine sediment | place: Pacific Ocean: Eastern North Pacific, ODP site | reverse complement strand
ATTCTCTTCCCCGATATAAATCGATTGTTCTACAAATGCAGCCTTTAAAACAGGCTTATCATGCTTCTTTCTGAATTCCTTTATTAATTTGGCCGGCACATTCCCTGTATCGGAAAACATGATAGATGTAGAGTTCTTCAGTACATTATATAATTCACCGAAATTGCCTTCTGATTTTTCCAATGCCTTTTTCAACAGCGTGTTTTTAACAACAAGTAACCTGATATCTTTCTTAAAACACTCACGACGCAAGGCATTTGTATCAATGGCATTTAATTCGGAAATATCTGTCAGATAAAAATGGTTACAGTTTTTTATTTTCTCAGCAAGACTATCAATTATAGTATTTTTTTCTTCCCGTTTCATCCCTTAGTAATTTACTTTCAATGATCCCCAATAAGCGTTCATTATTAAACAATTACTCTTCTATAGATTTTGTATCTACCTTTATGCCAGGGCTCATTGTACTGGAAAGATAAATACTTTTAATATAGGTGCCTTTTGCTGCAGCAGGTTTAAGTTTGACAATTGTGCCAAGAAATTCCCTTGTATTTTCTATAATCTTATCCGGCTCAAAAGATGCCTTTCCGATCGCGGAATGGATTATACCATACTTATCTACCTTAAAATCAATTTTTCCCTGCTTTACATCCTTTACGGCTTTACCTATATCCATCGTAACCGTGCCACTTTTCGGGTTAGGCATTAATCCTCGTGGGCCAAGTATCCGGCCAAGCTGCCCGACTTTTGACATAACCGGGGGCATGGTAATGATTACATCAATATCTGTCCAGCCATTCTTTATTTTGTCAATATACTCATCCAATCCAACAAAATCGGCGCCTGCTTCTTTAGCTTCATCTTCCTTATCCGGTGTACAGAGAACCAGCACCTTGGTTTCCTTTCCAGTTCCATGTGGTAAGGTCACTACACCCCGTACCATCTGATTGGATTTTCTTGGATCAATACCCAACCTGACATTGATATCCACCGAAGCATCGAACTTTGTAAAAGAAATATCTTTCATTAGTCCGGCTGCTTCAGATAACTTGTAGAGTTTTTCCTGTTCAATTTTCTCTAAAGCTATCTTCCTGTTTTTTGTCAATTTAGTCATGTTACAAATTCAGTGTTTAATTAATTACCACCAGGAAAAACACCTTCGACAGTGATTCCCATACTTCTGGCGGTTCCCGCGACCATCTTCATGGCTGATTCAATTGTAAATGCATTTAAATCAGACATTTTATCCTGAGCAATGGTTTTAACCTGGTCCCAGGATACCGAAGCAACCTTATCGCGATTAGGCTCGGAAGAACCTGATTTGATTTTGGCAGCTTCAAGTAACTGGACCGCAACAGGTGGTGTTTTCGTTACAAAATCAAAGGATTTGTCTCGATAAACAGTGATAATCACCGGTATCAGTTTCCCCGCACTATCCTGGGTTCTTACATTAAATTGCTTGCAGAACTCCATTATATTCACTCCTTTGGCACCCAGTGCCGGTCCGACTGGCGGGGATGGATTAGCCGCTCCTCCACGAATTTGTAATTTTATTATACCATCAACTTCTTTAGCCATAATGAATTACAATACTACATTTTTATTGATTCATGATAGTTACTCCGGAAGCATTTATAGATTATTGTAACTATCAGTATTTATTCTTTTTCAACCTGCATGAAACTGAGCTCCAATGGTGTTTTCCTGCCAAATATTTTCACCATAACTTTCAGTTTCTTTTTTTCCTCGTTAACCTCTTCAATTATACCTGTAAAACTGTTAAATGGTCCATCAATTACTTTAACCGATTCTCCTTCACAGAACGGCACACTGATTTCCTCACCACCGGCCGCAAGTTCATCGACTCTTCCCAGAATTCGGTTTACTTCACTGGAACGTAATGGCACAGGTTCCCCACTTTTTGTTCCTAAAAAATCCATGACATTCGGAATATTTTTTAGGATATGAGGTATTTCGCCAACTAAAGCAGCTTCAACAAGGATATAACCCGGGAAGAAATTTCTTTCCTTACTGATTTTCTTCCCTTTTCGGATCTGGTATACTTTTTCAGTAGGTATCATAACCTGAGAAATATAATCCTGCAAATTCAGCCTGCTAATTTCGCTATCGATGTAATCCTTGACTTTTTTTTCCTTCCCCCCAATTGCTCTAAGAACATACCATTTCTTCACATTCTCGCTCATTTTTTCCAACCCTTATTTAAAAAAACATACTATAAATCAACCCCATCAAATTCTCAAATGAATAATCCATAGCAAAGATAACCAGGGCAATAATCATGGATGCAATCATTACAACAATTGCACTACTCTGCAACTCTTTCCATGTTGGCCATGATACTTTATGCATCAACTCATTATAGGCATCCTGGAAATAAGATTTGATCTTCATATTATTTAAATTTTGCACGGGAGGAGCGACTCGAACGCCCGACACCTGGTTTTGGAGACCAGTGCTCTACCAACTGAGCTACACCCGTGTGAATTTTCTGAAATTAAAAAAGAATAACGGGCTTGCAATGAAGAACCTAAAAACCTATATGTTGATAAAGCCTTCTATTCAATAATGCCTGTTACTTGTCCCGCTCCAACTGTCCTGCCACCTTCCCGAATTGCAAAACGCAAACCATTATTAAGAGCAACAGGATAAATCAAATCAACGATAATGGTTACATTATCGCCTGGCATTACCATTTCAGTGCCTTCCGGAAGGGTAATTTCTCCGGTTACGTCAAGGGTTCTCAAATAAAATTGAGGACGATACTTATGATGGAATGGAGTATGACGTCCGCCTTCTTCTTTCTTCAACACATATACCTCAGCTTTAAATTTAGTATGAGGGGTAATAGATCCAGGCTTGGCTAATACCATACCTCTCTTCACTTCCTTTTTATCAACACCTCTAAGCAGCAAACCAACGTTATCTCCCGCTTCACCATCATCCAAAATCTTCCTGAACATTTCAACTCCGGTGCATACGGTTTTTCTTTTGTTCGCACCAAGTCCAATCATTTCCAATTCATCTCCCGTGTGAACAGTACCTAATTCAATTCTTCCGGTTGCAACAGTTCCACGACCTGTAATCGAGAATATATCTTCGATAGGCATAAGGAAAGCTTTCTCCTTATCACGTGGAGGTACAGGGATATATTCATCAACGGCTTTCATTAATTCCACAACTTTTTCTTCCCATTTTGCTTCACCATTCATGGCTCCCAGGGCTGAACCTTTGATTACAGGAGTATTATCACCATCAAACTCGTAGAAATCAAGCAACTCCCTAACCTCCATTTCAACCAACTCAATTAATTCCTCATCATCAACCATATCAACTTTATTCAGAAAAACAACGATTTTCGGAACATTTACCTGACGAGCAAGTAAGATATGTTCACGGGTTTGCGGCATTGGACCATCATCAGCTGCAACAACAAGTATAGCTCCATCCATCTGTGCCGCACCGGTTACCATATTTTTAACATAGTCAGCATGACCGGGGCAATCAACATGAGCATAATGCCGGTTAACAGTTTCATACTCGACATGAGCTGTATTTATCGTAATACCTCTTTCTTTCTCTTCCGGTGCATTGTCAATTGAATCAAAGTCTTTAATCTCGGCCAATCCATCTTTGTTTAATACCATAGTAATGGCTGAAGTTAAGGTGGTTTTACCATGGTCAACATGACCAATGGTTCCGACGTTTACATGAGGTTTGGTTCTTTTGAATTTTTCTTTAGCCATAATTTTATAAAATTAGATAATTAAATATTTCATGTGTTTATAATTTTATTTTCAACGGTCACATGTAGCTCACATGACAAAAATATAATCATCCCACTGTGTGTCAAAATATATTAAATTTTGTCATGTTCGGTTCATTTATTTTTGTTTCAACTGTTATTCTTGAGCCAATGACGGGATTTGAACCCGTGACCTCATCCTTACCAAGGATGCGCTCTGCCAACTGAGCTACATCGGCTTGAAAAGAATAGAGCGGGAGACGGAATTCGAATCCGCGACCCTCAGCTTGGAAGGCTGATGCTCTACCAACTGAGCTACTCCCGCCTGTTTTTGCCAGCCACAGCCAGATTCTTCCCTACTGCTTTTTACAACCCACCTATTGAGTGGGGAGAGCAGGATTCGAACCTACGAAGGCATTCGCCAGCAGATTTACAGTCTGCCCCAGTTGGCCACTTTGGTATCTCCCCTACAGAAACTTATAGTTTTATTGAATATTTTTTAAATAATCCTGGAATTATTATTCAACTTTCAAGCCTTACTGTCCGTACATGAGCCGATGGAGGGATTCGAACCCACGACCTGCTGATTACAAATCAGCTGCTCTGACCAACTGAGCTACATCGGCGATTTGAAAGAACTCCGGATTTCAGGAACACTCCTGAAAATCGGTTTGCAAATGTAGGAATATTTTATTTATATCACAAAAAATATTTTGTATAATTTTTAGGATTTTAAACACCGCGCATTTTTTCTTTCTGCTTGGTTATTTGCTTCTTAAGAGCATCGACGGCATGGTTGGTAGCCTCCTCAAAAGTCTTGTTCTGCTTCCTGGCAAACAATGGACTCCGGGGAATATCTAACTTGATTTCAGTAATCTTATTGTCAGCATCTTGTGCTTTATCCAAACGTAAAAATACTTCAGCTCCAATAATATCATCACTATACTGAAGCAATTTCTTCACCTTACCACTTACAAAATTGAGTAACTTTTTATCGGCATCAAACCGAACCGAATGAATTTGAATATTCATCTGAATACCTCCTTTTTATTATGCTCTTGGATGAGCCTGTTTATATATTTGTTTCAGCTTTTTAAAAGTATTGTGTGTGTATATTTCTGTCGCTGACAGGCTGGAATGACCAAGCAATTCCTTGATGGCGTTTAAGTCAGCCCCCCTGTTTAGCAAATGAGTAGCAAAGGTATGTCTTAAAATATGAGGACTTTTCTTTTCCAGAGTAGTGATCAGTTCAAGATGTTTGTTAACGATCCTGTAAACCAATTTTTCATATAATTTCTTACCGCTTTTTGTGAGGAAAAAACAAGAGTTCATTGTATCTGTTTTTATTTCATTTCTCACGATACGAAATGCTTCAATACTTTTTCCGAATTCTTTCGTAATAGGTATTATTCTTTCCTTGTTCCTTTTGCCCAACACTTTTATGGTAAGACGGGAAATATCAATATCAATGTCTTTCAAATTAATCAATTCAGCACGTCGTATTCCGGTTACATATAACATCTCAATAATTAACCTGTTTCTTACCCCTTCAAAATCATCTCCGAATTGATAAAAATCAAGTAGCTCATCCATCTGGGCCTGTTCGATAAACTGGGGAAGTTTTTTTTCCTGCTTGAGTGTAAGAACCTTATCGACCGGGTTGGAATCGATTAACCCTTCACGCATCAGGAATTTAAAAAATGTTTTTAAGGTTGATATTTTACGATTAATAGTTCGTGCTGAAATTCTATTTTCCATTAAGAACACAACCCATGCCCTGATATCTTTAAAATTAACTTTAATAATACTGTGTTCACTTTGTGTATTTATACAGAAATCGTAAAACTGATTCAAGTCGTTTTCATACGAACGTACAGTATGGGGAGAGTAACGTTTTTCAAATGTAAGATATTTGAGAAAGGATTCCTTGTGCTTCATCAGAAACCTTATTGATTAAGGTTTGCTATATTATTAACGATGTGAATAAGAAGAACGATGAATTTATTTTCATTTATTTATAAAACAAATTCATAATTGCCTGATATATAAGAACATATTTGTCTGGGAAAATAGTGATTAACTGTACTTACGAATGACTGGAAAGATCAACAAATAGGTTGATGTTAATCTTCATCTTGTTGTATCCGTTGGATATAAACAGCCTTTTTTATCTCATTCCTTCTTCGAACTGAGGGTTTCATAAAAGCTTGTCTCTCTCTGAGTTCCCGAATTACACCTGTTTTTTCAAATTTTCGCTTGAACTTTTTTAAGGCCCTGTCAATGTTTTCACCTTCTTTTATCGGTATTACAATCATAATTTAATTTTTATTTGAGCCGCAAATTTATAAATTCGATTTTTTTTTCCAAAGAATAAATGAAAAAATATTTACCCTTTTTCTTCCCAATATACTGATTAGTTACAAACCTATTATTATTCAATAATCCGAATCTTCTATAAAGGTAAGAAAAAAAATAGAATTATTCTTTTTATTCAACACATAAATATGATCTAACCCGAAGAAATGTGTCTTGTGGCAAAAGTTTGTTTTCTGTCAGTTCCTTAACCTCGGTATAACGACCCTTCAGTTTTATGTAATTCAAAATGGCTCTCACCTGATATTCATTCAAATAGGGATGCCTGATTAACTCGCGATAGGTTGCTTCATTAATGTTAATTTTAATTATCAATACAGAATCGACTTCAATAAAGGGGGAAATACTTTTCAGAGTCTCCTGTTTAAACCCGTAAACTTCAAGCAACTGATCCTTTGAAACAAACCCTCCAAGAAGATCCCGGTATTTAATAATTCTTCTTGCGAAAACCGGTCCTACTCCCCAAAGACTCATCAGATCAGCCGTATCGGCGGAATTGATCTCGATAAAATGTTCATTTGGTTCCGGATTAAATTGATTTACCGGTATTGCCGGAGAACGTGAAGCAGGTGGTTCAACCCGGATATATGGCTCCAAGGTTTCATATTGTGCAAGGCTTAAATTGTAAATCTTAGCCAGGTCTTCCTTTTTATAAAATTTTCCACCACTATTTAAATAGTTGAAAATTGTGTTAATTTGTTTATCCGTTAATCCCAGCCTTTCCCAATCGTTCCTGGTGGTTTGGTTCGGATCAAACGGAAAGAATTCCTGAGAGCGTGACCTGGCATCTTTCCCTGACCATCGATCCTTATTTTTATCTTCATCCTGTTTTTCAATCTTCAATTGTTTCTCAAATTCCTGAATTTCATTTTCAAACTCCAAAAAATCAACCACCCTGTTTTTCTGCAGATATGGCAACAGACCGTTTAAGATCAGCAGGATGCAGATAAAGAAAATTAAAACAAGAATGCCATTTCTTTCACTTTTTGAGAAAGAAAAATAATCCTTAAGAAATTTTTTGATCAGCATATCAGAATTTAACAATGCCCAGACCATTCAGGAAGACCAGAGCAATTGCAATAGGAGCAATAAACTTCACGATAAACATATAAACAGGAAGGTACCTGGCTTTTAAAGCTCCTTCGTTTCCAGCTTCCTTACGGGTTTCTTTCTTGCCAAAATACCAACCGATAAAGGCCACTATAAAGAATCCTCCCAACGGAAGCAGAATGTTTGCCGAAGTGAAGTTTAATAAACCAAATATATTCAAACCAAACAACGTAAGGTTTTCAAACCAGCCCCACGATCCGGCAGCAACAATACCTAAGACTGAAATGGAGAGAGTGGCAAAAATGGTAGCATTTTTTCTTGTCATTTTTAGTTCCTCAACAAAATAGGCAACTACCACTTCAAGAACTGAAATGGTAGAAGTTAAGGCAGCCACTGCGAGTAACACAAAGAACAGTAACGAAAAGTAGTATCCTCCGGGCATTTGCTGGAAAATAGTTGGTAATGTAATGAACACCAGTCCTTCTTCGGCACCCGGATCAATTCCAAACGCGAAGACAGCAGGGAAAATGGCGATTCCAGCCAGAATTGCAATTAATGTATCAGCAAAAGAAACACTTACCGCGGTTGTGGCAAGATTATCGTTCTTTTTAATATACGAACCATAGGTAATAAGTGTGCCCATACCGATGCTAAGTGAAAAGAAAGCCTGTCCTAGTGCCTTAAGGATGGTTTCAGCATTAATTTTTGAAAAATCCGGTTTAAATAAAAAAGTTAATCCTGCACCTGCGCCTGGCAAGGTAACTGCCCTGATACATAAAACGACCAGTATAACTAAAAGGATTGGCATAAGAATTTTAGTATATTTTTCGATACCTTTCCGCACACCCGATATCACAATCCATGCCGTTAAACCCATGAATACCAGGAACCAGATCACGGGGCGTAAGGAATCCTGTCTGAACTCATCAAACATAGTGCTTAACTCATCCGGTGACTTGCCTGTAAATCCGTTTTTTACCGATTGAAAAATATATTCCAATGTCCACCCGGCAACAGCAGCATAGAATGCCAGGATCATAAAGGCAGCGCCAACTCCCATTATCCCTATCAGAAACCATGGCCTTCCCGGAGCCAGCTTTTTAAAAGCCCCGTAAGGACTCAATTGGGCGCTCCGGCCAATAACAAACTCCGATAACATAACAGGGATACCGATGGCAAGGATAAAAGCCAGGTAAACAAACAGAAATGCCCCACCACCATTTTCCCCCACGACATAAGGAAATCGCCAAATGTTACCAAGACCAATGGCTGAGCCGGCAGTTGCTGCAATCACACCAATTTTACTCCCGAAACTATCACGCTTCGAGACATCGAAATTTGACATTTTGAATGAATTTTATAAGTAAAACACACCGCATGCAGATCAAAGGAATTTATTAAACTGCAAAATTAAAACGGGGTAAAATGGTAAAAAATGTTTGGTTCTCCAAACATATTTCCGCAAAATATCCTTACTTTGAAAAATTAACCGAGTAAAATTCTGGTAAAATGATTGATTCCCCATCACAAACCAAAATAATTGCCACCATCGGACCGGCATGCTCTTCAAAAGATGTTCTTAAGAATATGTTTAAAGCCGGTGTTGATGTATGCCGTCTAAATTTTTCACACGGCACCCACTAAGATCATTTAAAGGTAATTAAACCCATTAATGAACTGAACAGGGAATTGCAAAGCAATGTAGCAATCCTTGCCGACCTTCAGAGACCTAAGCTCAGGATAGGAGAAATTGAAAATAACGGAGTTATGCTAACCGAAGGCGAAAAACCATTGAGATCACTAACAAAGAGTGTTTAGGAACAAAGAAAAGGGTGTACTAAAGGATGATGAGGTGGTCATCCATGTTGGAAGCATTCCCATGAACCGGCAAGGCAAGACCAATATGGTTAAACTTAGTTACGTATAGAGGACATAGCTTCGCAAATTGATTAATCCGCCAGCTGGCGGATAATTTTCAGATTTCATAAATAATTAGTTAATAGTCGGCCCGCCCGTACCGAACGGTACGTTCGGGCCGACTGAAGATTGCCGACTTAAAAATGCAAAGTATAATAAAATTAGCCATTATCAAGCCATAAACATTTAAATTCCGATACAATGAAACTCAAAATGGATAACCTATCCCTAAATGCAGGGTTAAGTTATCAGAAAATTTGTAATTCTCCTTTTTCGTAGAAGCCGGATTCCGGTTAAAAATCCAGATGGCTTCGGAAGAGTATTTTGGATCACGCATTTTCATACCCAAATCCAACCTGAAAATAAAAAAGCTGAAATCAAAACGGGCGCCTATTCCTGTTCCAACAGCAAGATCTTTATAAAACTTATTCCATTCAAATAAAGATCCCGGCCGGGCCTCTTCCCTGTTGATCGACCATATATTTCCAACATCAACAAATAATGCTCCCTCGAGCACCCAAAACAATTTAAACCGGTACTCCAGGTTGGCCTCAATTTTTATATCTGCCGTTTGATTAAAAAAGGTCATCTCACCCGGGTCATATGAACCCGGTCCAAGTGAACGAACATGCCATGCCCTGACCCCGTTAGCGCCACCTCCAAAATATTGCTTCTCGAAGGGAATAGCCCGTGAATTTCCGTAAGGATACCCAAGGCCCATAAAAGCCCTGTAAACAATTGTATTTGCTTCATTCAATACCCGGTGATACCGGAAATCGAAATCCCCCTTGACAAATTGAGCATACTCCAATCCCAATAACTGATAACTGGTGTCAACACCTGCAGCATCCGACACGCGATTAATCCCCCTGAGAAAATTTCCGGCTGTTTCTATATTGAACCTGAAGAAAATAAAATCCTCCTTCTTCTTAATATCCTGATTATTAAAAATATAGCTATAGTTGGTACCTATAATCATCACATCATTATAACTGAAAGCCAGGTAGGAAGTAGTATCTAATCGTTGCCTGAAGGCTTCATCAATGTCAAATAGTTTAACAGCATTGATGTCAACCGGATAAATAATATGTGAAGAATATCCCGGTTGATGCCAGTTATAACCAAAAGAGGCATTTGCCACCGTTCGAGTAAAAATAGGCCTGCGTTGAAAGTTATATGCAAGTGAAAGGGACGTTTTCGGGTTGTATTTCTTTACAAACCTTTCTGACTCCATAAAGGGAAACAAAAATTTCGGAAACGTAATGCCGGCTTCAACACCATACTCAAGTGTGTTTCTTAACCCTACGATTTCCTCCGTTAATGTTTCGAATGCTCCTTTTAATTTCAAATTGAAGTTTTCCGCACCACGAAACAGATTCCTGTGTTGATATAACAAATTTAATGCTCCTCCCAGGTTACCCGATGAGTTTGTACCCTCAAGCTCAACAGTATAAGATTGAAGGATAAAAGGAGTCAACTGAATATTGCAGTCAAGCAGATAGGCACCATCTCTCTTATTTTCCCGAGAGTAAAGTTCATTAAATTGGATATTAACCAGCCTGAAAAGCTAGAAGAAGGAAAGGTGTGAGTGGGTCCGTTCAACATCGGTTAAATTATACAAGTTGCCTTTTTTCAAATAATTCGACTGAGCAATTACCTTTGGGTTTACGACAGGTTGTTTACTTCTCGAAACAATGTATAAACCATTGTAAAATACAGTATCCAGATCCCGGAAATACTCTTCGGGCTGAACAAGTGCTTCCTGCGGATTAAAATCACTGAACACATAAATATTGTTAATCTTATAGGATATGTGAGGCGCTTTCTCATACCGGTTTGCATAAATTTTTTTCTGATATGCTTTTATTCCAATACTAAGATCTATCTGTCGGGATCTAAGTGCACTATCCGCCTCGTAGTAAATATATTCATAGGAGAAATTATAATAACCCTGATTTTTCAACAAGGATTCAATCCTTAATCGTTCATCTTGTAAAACATCTGCATCATAGTTGTCTCCCCGGTGAATAAGTGAGTTCAGAGTATCACTCATGATATATGACCGGATGGTTGTATCTTCAAAATGATAGGATATATTACGAATGGTGTAGGGTTCCCCGGTAACAATTTCGTACTTAATTCTGGCCTTTTCTCCCCGGTAAGTAACCGAGTCGGTTATAACCGAATGAAAATAACCTTTGTGAGACAGGAATGTATTCAACTGCTTTTTGGATTTTCGTGTTTGAAACTCATCGTAAACAACCGGAGCTTCTCCAATGGTCCTTAACCAATTATTAAACCGGTTGTTTTTATCCTTTTTGGAAAGATTAAACAGGGAAAGATGAAATTTTAATCCAAGTATCCGTTTATTGGGTTTTTGTTTTATGTAATTTCGTAATTCATCCTTTTTGATTTCCTTGTTATTGTTTTCGATGGAATACTTATTTAACAAGTACCGGTTTTCCGGAATATGTTTTGTGGGATTGCAGGCAGTAACGACAAAAATAACTGCCGGAAGGAAAAACCTAAGGTAATAAGAAAAAATATTTTTATTTAAGTTGAATAATTTCAAAATTTGCAAAGTATGAGAGAAACCGGTTGGCAAATATAATTAATTAAGGTGAATGGTGAGTAGTGAAGAATAAGAAGTGATGACATTAAGTAGTACGCAGGAAGCAGTAAGTAGTAAATGTTAGTGAGTTAGTGGGTTAGTGGGTTAGTGAGTTAGTAGGTTAGTGAGTTAGTAAGTTAGTAAACCTGCCAGGGTCTGTGGGTAGGCTTTT
>JABUBN010000466.1_pt1 | contig 11895 bp, 11 predicted proteins | sample 7240341 | NCBI WGS metagenome assembly JABUBN01 (sample SAMN07256345, study PRJNA390944) | subsurface metagenome | isolation source: Methane hydrate marine sediment | place: Pacific Ocean: Eastern North Pacific, ODP site | reverse complement strand
CCGCAAGATTACATCTTACTTATAGAATTCTATCATATAATTATCTTATTGATAATTGAACCAGTGTCAAGATTCCCTTGGGAGCTTGGAAGTAATGCTCTTGCAATGCCAGCAGCAATCTCTTAGTCCAGGCTAAATCATAGAGCCATTCATAATAGCTCTCTTTTCTAAATTCCAAGTTATTCAATATATTTGCTATGCTCAAAATTCCTCCTTGTTAATAAAAGGTGTCTTTAATTACAAATTTCAAAACCCAAATGTCAATTGAAACCCCAATGCTTAAATGCCAAATTTTTGCATTTGACATTATTCCTTACCCATTTTTATTACTCCGCTAATAGCAAATAGCATTTTGCCATCTAAGAATATTTTCCACAAAGAAACCTATATCTGCTTCTTTGCTATGGAGAACCAGGACAGATATACTTGCTCTATAATGTCCCAGGAATTTTTTGCTCTCGCTAACATCCTTGATTTCATTCGTCGGTATAAAAAATTTTTTACCCACAAAAGGAACAAATATAATCTTTTCATTGGTCAATCCGATTACACCATCACATTTTATTCTGCCGTATTTAGAGGTTGCGCCTCGAAAACTCGCCACTTCAGGACCAAGTATAAAGGCTTCCCCAGACAGTTTCATTTCTCTAAAAATATGCTCAACTTTCTTTCTTTTCCAGGACATATAAATTATAAAGCTTAAGAAAAGTGCCAGACAAATCAATATATAAATGAAAATCATAAATCCTCTACTGCTATTTTATTCCTTATTTCTCAAAAGTCAATATTGGTGAGATGGGCATCCAGGTTTCTCGGAGTGGCTTGACAATGGGGTTGATTATGAATAGGATAGGTTGTGAAATTATCTGATGTTGCCTCTATTATACATGGCTCGATGTACGGTAAAAAAATTTTTGAAATTAAAGATATTTTGCCGCCTGATGATGCTGGCAAAAACGACATGACATTTGTTTTTAAGCCCTCTATAAAAACTTGTGCGGGCGCTATAATAGCAACTGAAAAATTTAAAGGAAAAAACGGAATCATTGTTAAAGACCCTAAGGAAGCAATGTATCTACTATTAAAAAAATTGGCAAAAAGCACAAGAAAAAAGGAAGTTTCTACAAAGGCAATGATTGAAAAGAATGTGTCTTTGCCAAAATCCTGTACAATTGAGCCATTTGCCATTATTAAAAATGGAGCCAGGATAGGTAATGGAACATACATTGGTGCACATTGCTATATTGATAGCGGTGCTATTATTGGAAGAAATTGTGAGATACATCCGAGTACTGTAATCTACAACAATACAAAGATAGGCGATTTTGTTATTGTAAATTCAAATACAGTTATTGGTAAGCAGGGGTTTGGATATATAAAGAAGAAAAGATACGAGAGGTTAAGTCATATAGGAAATGTAGTAATTAAAAATTTCGTTGAAATTGGCAGCAATGTTACTATTGATAGAGGCACAATTGGTAACACTGTTATTGAAGAGGGGACAAAAATCGATAATCTTGTGCAAATTGCACATAATGTAAAGATTGGTAAAAATTGTATTATCATGGGCCAGGTGGGTATTGCCGGTTCTACAAAAATCGGCAATAATGTGACACTCTGCGGTCAGGTAGGAATAAGTGATCATTTAGAAATTGGTGATAATGTGATTGTATATGCTAAATCTGCAATCTTTAAATCGGTTGCCAAAAATAAAGAATATTCGGGTATTCCAGCACGGGAACATCGTGTTGTTTTACGGGCTCTCGGCCGATTTTATAAGGGATTATGAAAGTAGAAATTAAAGGAAACTGTCTGAGTGGTGATTATAGTAGGTTAGAGGTCTCAACGAGTGATAGATTCAGGCTATTGCTTCATGAGGATTCTCAATCCCCAACCAGCATACCTTTAGATATTGATAATATAATAGTAGATAAGCATCTCGTCTCTATTGGACAGGAGCACAGAGTAAATGTTGTGGAACATCTTTTTTCTGCATTATATGGTATGAATTTATTCAATGTGAGAATTGATGTATTTAGTGATGAAATACCATTTTTTGATGGTTCAAGTCAGGATTTTGTCGAATTGCTTCAGGATATTTTTCCCTTATCATTGCGATCCGCCTCAGGCGGAGAAGCAATCTCGTTATTTAACGCAAACATTAAGGATTGTCCTGTCCCAAAGACGGAGTCCGTAGACTCTCGGGGAGTCAACAAGACTCGCAATGACGAAAAACCTTACTTTTTCAGAAATCGCTGTAATCTGTTAAGATTCAATAAAAAATTATTGGTTGAACAAAGTGAATCATTTATTCTCTATGAACCTCTAAAAAAAGATAAACTTCTTGTTGAAATGGAACTTACTCATCCATTTATAGAGACTCAAAGAATCACTTTAGAAGTTAATAAAGAAACCTATATCAAAGAAATAGCGCCTGCACGCACTTTTGCCTTTGTAAATGAGGATGATCCGAGATTGAAAAATCTGCCTGCCTATGGCATAGGAATTACCAAAAATAACATTTATTCTAAAGAACCTTTAAGATTCCAGAATGAACTTGTAAGACATAAGATTCTGGATCTGCTCGGTGATCTTTATGTGTTGAAAAAGAAGCTCGTCGGCAAGATAATATGTAAAAACACCTCGCATCAATTGAATTTAAGATTTGTTAGAAAATTGGTTCTTGATTTTATAAAATAATATGGTCTGCGGAAAATTCTACTAATTCCACTTTCCGCAGCGGCTACCGTACCGTGCAATGATTTTTCTATTTCTGACCGCCTCAACAATTTCGCACTGGTTAGGGCAATCATGGCATTCAAAGCCGCGTGACTCAAACTTCATGTCTATGCTTTTGTCAAATCCTATAAATGATGTTTTGCCATTTGATCTATAACCTGACAACATCGCTGCACCGATTGCTCCCATGACCAAAAAATGCTCTGGTACGTGAATTTTGATGTCGAGTGCCTTTTCGAATGATTTTTTTACGCCGTCATTTGCTGCTACACCACCCTGGAACAAAATCAACGGCTTGATTTCTTTGCCTTTTGCTACAGCAGTAAGATAATTTCTTACTATTGCATCACAAAGACCTGAAACAATGTCATTGCGTTGTATGCCCAATTGTGTTTTATGAATCATATCACTTTCTGCAAAGACTGTGCAGCGGGAGGCAATATGGACCTTGTTTTTTGCCATAAGAGCAAGCTTGCCAAATTCTTCAATCGGTAATCCTAATCGTATTGCCTGATGATCCAGAAACGAGCCGGTTCCGGCAGCACAGACTGTGTTCATTGCAAAGTCAACCGGGATTGCATCACGAATTATAATCAATTTAGAATCCTGCCCGCCAATTTCTATTATTGTATTTACATCTGGATAGAAATGTGAGGCAGCTATGGCATGCGCAATAATTTCATTTTTTACTATATCCGCATTAAGCATTATCCCAGCCAGTTTTCTGGCTGAGCCAGTAGTCCCCACACTTCTAATTTCAATTGAATTGGATAAATTCTTTTTAAGATTTTTTAAAACTTCTTTGATCGCGGCAATGGGTCTGCCTAATGTTCTCAAATAACATTGAGCAATGACTTTGTTATTTTCATCTATTATTACACCCTTAGCAGAAATAGAACCAACATCAACACCTAAGTAACACTTCATTTTTCCTCCTTGCCCCTCCCTTTATCCCTCCCCCTATGGGGAGGAAAGAATGGGGGATTTATTGAAAATCTTTTTACGGCGAAGCATTATACAATCAAGAAAAGCCTCAATTCTTGTATAGAAGCCAGTAGGACCACTGTGTTCATCAAGGGAAAAGTTTAGGAACGGGATACTATATAATTTAGAAATTTTATCAAAGACTGGCAGCGCTGCGGTCTCAGGCATACAACTAAATGGCATAAGATGAATGATTCCATCAAATCCTTGTCTTGCGGCATTGATAGCATGACCGATACTCACCTGGTCTTCACCGCCAGTGCCATATGCCCAGAACGGTTCTGCTAATTTCTTTGCCTTTTCTTTGGATAAATTACTACCTTCGTCTTTTCTTAATGCATGGTAAAAAAGCCATTGGTGTGTAGTTAAAAAGGGTTCAGCCAAAACACCCTGACCACCAAGATATTCGATCAAATCAAAATTTACAAATGGTTCAATTACGCAATACGATTCTCCAATAATTAGTATTCTTAGTGGTTCAAATGTAGTATTTTTTTTGATGCCCCAAAAAGTTTCTTTGATTTTTTGTTTCAAGCAGCTGAGTCTATGTATTGAATTTTCATCTTCAATGGTTTTGAGAAATTCTCTCTCTAATTTGGAAGCACCACCTTTTTTAATTTCAAAAGGTCTAGTTCTACGCGCAAGTTCCTCAGTAAGGTTAACAAGTTTTGATTTATGCCATGCTAATGTAAATGCACGCAAGACGTTTTTTAATGTGATTGTCCAACTATTATTGTTCAAGCTAAGGATTTGTGAAGCTATTGATTTAGTGTTCTCAAAGCTCACAAAAAGAGGCTTAAATTCATACCCAAATTTTTTTAGAATTGAACACTGTATCCTGCCATAATAGCCAAAACGGCAGGACCAATCACCTCCACCAATAAATGCCAGGGTGTCTGCACCTTTCTTAAGAGACTGAAACAAATCACCCAGTGTTACTTTGAAAGGAAGACAGACCAGTTCGGGTGCATACTTGACTCCCGTGTTCAAGGTTTCCTTATTGGGCTTAGGACCGAGCACAACATCACATCCAATATTGCCTATGAACGCTGCAAGTGCTATATGTAAGTTACCCATATGCTGGAACCCTACTTTCAAATTAACTGCTCCTTTTTCAGTTTTATCATATCAACAAAAGATTCAAGCCTTGTCATTAATCCGGTTTCGCCCGTATGTTCATCAATAATAATCCGCAATAACGGAATAGTTGATTTTCCGCGAATTTCAAAGTCAATAATTTCGCTGGTGATAGACCCGGCGCCACAACCAAAACTGAGTAGGTAGATTACACCTGAGACATCATTTATATGCAGAAATCTTTTTGCAGCACCTAAAATCTCTTCTTCGAAATACCAGGAAACCGATTTAATACTCCCTAATTCCTTCTCGATACTTTCTATTGGTAATTCATGACAATAAACAGTTCGGCAATCTAAATCAGAAAGTTTTTTGGTGAAATCCAAATTGAGATATTTATCTTCTATTAAATATCGGTGACCTAAAAGCCCAATTTTTATTTTTTTATCTTCATTATTATTTTCAGATAAATTTCCCTTTGAATTTTCCTCCCTATATTGCTTCAACTTGTATATGGCTTTTTGATATGCATGTTTAACCTTGGATGAGTTGCATCCCAAATTTTTCGCCATCTTGACATATGATATTAGTTCGCCTTCAATCCGAAGATCAATATCCAGTGATAAAATGTTCGCCTCAGGTAGTAATGCCCGTACCATATCAGGCAACCCGATAAACTTTGGGCAGCCCAGTTTTATTTTCGGTTTTTTCTTTAAACAAACTAAGCGAGGTACAAAGATCCAATCAGCATGATTCATTAAGGCGACAACGTGTCCCAAATAACATTTTAGTGGCAGGCATGATTCGCTTGGCGCGATTTTAATGCCTAGGTCGAGTTTCTGCCGATCAGTCATACCGCTTGTTTTTACTGTAAACCCGAGTTGAGTAAAAAACGTATACCACAGTGGCAAAAAATAGTGGAAGCCAAGTGCTTCTGGTATTCCTATTACTTTACCTTTATTCACTGTTTTTGTAATTATTGCTAATGGTGGCAATGACTAGACCATTGGCAGATATAAAAGGTTTATCGTATTGCAAGTCTTTAATAGCTTCCCAATCAGTGTCAATCCATTTGTTATCAGCGGAGATTCGTTTTAAACAACATAGTTTTGTACATTTTATTTTCTTTTTTTGAAGCATTTTATCCATATTTGAATTCTGACCAATGGGTGAAGTAAATACTAATTTCCCTTCTGGAGTCAAGCACCTTATTAAATTTTCAATGGCAAGCAAAATCTTCTTGGGTTCACGTGCATTATTTTTTATATTTTCATCCCAGCCAACATGCTCTAAAGTAGAAATGCTAACAATTAAATTATACTTCTTTGTCGGGCGGAAGTCTACTACGTCTTGGTTAATTACGCCGTTACCCTTCTCATACTTGTCTATAATGTTGTGATTAACAGAATAATAGTGTGAAAGAACATTGCCTACTTCGAGAATTTTTATCTTTTGATATTTTTTTACCATGTTCCAGATAATTGGTACCTCAACAGCCCTCTCACTCATCCAGGTTACGTTATACAAATGATAGATGTAGTTGTAGGATTTTTTTTGGACTGTAAAGGTTCTCGATGATTTGAATATTTTGTAGTAGTAATACCCAAAAAGTACACCAATCAGCAGTCGAATGACGAAAATAATCCCCTTGTCCTTGATAAGATTTTTAATTTTTAACAGATGTATTTTTGCCTCATCTATTATATAAATGCTATTCATCATACCTCCTCATAATGCTGGTCATCTTTATTGAAGATTGATAAACCGCTACCTGATTAATTAGCAAAATCTGTGCCAGTTGTCATAGATAATGGTTATGAAGAGGTTTGTATGATTTTTCAGGGGTTTCTATATAATATTATTGAAAATTGTTGGTCAACTGAGCAACATAATGCACAGTTGAGACTTCTCAGTGCGCAAAGGTTTTCACCCCGTTAGAAAACTTTATCTAATGATTAAGCGAGGGGTTAATGAACAGTTGTAGTTCTCTAACGGGGTTAACAGCTATTTAAGATTTTCCAGTTTGTGCAATTTTATCTTATTTAATAAACTACGTCTTGATATTCCTAATACCTTTGCCGCTTTGGTACGGTTACCCTTAGTTTCTTTGAGTGTTTTGATGATTGCTTCTTTTTCCATCTGAGCCGAGGTAAAACGGATTGAGTCCTTCAAACTTTTATGTTTAATAGTATCTGTTTTGATTTCTTGAAGACCTAAATCCTCAGGTGTAATTTCATCTCCGGATGAAAGTACTATAGCTCTTTCAATCACATTCTCCAATTCTCGCACGTTTCCAGGCCAATCATAGGACATAATAACAGACATGGTTTGCAAAGACAATTTTTTAATAGAATAACCATCCTTTTTACATAAATATTCAATAAAATAATTTGCGATTTCAGGAATGTCTTCTTTATGGTCACGCAACGGAAGGATTTTTATATTCAATACATTTATTCTATAATACAAATCCTGGCGAAATGAACCTTTCTGGCATGCAGTTTCAAGATTTTTGTTGGTGGCAGTAATTATTCGTAAATCTACCTTGATTGATTTAGTTCCGCCCAACCTGATAATTGTTTTGTCCTGCATGACCCTTAGCAATTTTGCCTGCATCAATAAGCTCATATCTCCGATTTCATCGAGAAATATTGTACCGCCAGCAGCCAATTCAAATCTGCCTGGCTTGGAGTTTATCGCTCCAGTAAATGCGCCTTTTTCATAGCCGAAGAGTTCTGATTCGAGCAAGGTGTCTGGTAACGCAGCACAGTTAACACATATAAAAGGTCCGTCACTGCGTCTACTTCGGTCATGAATTTCTCGAGCAACCAATTCCTTACCAGTACCAGTTTCACCAATTATTAAAACTGTTGCAGAACTTTCCGCAATTTTATCAATTGTTTTGTATATAAATTCCATCTTTGAGCTTGAACCGATGAGGAGTTTCCCAAGAGTTGTACTACGTAATTTTTTATTTCTGTATCTGTTGGAAGCAATCGCTTTTTTTATCACGAATAATATTTCTTCATTGTCAAATGGCTTTAGAATATAATCATAGGCTCCTTGCTTCATTGCTTCAACCGCAGTATCAACAGTACCATATGCAGTTATAAGAATTACTGGTAATGCGGGATCTATTTCTTTAACCATGGATAGAAGTTGCAATCCATTAATACCAGGCATTATCAGGTCTGTTATTACCAAGGATATTTCATTGTTCTTAAAGATTTTGAGCGCTTCCTTGGCGTTTCCTGTGTCATAAATAGAATAACCGGCACGGGTTAGCAATTCAGATAAAATACGACACATATTTTCTTCATCATCCACGATTAGAATATTTTTTTTCTCCATATCACTCCTTCCAATACGGCAGATTTATTATAACTTCACAGCCTTTGCCTGATTTAGAAATAATTCTCATGTTTGAATTATTTAATGCTAATAATTTTTTGGTTATCGGTAAACCCAGACCAGTACCACCCGGTTTTGTCGAATAAAATGGATCGAATATCTTGGTCTGATCTTCAAAATCGATACCTGGTCCATTATCTTTTATACGTAGCCTCACTTCAGTTTCACTATCTTTACTAATAGAAATTTCAATCTTCCCAGCACCTTTTATTGCTTCTGTTGCATTCAGTAATAGATTCGTAATAACCTGTTTAAAGTGGTCTATGTCAAATTTTATTATAGGAACGTTCCCTGGGCAAAAAATCGGCATTTCTATGTTTTTGAAACTTGGGTTATTCGAAATTTCCTTCACGCATGCAAATACCTCTTTTTTAATATCAACTTTGTGAAAAAGTGGAGTGGAGGTTTTGGAAAAACAGAGCAATTTATTAACAACTCGATTCAATTTATCGCATTCGTCTAAAATTAAGTTTGTGAATTTACTATCCTGAATGTTTGAATTAATAAGTTGTGCTGAAGATCTTATTATCGCGAGTGGATTTTTTACTTCGTGAGCTATATACGCCGACATTTCACCTAAAGCTGCTAATTGCTCTAAATTGCGAATTTTTTCAAGCATCCTGAATCGTTGAAGCCATAGGGTACACGTATTGGCAATAAGTTTCAAGGAACGAATATCAGCATTATTAAATGCGCGGCCATTATTTTTTGCTCCAGTGAATATTAGGCCTCCCAAATTTTCCTCAAACATCATTGGAATACATGCTTCATACCCCAGAGTTTCAAATTCCGCCAGCATTTCATTGAAATTCGATTCAGTAATTATCTCAGGGTTGCCAAATTTAAAAAGATGTTTTGCTTCGTCGAGAATTAATGGACCAGGTATCTTTTTAAACCACTTTATTAAATAATTAAAATCTGGCAATTCGGAGATTTTTATGTTTCTTGGACTTGCTGGCCAGGTCAATCGGTAAACTTGGATATTGTTATCGTAAAGATAAAATGCTGTTTCTGGAATATTTAAATTGTTTTCGAGAATTTCGCTGGAAATTTCAAATAAATCATTGGTATTTTTTGCTGTTTCTAAAATACTATTTATTTCTGCTATTACCTGGTTTGAGGATTTTGACTTTTTGAATAATGTATTTTCTACATAAGACATAATTCTGTTTCCAAATATTAGTATTATTGCTACTACTATAAATAAATACACATACGGTGTAAGGGTAGAAAATTTTAAAATTTCAGAGAGAAAATATGAGGAAGCAATTAATATCAGAAGAGTGAGAAAAAATCCAGTTGCTCTGCGTATTGTAAGATTCACATCAAAAAGGCGGTGGCGAAATATACTGATTGCAACAAGGGATGAATAGAATGCAGTTGCTACATTGCCAATACCAAACATATTTATCCCTAATGCAGAAAAAATATCTTCAGCAAATGCACCCGTTACACCAACAGTACCTCCTATAAACAATAAACCTAATCTTCCTTGCTCCAGAGGTCGGGTCGAGCGGAAATAAGCGCGGCCTATAAAAATAAGGGAGATAATAAATAATGGTAGTACGAAAAGTTCCAACATATAGTCATATGTCCGCGAGGAAAAGATATTCATAATATAAATTAATGATAGCAATACAGCTAATATATAGCATATTCTAATAAAGTACTTCATTTTTCCGGATCTGATTTCAATAAATGAAATCGTAAAATGGAGTGCCAATACAGGTAGTAAATAAAGACACGCAGTCACCAATGGGTAGTATATTTGGTTAATGATATTGAAATAGATTGCGCTGATGTTTTTTGTCTCAATAAGACTTGAAACAATTACTCTTAAATTCCACATAAGGAGGCAGAAGCTCATCAGAACAAATGTTTTATAGACAGTATGACGGCGATTACGGAATGAGACGAAGATAATCAGACCAAGATTTAATGCTGCGGCAAAAGCAGCAAATAATATTTTGATATTCATACCAGAAAAATTTCTCCTTCTTGATTAATTATATAAATATATTGTAATCAAACTACCTAAATTGTCAATACAATGAAGAGAATTCGGAAATAATTTTTCAGAGCCCTCATAATTTTCACTTGACAAGTATCTATTAAAAGATTATAATAAATAAATGAAAGTTAATGAGTGCACCGAAATTTCACTTTTTTTTCACACTTTTGATTATAATATAATATGAAGATTGGTGGATATATGCGAGTTGTGTAGCGGTGAATCCGATGTGGCTTCATTATTCAGAGGATGCGTGCAGCGTTTTTGCTGGAGATTCTGGTTTGGGTATAAAGCGTTCAACCGATTGTGGGGCGATCTGGAATGAAATAAATACAGGGCTCGGAAATCTGTATATTAATTCACTATCTTTTCATCCAGAAGATACATTGAGACTATTTGCCGCAACTCAAGGTGGTCTTTACAGATACGATTATGAGCCAGGGATTAATGAAGACGTAACAAGTTTGTGCGGTACTAAAATTGAAGTTCCTTTGAGTATTCTACGTGCAGGTGAACCGATTCTTGTTAAATGTGATAATATAAAAGGAAGTGTTGAAATTAAGATTATCAATACAGCGGGGAGAAAAGTTAGAATCGATAAGATAACAGAGAATACGACTCTACTTAAACCATTAAAGAGAAAAGGGATATATTTCATTATTTTTGAAAAGGATGAGTATTATTGCAGCAAAAAGATAATTGTTATTCATCAAAAACTTGGTTCTGATGAAATGGGCGTGTATTATATTGTTGCATTATTATTCCCATTACAATCAAGATTAAGCCAATTATTGTAGAGATTAATATTTTTTCACCGACTGTGATGTTGATTATGAGTAAAGATAAAAAAGGAGTAAGATAAATCAAATTGCTTACCTGGGCAGTTGTTTTAGATAGTTTTAACGCCTTTAGCCATAGTACAAAAGTAATACCCATTTCAAATAAGCCAATGTAGACCGCACCGGTAACCCCGGGAATTTTGGGTATTATTAATCTTTTAGAAAATACTATAGCAATAAATATAAAGATAAAACCGAATAGAAAATTTAAGAATAATTTTACAACTTCATCACGTTTGTCTTTAATATTATAGATCCAAAACAGAGCCCAGATTACTGCACTGCCCAATGCCAATAACACGCCGTACAGGTTAGTAACCCGGAGTGCTAAAATGTCCCCCTGGGTTGAGATAATCAAGATACCGATATAGCTGATAATAATGGCAAGAACACTTTTAAAACCCACTTTTTGTTTAAGTAATGGTATGGATAATAAAACTATCTGTATTGCCCAGGTATAATTTAGTGATATGGCTTGCTGGGCAGGAAGTAATGAGTATGCTTTGAATAAAACGATATAATAAAGAAATGGATTGAGAAAACCGAGCAGGGCAGAATGGAGATAATCTTTTTTCGAATATTTTTTAAGCAGGCTCAGTTTATTTTGGATTATTAAAATAATGAAAAGGATTAAAAGCGAGATAAAAGATGCATAAAATAATAGTTGAAGATAATTTAAATATCTTAATGAAATTTTAAAAACCGAAGCCACAGTCGACCAGATTAAGACTACTAGGGCAGCGTAGAGGTACGCCTTTTTCTGGTTCGCCATAAATTTTACACTATATAAAGCGAGAGAAATGTCAAAATTTTTATATCACCCTCACCCCCCCT
>JABUBN010000465.1_pt1 | contig 11943 bp, 8 predicted proteins | sample 7240341 | NCBI WGS metagenome assembly JABUBN01 (sample SAMN07256345, study PRJNA390944) | subsurface metagenome | isolation source: Methane hydrate marine sediment | place: Pacific Ocean: Eastern North Pacific, ODP site | reverse complement strand
ATCTAGAAAAACTGCGCCGGGTCGCTGAGCTCCAAAAAGATAGGTGCTAAACAACAGCACCATGAGACTGACTTTATGCATCAAAAACCTCCATCATATATATAATTACATCCATTATAATTATATTGAATTGAATGTCAAGACTATTTTGAGCAAGGGTGAAACGGTGACAAGGAGAAACGGAGAATACTAAATAGTAAATGAGGATGGAAATGCAGTATCGTCCCTTTGGGACTTGCAGTATCGCCTTCGGCTCGCAGTATCGTCCCGCCTTTTCCGGAACTCGCAATAAAGATTTTTGCGAATCTACCACAGGTATATAATTCTACGAACGAAGTGATACTGCATTGTTTAAAACCTTATCCTGTGTTGATACTGCAAACTATATTCACCTTCTTCATCTTTTTTTATCAGTATTTCATTTTTATCATCGATGAAATATTCTACATTGAATTCGTTCGAAAATGAAGTTATATCGTATGTGTAGGTAATAAATATGTCCCTTGAAACATATTTCCCAACAGTCAACTTTGCTTTAATTTCAGGCTCAAAATACGGTGTCTCAATTCTGAAATAATCGAGACCAGTGTATTGTCTTATCCGGCGTGAGACATCGCCTTCAAGCCAAGATAATAAGCCGTGAGGTAGAACTTTACCAACATAATCACCCTGTTTCATTGATTCGAGTTCGCGCCAGCTTATATTCAGATTTAAATACATTAAAATATCCTGCTCGCTGTATTGTCCTTCTGGCTCTGTGAAGAATTCGAATATAGGTTCTGACATAGTGCCAAAGCAGTGTAATATAATTGTTATTGTGTTACCATCAGAATCCCTTTCTCTCGTATCCATTTCTGCCCAGATATTAAGCTCTGCGTCAATTTTTTCCTCGGGTATGAATGTAACCTGTCCCTCAGTGATTGAAAGGACGTGATTCAGCCAGTAATAATTACCCCGGTGGGTTTTCATAATCCCCGATATATATGGTTCCCCTTGCTCTTTTACAATATAGATTTCACCACCAAATTCAATATCAGCATCGCGATTTCTTAGCCATATATTCCTTTCGCCTTTGATTCTTATATTCATTGTCCACTTTTCACTGTCTTCCTTTTTTTCTGGTTTGATCTTCAAACCAAAATCTATAGGTATTGTTGCTTGTTTTATTGTGATATTGCCATTGTAATAGCTTACTTTATCTTTCATTCCAAAGGAAAAATTACCGCTACCTATGCCATAGGCAAACGGATGGTACTGTAGAGGCGCATCTTTAAAACTGACATCGAAATTGAGATTTTTAACTCGGAAACGCGGTTCTAATTTAATAACACCACCAGCGCTTATTTCTGCACCATTTGAACTCGATAATCGGGAATTGCTTAATGTAGAAATTTGTCCCTTTGCCGATTCAAAAATTATTCGATTATTATCAAATTTAACTTTGCTGTTTAGCGAATCGAATTTTGCGGAAATGATATCTAAACTAAAGGATCCATTTTTTATTTCAGCTTCACCAGTGAGCTTGAAGCTTTCTAAATTACCTTGAAAAGTGACATCTCCACTCATAAGACCATCAGGGTTATCTAAAATATTGTTTAAAAACCATAATGCCCAAATTCCGAAATCATTAAGTTTTGCGTTTATAAGAAACGACTCAGTTGAAAGTAAACCCTCGGCATGAAGATTTTGTTCATTTTCATCTGATACATCGAGCGCTTCGACAATGATTGTTTTATTTTTGTATTCTCCCTTTACAGTCAATAAACCGTCTTTCAAACCCCTGAAGTTAATCTCCTGTGCATTAATTGTAAGTTTACTTTCCGCCAATGAAAGTGCTAATGTGCCGCTTATATCTTCCTTCAAACCCAATAACATTCCAAATTTTGTTAGATCACCATTGGATAAACTTACACTTACTGGTGATAGGCTTCCCTTTAATGTACCATCAATGAATGAGAGATTAACATTACCAAGTTTTTTATTGGGGATATCAAACGTTATTGGCGCTGTATTTTTTGTTTCTACTCCATTGTAATTAATATAGAAATTTGATATTGTACCGCCCCAGTTTTTGTCAAACGCCCCAATTATCTTCAAGTTATCATCCTGCCTTTTTGCCTCAAATTGGATATTGTGATTTTCTAATAAGATAGCCATTTTCTCTAAGGATTGGTTTTTATATGACGGTTCTTCCAATGTGAGTTTTAAATATCCAGATTGATCCCCAAACCTGAAGTTTTTACTGTTGATTGAAAATTCTTTTACTTTAATATCCTCTGTTACAAAATCAGTACCGGTGATATTAGATGTAATGAGAATATCTTTCATTTTTTTTAAGTCACCCTGCAAATGACAATAGCCTTTTATGATACCTTTAAACGGAACATATTTCGCAAGTTTTTCCAGATCGAAACTATTGAACTTAATATTAAGATCACATCCTGGGTAAATATTACCATCAATCTCAAGTGTCTTTCTGCCTTCGATAATAAAAAGTGAATCTAAATTGATTTGGTCATCTGTTGTTGAAACATATATTAATAGAGAATCTAAACCTAACCCATATTCAGCTGGCGATTTTACAATACCAATATATTTTTTTCCTTTATACTTCATATATCCATTTACTAACACAGGTTCGTGGAAATTTAAATAATTTCCTATATTTACTTCATTAAAATTGGCTTCAAATTCCCAAATTTCCCAATCCAGAACCTTAGCCTGTGCGAAAACGCGACCCCCTGATAATTCTCCATCAAATATATTTACCCAGATGGTATCTGCAAAAACATTGGTTTCAAAATTAAAATGGTCAAACGGTTCGAGTCCTTCCACAGTTCCGTGAATTTTTGGTAATAGTTTATTATTGATGTATTCAGCTTCTCCAGAAAACATAATCGTACCTTTGTGGATTCCAAAATTCTGCATAACTAATCTGGCATTTTCAAATTTAAGTGATGCCTGGTCATTTTCAAATGAATATGAACCTTCTCCTTGAAGCAATATTCCATTACCCTTTATTTTAAATGAATTTGCTTTAATTCCTTTGTTGTTCATTGTTAAATCAAGATTTGCACTTGTTATAGAAACAGGATAATCCTTTGTCCTGAGTGAGAGGTTTATTGTACTTAAGTAGATTTTTGACCCAATCAGGTCAATAAACACAAGGCCTGAAATTGCTTCAATCGTAGACAATTTTTCATTTCCATAGATTACCTTGCCATTTTTTAAATTTATTCTCAATCCTAAATTGAGCCGCGGGAGACTAAACTTCGTTTTTTCACCGGTACCTGTTTTCTTTTTTATGCAGACGGTTGGTTCAATTAGGTTTATTTCGAATAGGTGTGGTAATCTAAAACCCCATGGTTCAAACCGATAGCTAATGTCAGCAATTGCACCGTAGACACTGTCGGTTTCGGATAATTTCACGTTATAATTTTCAATCTTAAAACCGCGCAAGGGATTGCCCTGCATAGTCTTATATTTGATATCTATATTAGCAGTTTGTTCCAGGAAAACAATGGTCAATGCTCCAAAGTCAATTGTTTTAATCACAATATAAACTGCGATTATGATTAATACAATTATTGCAGGTAATATAAACTTCTTCATATATTAAAAAATATGATAGATACCCAGATATATTTCTTTACCCTGTCCATTGGTTAATGGAAATCCAACATCAAGACGCACGGGGCCAATTGGTGTGTAGTAACGTAACCCCAATCCAGCACTTATTTTTAAAAAATCTGAGCGGAGTAAATATATTTCATTATCAACGTAGCCAATATCAAAAAATCCTACAATGCCAAAATTTAAGGGAAGGGCAATTCTGGCTTCAAAATTATAATTGCCAATTATATTACCATATTTTTCGTGTCCTATTGAATCAGGGCCAATTGATTTCTTAGGATAGCCTCTTAATGAGTTCTGTCCGCCGATATAATATTTTTCATAGATTGCTATACCGTCGGTCGGAATTATCACCCCCAATTTTATTCTCTGGGCTATGGTATGTTGAAGTATCGGGATGTACAATCTGTTTTCCAACTCAAAACGGACAAAATCGTTTGCTCCACCAAGTGGCCCGCCGGCGTATTCAATGAGCGGTAGAATATATATGCCTTTTTTTGGATTAAAAAATTCCTTTCGATTATCTATCATGAATTGAACTTTTACACTGTTTGTGATACCTTTTATTGTATCTGGTAATGTTATTTTTTCCCGAAGGTCAACGAATTTATATTGATGGGCAATACTGAATTGGGCATCGTTTGTAATCGATTTGGATAATCTGAATTCATTACCCCTCGTATGTTGCGTATAAACATCTGTTTCTTTGAACCGGAGAAATGGTAATATAGAAAGCGTCAGTTGTAAAGGTGTAACATAGGGGATAATGTATCTTCCTTCAAATTTCATTTCCCATTCCTGTTTTGTGTTTGTTTCGAATGAAGGCTGAATCTTAAAACGATGTCCCGTATTAAACAGATTTAGCTCCTCAATACCCAATGATATTAAAAACTTCAGGGGGATAGATAAGCCAATACCAAAATTCAAGATACGTGATTTCAATTCCTTTACTCTAAATATTAAATCAATACTGTCCGGTTCGCTCTTTAACATTTCAACATTAATTGTTCCAAAAAAACCGAGTCCATAAATACGACGTTGGCTATCGAGAATTTTTGTTTTATTGAACTTATCACCTTTTTTAAATCTCATTTCCCTTCGCACGACATCTAGTTTACATGTCTTGAGCTCTTTTATTACAATATCCCTGATGTAGTATAATTTTCCCGTTTCAATATTAATTATCAACATTCCTGAATCAGGCATTGTAGACGATAACACATCTGCATAGGGATACCCGCGATCTTTATAATAGTTGCTAATTTTATCCTCAGTAACTACTATTTTTTCCTCAATAAAAAAATCATTAGTTTTTATCGCAAATAAATCTTTTAGTTCCCTTTCTTCTCCACCATTTACAATTATCTTTTCTATTTTGTGTCTTTCACCTTCTTCAATGTGAAAAGTAATCTCCATACCCTCTTCTGTAGATTCGACATGAGGTGTAACATCTACATCAAAAAAACCTTGAGTTTCATAGAAACGCAATATTCGATCCGAGTCAAAGTCGAGATTAACATCGTTGTATTCTTCATCCACTTTGGATAGAATATCTTCTGCGAGATCTTTATTGCTAATGGATTTATTACCAGTAAATTCGATTTTTGTAACTGGGGTATTAGATATTAAAAGAATGAATAAAAAATTAACCAATCGAAAGTATATTTAAATAAGAAATTTGCCTTTTTTTATTATCTGTAGTTCATCAATCCAGACACTTGGTTTTTTTATAACACCATCAAGATGAATTTTTGCTTTATTTTTGCCCCCAAAACCAAGATTGTGTCCAAATGCAATGTGGATACTACCGAGAACTTTTTCGTCTTCGAGAACATTCCCGGTAATTTTTGCCTTCGGATTTGTACCAATCCCAAATTCACAAAGGGTTCTTTCTTTTTTTCCATATTTTTTAAAAACAGCATTTAGTTTCTGATTACCCTTTAGATTTACAATCTGTCCATTTTTGATTTCTAAGGTGACTTTATTCTTTAAAAATCCAATTGGGGCAAAAGAACCATCAACGACAATATTACCGTTGCTTTTGTTTTCAACAGGTGCAATGTATGCCTCACCGGCGGGAAGATTGGAAAAATTTCCAGGTTTTTTGATTATACCTGTGTCAATGTGGCCTTTTCTTGTTGAAATTGTCAATTCCAGTGCAGTTCCTGTTTGTGTTTTTATGAAAGCCTTTTTTGCTTTGGTTAATAGATTTGCTAATTTAATTGTTTGCCGCGCGATTTTTCCATAGTTGGCATTCAAGGATCGTTCCATAAGTTCAACAGTAATTCCAGGCATAGTAGCACCCCTTGCGCCAAGCCTATTGGCATTTATCCTTGCACTGGTGTGTGTGAGTGAGCGACTTGTTGGTATGATAAATACATCACCTTGTTTTAGGATTTCCGCGACTAATTGGGGCGGTTCATCGCCGTGTATGTTTCGTGGTGCTATTTCAATTATTATGGGATCAGTAATTTTTCTTAAAGCATTCCACAATGAATAACCTACAGTACGGCAAAATTTATCAGTAACAATAACGACTTTTTCGTGTTTTTTTACACCAAGGCAATCTTTGATAACTATGTTGGCTGCTTTTTTTAATTTTGTGTTCAAACTATTTTTACCAGCGGAAGTGAGCAAATGCCTTGTTTGCCTCAGCCATTCTATGGACTTCTTCCCGCTTCTTTATAGCCGTGCCCTCATTACGACTTGCAGCAATAATTTCCTGTGCAAGTCTTTCTTCCATACGGTGTTCAGATCTTGCACGTGCTGCTTTGATAATCCATCTTATTGCCAGACTTTGTTTTCGGCTCGGTCTGACTTCCATAGGTATTTGGTAGGTTGAACCACCAACCCTCCGCGGTCTGACCTCAAGTACGGGTTTCACGTTATTCAGTGCCTTTTCAAAGACTGTAAGTCCATCTTCTTTAGTAAGTTTTTCAACAACCTTCAATGCCCCGTAGAAAATTCTAAGGGCAGTACTTTTTTTACCATCCCAAAGTAGATTATTAATAAATTTACTTACTAAAAGACTGTTAAATTTTGGATCCGGATGGATTTTTCTTATTTGCGCTCTTCTTCTTCTACCCATTTGATCTCCTTTAGGAAGTTGTCGGTGTTTCTTTTGGTTTTTTTACACCATACAGGGAACGACTCTTCTTTCGACCTTCTACTCCAGCAGTATCGTACTTTCCGCGCACAATATGGTAACGGACACCAGGAAGATCTTTGACCCTACCACCTCGGACGAGCACAATTGAATGCTCTTGCAGGTTATGTCCTTCACCAGGGATATAGGCTGTAATTTCAAAACCATTTGTCAATCTAACCTTACATACCTTACGCAAGGCAGAATTAGGCTTCTTAGGTGTTGTTGTATAAACCCTTGTGCAGACGCCGCGGCGCTGAGGATTCTTCTGCAGTGCCGGAGCCTTGCTTTTAGACAACACTTTTTTCCTGCCTTTTCTAATTAATTGATTAATTGTCGGCATTATCCTCCTTTTTCTTAATCATTGAATACAATTATATTCAGAAAACAATCTTTGTCAATATTGCGTTTGGCATTTGATATTACCAAGCAGGAATGTTAATAGTTATTACTAAGCGGAAATGTTAATCTTTTGCAGTTGCGGAGAAGTGGTTTTTGCGGTAATCTCTTTTGAAAAGGAGGATATCGCAGATGAAAGGAGAAAAGTTATTAGTGACCAAAAAAGACATTAAACGATTTAAGGTTTTAAAGGATGTTATTGAAAAGAAGCTAAAAGGTACACAGGCAGCTCAGCTGTTAGGTCTCAGCGTCGTTCACGTATCAAGGTTAAAGAAGAGGTTACTTGCTGCTGGGTTCGAGGGATTGCTTCAGAAACCCGCGCTTGCACCAGGCAATAAGATTCCTGAGCGTGATGTTAAAGCGATCATACGCTTACGTAAAAAGCTCTACTACGATTTCAATATCATGCATTTTATGGACAAACTTCGAGAAAATCACAAGTTCGTGTATAGTTACGAATCGCTACGGCAAATACTGATAAATCATAAAGAACATATGTCTAAGAAGAGAAGAAAGGTCCATCGTCAGCGCCGCCGCATGCCCAAAGCTGGCCTTTTAGTGCAAATGGATTCCTCGCAGCATCATTGGTTACCACAAATCAAAGAAAAATGGTGGCTCATCGCGATGATTGACGATGCGACCAATGAAATCCCTTATGCTCGACTCTTTCCTCAAGATACGCTATTTACTAACATGCATGTACTCAGGCGCTTTATTGAGCTTAAAGGTATCTTCATGGCCCTCTATGTAGATAAAGCCAGCCATTTTAAAACAACCCGGCATGGCGGTCTCCACTATACCGTTGACCCAGAACAACCAGATACCCAAATTGAACGCGCCCTAAAAGAATTAGGCATCAATATTATCTGGGCAAACTCACCGCAAGCCAAAGGTCGCATCGAAGTAACCTTCCGGCTGTTTCAGGATCGGTTCATTAAAGAAATGCGCCTGGCAAAGATCAAAACCTATGCCCAGGCTAATGAATTCCTCGTGAAAACCTTCCTGCCCTGGTATAATGCACGCTATACCCATCAAGCCGAATCAGTCTATATGCCTATACCAAAAGACCAGAACCTCGATCTCATCTTCTGTGATAAAAAGACACGGCGCGTAAATAATGATAATACTATCCAGATCCACGGCCAGACCGTGCAAATCCCACCTTCACGTATGGTTCTGTCCTTTAGTCATAAACAAGTAGATGTCTGCATCCTTCATGACCGTCGCATCCTGGTCGTTTATAAAGGCCAAATCATTGCAGAATCTCAATTTGCGAAAAACAATAAAATCCTTAAAAAGGAAAAAAGCATAGAAAAATTACTTAATCAAAGAGAATATCATGTGGTACCAGTACGGAATATTTATCGCCCATCTGCTAACCATCCATGGAGGAAATTCGTCTATGGAAAACGTAAGGTACTTGAAAAATAAAAAAATTATGCTATACTTAAAATTAACATTTTGCCTTGGTAATTTATTAACATTTCCCCTTAGTAATAACAGACGTATTAGTGAGATTTCTGAAAAAGTCCAGAAATCTTGAGGGTGCTGAAGATTTTTTCAGCACCCTCTTACTATTTTGGGGTTGACTTAAGGGTTTTGTCTATTATAATTAAACCAATGGAAAATAATGATAATATTTTAGAAAAACTGGAAAACCGAATCTCGAAGATTTCCTTATTTTCTTCAAAAAAATTAAATTGGATAATAATTGGTATAGGTATTATATTAAGGGTTGCCCAGTTTATCTATAACCGCTCGCTAACTGAAGGTGAGGCTGCACTGGCACTAAATATAGTACAGCGATCATATTCAGAACTACTTAAACCATTAGATTATGTACAGGCAGCGCCTGTTGGGTTCTTAATCCTGCAGAGATTTGCAACAAATATCTTAGGTTCTAATGAGTATGCCCTGCGTTTTTTTCCATTGATTGCCGGTGTAATCTCTTTATTTTTATTTTTTGAAATCGCAAAAAAAACAATAAACAACAAGGCAATTCCTATTGCCCTTATTCTTTTTGCAGTTGGTGACCATTTAATTTATTTTGCCTCAGAAGTCAAACAGTACTCAAGTGATGTTGTTTTAACTCTATTACTCGTATTAATTACTTTCACTATTATGGACAAAAATTTTAAAGCAAAATATCTCCTATTATTTGGATTTGTCGGCGGATGCTCATTCTGGTTTTCGCATCCTGCCCTATTTACCTTTTATGCTGCAGCAATAGTTTTACTATTCACTATAATTCGCAGAAAAGACTGGAACCTCTTTATGTGGCTATGGATTGCCGGCATAATAGCAACAACGAGTATCATTATCAACTATTTCGTTTCGCTCGAATCAGTTAGTGCAAACAAAAACCTATCGGATTTCTGGCAGCACAGCTTTATGCCGTTTCCTCCTACTACACTCGCTGACATAAAGTGGTTTGGTTACGTCTTTTTACGTTCCTTTAAATTCCCGGTTGGACTATCTATATATGAACTATTTTTAGCAGCCTTATCATTTTTTGTTGGTTGTATTATTATGTTCTACAAAAAAAGAAAAATATTATTGATCCTGATATTACCCATAATATTAACACTGTTTGCCTCAGGTTTGCATAAATATCCTTTTGAAGGAAGACTTTTACTCTTCATCACTCCATTCATGGTTCTTATCATTGCTGAAGGTATAGGTCATATACAAAGAAAAATGGCTCAGAATTCATCTTTCCTTAGCCTTGCATTAGTCTGTATTCTTTTGATCCAACCTGTGATACTTGCCGGATACCGCTTAATAAAACCGCGCGCTCCAGAGGAACTGCGTCCAGTAATGCATTATCTTAATGAACATCATAAACAAGGAGATGTAATATATGTATATTATGCATCATTAAATGCTTTTCAATACTATTCAAGTAGATTCGATTATACTGATGATTATATTATAGGTATCGAATCCCGGGAAAACCTGAGTAAATACTACGAAGATTTGCAAAAACTAGAAGGAAATAAAAGGGTTTGGATTCTCCTTTCACATATTGCTGTTTTGCATGGTGTTGATGAAGAGAAACTATTTGTTTCATATCTAAATATCCTGGGCACTCAACTCGATAAGTTCAAAACCTCAGGAGCATCTGCTTATTTGTATGATTTAAGCGATTAAAGGGGACAGGCTACTTTTTATAAAAATTTTTTCTCTAACTATTGATTCTATTATAATATATATAATTTAAAAGTAGCCTGTCCCCTTTATTTCCAACCAAGTCTTTTATATTCTCCATATATTTTACTCATAATACGCCTGGGACTACAAAAATCCCTTACCCATTTAATTCCCTGTTCACGCTTTTTCCTTCTCAGCTCAGCATCAATCAAAAGATTATATAAGACATCTTCAAAATTCCTTTTAGTTACCTTAACAAATGGATGGTCAGGCAGAAGTTTTTCATATTCATCTGGGATCTCTGTTATTGTAGGAATCCCCAAAGCCAGAAATTCCAAACCACTTCGACCATAGCCAGTTCCAGCATAATTACCAATCTGATCAATGCCAATATCACATGTCGCCTTGAGTTCCATACATTTTTTATTTGGAACATCTTCAATCAATAGAAATTCAAATTTTATTTTCTTTTTTAATTTATTGATTGCTTCAATAATATCGGGTGTTCCTTTTGCTGTTCTGCGTGTAGGTGAATGGCAAATTCTTAATACTGGATTTTCATGTTTCTGAAGTGATATCCTATCTGCCTCAAATGGTATCGGCACAAAGACTAAAGATGGATCTATCTTTTTATGATCCAATTCTGATGTTATTCTTAGATTTGCATATTCTTTTAAATATGGATTCATACCCCATTTTCTTAATTCGCTGCCAAAAAAATGTGTAACAATACGTTTATGTTTTAGTTTCTTTAGAATCCTATCACCATATATAAATGGTATATCTCCGTCAAAATGAAAGATATCAAAATCACCAAGTTCATAACGATTCCATTTCGCATGCAATTTGTATAACCAAATTAAATCCCTTGATTTAAAAAGTACTCGCTGCGCAGTATTTGCCCCCTTTATTTTCAACTTCAACTCATGTTCCGGTACGTTTACGTTTGCCCGTCCGGTTATCCTTCTAAATTTTCTAATCAGACATGAGTTCAACAAGGGATAATTCAACGTGATTCCATTAGGAAATCCTAAGGTTGATGGAATCATGGTTGCCAGAACCCCTTCATCGCCAAAAAATCTGTGGCTTCGGCTCAATAATCCTGGCACATCCTGAATATTTTCGATTGTTAAATGGAGAATCTTCAATTATTTTGAAAAGATTTTTTCAATGCCTCATGGAGAGGTGTTTCCCTATATCCCAGTATTTCTCTTGCCTTTGAACTATCTCCAGAAAGCTCTGTTTTACCCACACTCACTCTTTTTGGTACTTTACCGCAGATCTTCTTGACTTCATCAATAAGAACCTCGACCTTAACAGAGCTACCACAAATGTTAAAGATTTGATTGCCCTTAATTTCGCGGATCTTTATCAAAGGTTCAATAGTATCATTAATAAATGTTGGGCTGATTACACTATATTCTGTTTCTATATTATCACCAGATTTTATTGATTGATGTAAATTCGAGATATATCCCTGGTTCATGTTTTTACCAAAAGGAAAGAATATTCTTACAGTATTTATCTCAAGAGATTTATAATAGTATCTGAAAAGTATCTCGGCTTCAAACTTTGTTGTCGCATAAAAACTGCGTGGATTATACGCACATTTCTCA
>JABUBN010000464.1_pt1 | contig 11945 bp, 7 predicted proteins | sample 7240341 | NCBI WGS metagenome assembly JABUBN01 (sample SAMN07256345, study PRJNA390944) | subsurface metagenome | isolation source: Methane hydrate marine sediment | place: Pacific Ocean: Eastern North Pacific, ODP site | reverse complement strand
TTATCCGCTCATCATACCTGTAATTGTAGCCGTTTTTATAAATAGTGTAAATATGCTGGAAGGATATAATGGAGAAGGTTCTGGAACATGTTTAATTATAGTTTTATTTCTGTTTATATGCGGTCTAATATGGAATTCTGCTGAAGCAGTGTTTTTTACTATTCCTGTAATTGCGGTACTAATCCCATTTTTTATTTATAATAAATATCCCGCAAAAGTATTCCCAGGGGATGTAGGAACTCTAAGTATGGGGGCAATGATTGCATGTATTATGTTTTTTGGTTCACTTGAAGTTGCTACATTTTGCGCACTTTTAGCTCATATATTTAATAGTTTTTATGTGATTAATTCTGTTCGCGGGTTTTTTGAAAGTAGTGATATTCATAAAGATAAAAGTGATATTATATTACTTAAAGATGATCGAATCCAAGCATCAGATAAGAGAGATGCTGCACTAACACTACCCCGGCTAATATTAGCGAAAGGGCCATTAACAGAACCAGAATTAGTAAAAAATCTCTATGCTCTTTCAACTATTTGTGGGTTCTTTTCTATTATCTCTATAATTCTTTTACAGGTTTCCATAGGAAATTTTGAACCTATTGTTTTTTTTGTTTCAATCATTATTTGTTTTGTTCCTACTAGTTTTTTATTATATAAGTTTCCCAGAATAAGGGGGATAATCGTGCAGATGATCATTTTACTAGTTTTTATAATAATTTTCCTAGCTATTGTTGATATTCTTATTATGCCTCTACCATTTGAAGATATTGGGTTTGGTATAATAAAAATCCCGGTTAATCTTTTAATTTCTTTTCTCTTAGTTGTTCCTGGATTATTAATTTGGTATTTTCTTACTATTAAATACTTCTGGTCGGTGATTGAGAAAATGAAAAAGAAAAACGAAAAGAAGCAAAGAGAAAAAAATGAGGTACTGTAGTTGAAAAAATTATTCAGAAATTTACTATTTATAATATATATTTTTGCATCAATTGGATTATTCATCTTATTGAATAAGATATTCTTTCATTTTGATTGGTTAGAACTTCTATTAGATTGGAGTTTTTTAATAACAATTTTCTTGTATTTATTAACAATCGAAGAATTTTATCATTGGGTTCAAAATAATAAAAGAAGTGAAATGAGCGATCTTGTGGCAATAGCTTTTTTCTTTTTCCTCATTTTTTTCTTTTCTAAGGACTTTTTAACTTCTTTAATGGGAGCATTCTCAATTTATCTGTGGATTGGAATTTTTGAATTAAGAGAATATCCAATATTAAATAAAATATTAATAATCTCATTAGTGACTTATAATGTTATATTTTTTGCAGGTATCCTTTCTTTCTATCAAAAAAATCCTATATTTATCGATACCGCTTTTGCATTTTCTTTCTGGATTATACTGATTATGGGATTTATATTATTTGGGAGAAAATATTTAATTGTGTGGAGATTTATGAGCCCAGCATATTTAACACTATTTTTATATATAATAGCTTGGTTAGTAGTTGTCTTTATTAATCAATTTACGGCTCTCAACTTCATTAGTAATAAACCATTGATTTTTAATCAATTTACTACTCTCGATTTTTTTATGAATATCTATTTTATCCTAATATGTGTGAATTGGATAATATATTTTGTTTCAGGTTCAATTTTAGACAAAATGCTTGGAATCAAGAGAGTAAAAGATAGCAATATGTTAAAAAAAGTTAAGAAAGTAAAAGCTAATATTGGAATTAAAGGTAAAGTAAAAGTAGGCTATGGAAAATATCCAATTTTAAATGCCATGGCATATGGCTCTTTTTTTGATAAAAGAATTGCAATTATTGCTGAAGATCTGAACCAAATTCCAAATGATGAGTTGAATGGTATTTTAGCTCATGAATTGGCACATACAAAAGGAAAACACACGTTAATTTTAACTTGTATTACAACTGGAGATTTAATTGTTAGAATGTTTTTAGGTATACCTGCTACACTGTACGATTATACATTTGGAAATCCTCAGATTCCTATGATAGTTTTCATTATTTTGAATTTAGCAATATATATCCTTCTTTTTATATTTGTAAGAATTTTAGAGGGAAAAGCAGATTTAAAAGCGAAAAAAGCAGGATATGCAAATGAGCTTGCTAAAGCACTATATAATTTAGAAAGCTTTTATGCCACCGGACGAGAAATTGGATTTAATACCATGCTTCTATGTGATGAGAAAATTACAAAGGATAACCAACTATTAGATTATATGAACACAGCCACTTATTTAAATCGCTCAATAATCAAACCCTCACGAATTTCTCTCCTAGGGAGTTTCATTAATTCACATCCACCGAGTTATTTAAGAATTGCAGCTATATTGGGTGATGAATTAAAACCAAGTAAAGAAGCCATTCTTCCATTTATATGCTTAAAAAAATCAAAACAACAAAAATATGCTAAGAAATTTGAGGTTGCTCGCCAAAAGTTTAAAATTATAGCGAATAAAAAATTTAAGGAAACATTTGAAATTAAAGATATCCCTTTCTTAATGGAAAACCTGAGAAGAAAAGAGGTGTATAAATTTGATCTTAATAAAGATTTTGTTTTTAGAAATAAGATTACTGATGACATTATATTAGGTAAATTAAATGATATTAAATTCATTGATGATATTAGCGAAAGTGAACAATTTGTAATTACTAATCTAAAAACCAATCAAAAAGAATTCTTAAATTCATCAATATATACTCATTTTCAAATTGATTTAAATGAAACATATTTTTTAGAGAAGAAAATTCCGTTAACTTTAATAGACATTGATTTAAATAGGAATAATCATAACGGGAACTTCTTAATCTTTTTAGATGAAGAGAACAACAAAATTTTAAAGCCAATTTTAAAAACTAAACTGCCGAATTCAATTGCCTTCATTAAAAATTTTAAAGAACAAGACATTTTTTTCAAAAAAAAAGGAGAATTAAAAATTTCAAGATGTATAGATGTCTTAGATGCTAGTGAGATAAAAGGTTATGAGTTAATCCTAACTAATTTTGAAATCACGAAAAACCATGAACAAAAACATTTAAAATACGTTATAGACGAATTGATTATTAAACCGAAAAGGATAACTCTACCTATACACAGAGATCGAAAATTTCGAGAATCTGAATTACAAATAATAAAATGGTTGATAAATAAAGACCTTCTTTCATATATTTATCTAAAAAAACCAGTAAATAATGTAGAAATTGGATTTATTCGGAAAATAAATTTAAAACCACAAAATATTGAAAACTATCATAAAAAAACTGAAAACAATGATAAAGAAACTCTTGTATTAAAAAATATTTTTGGAAAAGAAATAAAAATCCCTTATAATAAAATAGAATTAATTATTTTTGAATATACTAGTGCTATGATTCAAATTAAATCTGAGACAAGCTTCTCAAGTCGTTTAGGCTATAAAATATTGAAGAAATTTAAACCGGAAAGAATCTTAATAACTTAATAAAATTTAATATAATTATACCTTGCAATGGTTTGTCAATGTCAAATAAAATTAAAAATTTTTTAAACCTTCTACGTATACGGCAATACTACAAAAACTCAATGATATTTGTTGGGATTTTTTTTAGTGAAAGACTATTTGAAACATCTCTCTATTTTACTCTCTTTATAGGTTTTATTCTGTTATGTCTTGCATCATCTTTTAATTATATTATTAATGATATGAGAGATATAGAAAAAGATAGAAATCATCCAGAAAAAATCAAAAAAAAACCTCTAGCATCAGGTGATATCTCAACTTCTTTCGCTATACTGTTGTTAATTATATTAGGAGGGTGTATTATTTTATTTTTGATTTTTCTGATTCCAAATCTAGGTTTTGCTTTTATGATAATTTTGACAATTGTCACAGGTCAACTTTATAATCATCTTTTTAAGAATTACGCATTTATCGATATTCTTATTTTGTCTACTGGATATCTATGGAGAGCTTTAGCAGGATGTGCAATAATTGAAGAATATGTTTCTGCTTGGTTATTTTTAGCCATTTTTGAAGTAGCCATGTTTTTAAGTATCGCAAAAAGAAAAGGAGATTTGATAATTCTTGGAAAGAATAAAGCCGTTGGCCATAAAAAAATTTATGATCAATATTCTCTTAAATTATTAGACCAATTTCATGTAATAATTGCGGGGTCATTGTTTATGACATATTCTCTATATCTTCTTATTAATTTTAATCTTATTAGTTTCAATTCCACAGAGACTCGAAATACCAATTTTTATGAATATATTTCTATTTTTACAATACCAATTTCACTGTATATAATCATGCGTTATATGTATCTAACCTCAACAAAGCCAGAAATCGCTAGAAACACCGAAAAAGCCTTTTTGGACAAAGGAATAATCATTGCTGGTGCTTTTCTGTTTATTATATTATTATTTTCTTTTTATTTTGATATTTTTCTCGAGTTTTTTCAAACATAGGAAATACCTTATCCTAAATGTAAATAGCAAAATCGAAGCTTAGATTTCAATCTCTTCTTTAAATTTGGATATGATTTGACCTCGCTCGATGGTTTAATACTTTTATTGTACAAACTTAATGGGATTCGGACATTTCATATTCATGATTTGCCTTTTCAAGAAGTTTAAGAATCAGTTAACAAAATCAAATTTTATATTTCATTATTAATTCACTATCCTTCCCATAAGATTTGAGTTTATCCTTCTTTTCGGATCGTTAAAAAACTTACTTAATGCTAATGGCAAACATTAAGTTAGTGAGATTTAATTTCTCTAGTATCCATACGACCTTCAAGGTTAATGATTAAAATTGAAGAGAAAATATTAATAGTTCCCACTATGAAATATAGTAATCTCCAAAATCTAACACCTATTAGCATGAAAATTAAACCAAAACTAATTACCCACATAACTATAGTTAAAAAAAAGAAGATTAAATAAGGATTCTTACTCCGATCCGAAGGTAATACTCTATTCATTAATCTTATGATAATAGGAAATATAAATCCGAATCCAACACCGGTGATGAGAAAATTTATGAAATAAGTTTGCCAATTCCATGAAAAACTTATATAAATAAGGCTAAAACCCGTGAGTATTACGCATATAATGAGAGTTGAATCACGAGCAATTTTATCAATGAATTGAATTGTCGTTAACAAGATAAAGGTAAATATTATAAAAGTTATAGCTAATAAATCTGCAAATCTAACAGGAGTGATAAACCATGATCCGTCATTATTAACTATTTCAGGATTAAAAAATGATAGGAAATTAAAGACAACTCCGACAAAAATGCTAGATAAAATAACATAAGGTATTATAAACCTCATAAATATTTTTCTGGTCATATTATCATCTTAATTTAAACTCAATAAAAAAGTTTGTTTTTTACATAATACATAAAAAAAAACTTTAATGTCAAACCAGTATAAAATTGTATGAAATTTTAATACCGTAAGATTTTTTTATTCTAAATTTCAAGAAAAAATTCAAGGCAATTCTCGTTCCATTAAATACTTCTAATTACATAATTTTGGAATTTAAAAGCCTTGATTCTTATTATTTAATAGTAAGACTTAAGTGTTATCTTAGAAGAAAATTTATATTAAACAATTCAAAATATTTATTATGTTAAATAAAACAAAATTTAATATTGCAGTAATTTTATTAGCTATGGGCATAGGTTTAGCACCAACTGGTTTTTTCTTGAACGGATATTTTAGAGATCAAGTTCGTGCTAACGTTCCTGAAACACTTTTGAGCATTCGAGATGATGTTATTCCTGTAATTGAAAGTAATTTCTCTGGATTAGGCATACCAGAGGTTTTAGAAGCGATTCGAGAACAGGAAACTCAAGATATTGAAGATGATATTGTTAAAGTGCGTTCTATTCCTAGTGTTCTTCTATATCTCAAAAACTTATCGATGCCGATATTCTTAGAAAGAATAAACACTTCGATGACAAGCACAAATATAAGTGAAAGTCTTGATTCTGTAGCTGCTGTTTTCCAGGAAAAGATTGAAGGCTCAATGTCAGCTCAGGCTATTAACGAAACTTTGGAACAGGTGATAAATTCTAATTCATCTACGCTATTAAATGCTATGGACATGTTTTTTAATAATTACACCTTTCAAGATAATTATTCTACTTCAATAGTAGGTATTTCGGAATTTGCTACAAGCGGTTTAAATACTCTTAATTTTACTGCAGCTGCTCAACAAAGTTTATTATATGGAAATTTATCTTCCCCGGGTTTAATCCAAGATCTTAAAAACGGTACAGGTGTTCTAGATTTTTTAGAATTTTACGATAATGCTACTCAAGATCCCGTAACATACAATCTTACAATGCAGATAGCATATAATTCTACTTGGGAGCAACTTACAGCAGTAGAAGAATATGTTACTGATTATTTGTGGGTATCTGTAGTTCCCGGTGAATTTTATCCAAGCTTTAACATGACCCCATCCCAATATGCCCTCTTTAACGCAACAGAACAATTCTTCAATGATGAGGAATGGTCAATAACTACAGGAGGAATAACTCATATTAGTGGCGTTTCTGAGTTTGGAACAGGTGGTTCAAATAGCCTGAGCTATACAGACACTGCTCGACAAAGATTGTTATATGGTGTCAATAATACTCCAGGAATTTTAGAAGATCTTGCATTAGGTACCGGAGTTTCTAGTTTTCTCCATCTCTATAATGATACTTCCGGGGATGCTACAATGCAATTACAATATAATGCTACTTATTACCAATTAAAAAACTTGACTTCTTATTTAACTCAATACATGTTTGATGTGAGTGTGCCTGCTCAATTGGCTTTAGATGGATTAACTTTAGATAGCGCAGCAGAGAGGGATTTCTATGTGCAATGGGCTAATGGTACAATTTTCACAAGTGGAATTTACCTGAGAGATTTGAGTGAGGAACTTGGATTGTTTTTAAAAAAGTCCAGTGCGGCATATCTTATCCGAAACACTATTCATCAGATTGCAACTCAAAATTCTACTACTTTGCTAAATGCTACGAATGTTTTTTTTAATAATTACAATTTTTCCGTTAATTATTCAATCAATTTAGAGGGCGTATCGGAGCACATGGCAATTGGCAATTTTAGTCTTAATTATACTACTACTGCTCAAGAAAGAATTTTATATGGGTATGGGAATGCACCGGGAATATTTATAGAACTTCCATCAGGGTTAGGTTTAACAAACTGGTTAGATTTTTATCAAGCAGCATTATTAAATATTGGAACTAATAGAACATTAATGGAATCTACTTATAATGCGACCTGGGTTGATCAACTCTTACCTATGGGGCAATATCTCCAAGGTTTTATTTTAGAGCAAGAGATCGGTTCATCAAGTCAAAAAGGTTTGGAAGTAGGAGTTCCAGGACCATCACATATTTCATTCAATGACTCTATAAGTTTCTGGGACCCAGCAAATTCATCTGGTTTTGTTCATGACATTGGAATTCTAGAATGGTATGATGCCGCAAATGGAAATTTGACTGCTCAAGGTGAAATTAATGCTACCTATAATTTAAGTGATGCTCAATTCGGAAAAATTTATAATTGGTTATTTACAACCATCAAAGATGTTGTTGTACCAATTATCTTTATTCTTCAGCTTCCTACAGGTTCTAGAATAACAACTACTCAATATGCCGAAATCCTCTTTCTGGAACAATGGGCAAATGCTACTGTTGTGCCAGAGGGTCTTGATCTTGGAGGAGGGGTCAAGGGATTTGAAGTAGGCATTCCGGTAAAATCTAACATTTCATTTTCAATAACTACTTCTCTCTTTGAAACAGGAAATTCTTCATCATTTATCAATAAGGATGGTCTTTTAAAATGGATTGACGCCTATGGTGGAGATATTACCTCAAGGACCGAATTAATCACAGCATTTAATTTGGATACAATTCAATTAGACTTAATCCTTACATGGTTATTTACTACATTAAGAGATAATGTTGTACCTATTGCTTTTAATCTAACAGGATATAGTTTGACAGAACTAGCGGGATTTGAATTCTTTCGCCAATGGACTAATGGTTCACTCTTCACTAACGGAATTGACCCAGGACCCGCTTTTGGACTTGAATCTCTCAGTGGTTGGGAACTGGGCCTTCCAGTTGCGAGCAACATAGAATTTAACCCTGCTGTGCAATTATGGTTCAAGGGAAATCCTAAATCATTGGTAACGCCTACTGGAATTGCTAAATGGTTTAACGCGATGGAGGTGTCTAGCACATATAATTATTTGAAAAAATCTTATGGATTTGATGATAATCAAATGGATGCAATACTCGATTGGTTAATAATGATAAGAGATGATTTCGCATTATCTTTCTCGCAGTTAGAATTAGGTTTACCGATAGACCCTTATGAGTTTGGAAATATACTACTAATCGGATGTGTTATAAGTGGATTTGGTCTTGCTGCTATTGGTGTTCTTACTTTAGTTATAACGAAATTGTCTAAACGCAGATAACTACTTATTTTTTAGGTTACCTCTTATTTTTTTTATTAATTTTGTCTTATATTATTGGATCGATTTCATGTATCGATTACCGGCTCTTTATTCATGACATAATCTCTTTTCCTTATTTTTAATTTTAATTTTTCCGAATCCGGAATTCCTACCCCCACGAACATATAGCGATCTTAATAACCCCAATTTCTATTTAAGTTATAATGCGGTTCATGTATTTTACTTCCTCTAAACTTGAGATTGCTCATAATACTGAAAAAGCCTTTTTAGATAAAGGAATGATAATCGCAGCAATTTTTCTTTTAGAAATCTTGTTTTTCTCATCTTACGTTGATAAAATAAGTGATTTTTTAAACTTTTGAGGATCTTTCAAGATTTTATTAAACCCTCCCTACATCTAATCAGAAAAAATCTAAATTTTAAAATTGTTCAATAAAAAAAAGAGAACTTTTAACGATAATTGTCCTCATTCTTAGGTTCGTGATTCCAATACTTCTACATGTAAAACTAAAATTATCATTCACCAAAACATGCCTTTCCTCTTGAAAATGTTTTTACTACAAAATGGCTTAAAAAAAAATAAGTTTTAAAGAGTCATAATTATTTTATTTCCTTTCTAAATATCTTCAAATATCAATTAAAAAAAGATAAAACTTATAAGTTTTTGAAATAGAAAATCTACTTAATAACAAAATCTAATAAAAATTAAATATAAAATTATTAAAAAAAAAATCGAAAAATTTTTAGTGATTAAATATGGAAAAAAAAACTTTAGCTTTAGGGTTAATAGCAATTATAGCAGTTGGATTTGGTATCACTGGTGTTGTCTTATTTTTCATTGAAGAACCTGAAGAGGGTGAAGGGGCATTACCAACAACCCTCATCTTTGGAACGATGTATATCGTTGTAGATCTTGATCCGCAAGGTTCCTGGGATTCCGCATCAATGGATGTAATTGATCAGGTTTGCGAAGGTTTACTTGCTTATGATTTCTTTGATCCAAATCTGGAAATTGTACCAAAACTTGCAACTGGTATGGGCACATTTAATCCAGCTGGCACAGAATATACAATTCTACTTAGAGATGATGTTACGTTCCACGATGGAACACACTTTAACGCGACTGCAGTTAAATTTACCTGGGATAGAATGGCTTGGGCTTTAAACACAACCGGAACAAACATGATAGATAAAACCATAGTAGAGGAATTATATGTATTTCCAGAAGATCAAGTTCCTATTGTAAATGACACTATAATAAACTCTGAATACAGTGTAACATTCGTATTAAATAGACCTTATATCGCATTCGAAGCTCTACTATGCTTTGAGGCTTCATATATTTTATCGCCTACATCAACCCCTGCGGACAGATACCTTGAAACGGCTACTGATGACCTAGTTGGGACTGGTCCATATGTTTATGATTCAACTGAAGCAGCTGTCGAGGTTTTATTGCACGCTTATGACAATTATTACGGAGAAAAAGCGAAAATTCAAAATCTGGTATTCGCTGAAATTACTGATGCGAATGCTAGAAATATCGCATTATTAGCGGGCGATGTTAACTACGTAGACGACCCCATGTGGGAGTATTGGCCAATATTCGAATATGAATCTAATATTGTATTAAATGTATCTGCATATGGTACAACTATTCAATATCTTGGGATGAATAATAATTTAATAAATCTGACAATGAGAAAGGCAATTTCTCAAGCGATTGATTATGATTACTTAATCGACTCACTCACTTTAGGTCATGCCAGAAGATTGAAATCTCCTATTCCGGAGGGTATTGCAATGGCAGATTGGACATATAATCCTCTTACCTATAACGTTACAGCAGCAAGGTTATTAATGCAAAACATGAGTTTCGGTTTCACCGGAGGAGTACCATGGAATGCAACATATGATCCGGATGCAATCGATCCAGCTACTAAAAAGAATTATAATCTAGATCATCCTAAGTGGAGAGCCGCATCTTTTAAAACATATAAATATACATATAATATCGGGAACTCTTTCCGAGAGGATATGTTAATTTATTTATTTGACGCCCTGAAAGATATTGGAATTAAAGTGATAAATGACGGTATGACTTGGGGAGATTTTGTCCACAGATTATATGAAATGGAACTCCTTGACAGAGATATGTTGGATCTTTACTTTATTGGATGGATTCCTGATTACAACGATCCGAGCAACTTCATCAATCCATTGTTCACCAATAAAACTGTAGGCTCTAATGGAGCACAATATGATGGTTTCCTAGCTGCAAAAGAGGCTGGTAGAGATCAATTCGCTCTCATGGATAACGTTCAGCTATTAATGGAAGCTGCTCTGGCAGAAACCGATCCAGCGACAAGACAGATATTATATAGTAGAATTCAATATCTTTTAGTCGAAGAAGATATCCCATGGGCATTTTGCTATAACCCACAACCTGCCGATGCTTACGATATTAGACTACACGGTATAGCACCTTATGCAGATCATATGGGTAGAAATCATTTCTATTCTATGTACTTTGCATAATAGATTCAATAGGACCTAAAAAATATAAAAAAATAAATCTTCAAATTTTTTTTTTCTTTTTCTTTTTTTCTGTTCCCCCTATTAATTCCTATATATGTGAACAATTTAGAGAAGAAGAGGATGTATTTTGTACCTTATTTGATTTATGATAATATTATTGACATTTTTTTATAATAATAAAAAAAGTTCACTTGACTGTCCACAAACTGCAATCGATTTGAAAACGTGGAATTATAATAGAATAATTAATAAAAGATAAAACCTAGATTATGTTGATGCTAGTGGTATAATAACAAATTTTGATTATACAAGAGATAGAGTTGAATAGAATGTTATGAAAATTAAGATTGAATTAAGTAGACAAGGAAATTTTATACTAGCAATTTTATTAACTCATTTCATATTTTTTGGATATATATGCAATATTTATGAAAAAATAATAGGAGAGAAACTATTATTTTTGCATCAAGTTTTATTTAATCCATATTCATTTTTATCAATGATCATTCTTTTTACAATTGTTTTTATTATGGTATTTAGAGAAAAATTCTTTGAATACGGAATTAGGAATAGTATTTGGCTTACTCCCATTATTATTGGACAATCATGGATATGGATGTGGTTCATTAATGGTTTTGATATTACTATAATTGGTGAATTTTTTATCCGTTATGAAGGGTATCTTACAATTTTTACGATACTGTGCTTAAACTTGTTATCTGCGATTTTGGCAACAATAACCAGAGAAAAATATAAAAAATATATCGAGAATATTTAAAAATGAGTAGGAGAGTATTTAAATCATGGGTATGATGAAATATATAATCAAGAGGTTTTTAACATTATTACCTGTATTATTTGGGGTCATCACATTAACCTTT
>JABUBN010000463.1_pt1 | contig 11954 bp, 8 predicted proteins | sample 7240341 | NCBI WGS metagenome assembly JABUBN01 (sample SAMN07256345, study PRJNA390944) | subsurface metagenome | isolation source: Methane hydrate marine sediment | place: Pacific Ocean: Eastern North Pacific, ODP site | reverse complement strand
AGACGACCCCGAGTACCTGCCTATTCCGGAGTGGACCACCACGGTTCTTCCTCTTTTTTACCAAACGATTACAGCAATAAACAAAAATGACTCTGCCCCCTTTTCTGATATTCTTCTATTAATTGCCTATTACCTGTGCAGTTAGTCTGATATGTCGACATATATCGTCGCCACCCGCCCCAGTTATAAATTCTTTCGCATACATGCTTATAGTTTTTGTTCCAGCTGAATTTACACCTAAAACAAAAGTTCCTGCAAGATGAGCTGCAGTACCATGAATGTTAGCCACACCTCCACACAACCCTGTCTTAATAGTCTCTGAATTTATGCCATCAGTAGCATTCCGGACATAAAACACTATAATTGCATCATCATTATTACTCTCATCTGCATATCCATTGGTAAACACTAAAATTTTATCATTCGCTGATGTAGTATTAACTGTTACAGTGGCGATATTTGCATAAGAACTACCAACATTATAACTAACAACATAACTTGTAGCGAAATCTTTAATTACAAACAGGCTATTTCCATTTTGACAATAGTTGCCAGCTACATCCAATTTTCCCTGCGGGTCCGTCGTCCCGATGCCCACATTGCCGCCGTCTGCAACGGTAAGATGAGGGAAGAAAACCTTGTTGTTGTTCATTTGTCCTAAGTTTATGTATCTATTGGTGCCGTCACCATCACTTCGAAGACGTATTGCACCTCCATTGGCAGGTCCGGTAATGAAATAATCCTTGTCTTGTTCAGAGAATACCAAGTTGTCTGCTAGTGTCAACACACCCCATGGATGAGGACTCGTTGTTCCGATGCCCACATTGCTCATTATATTCAAATTACCTTGTTTTGTTTGCGAATCTCCTGATGTGTTTATAAAATATTCCTTTGTCTCTCCTTCAAGTAAATGTGAGTTTATTGCATATGGATAGGCATATAGCTCTTCTCGGGGAGTTAAAATATCTGTTTCTACCTTTACTTCTAAATATAACGTCTCTCCTGCTGCCCAGTCTATGCTTGATAAATCTAAAACATACCTGAATAATCCATTATGCACTTCAACACTTACATTTCCACTGGTCCATAACTCATTAGGACCTACAGCACTGTCATAAATACTGAATACCATTGTCTTTGTGCCATCCACAGGCACATTATCCTTTATTAACCTGCCCTGATAGTTTATTTTGCAGGGAACTTCCGCAAAGGAATACATAGAAGAAATTAACAAAATTGAGACAGATAATAAGATTACTTTTTTCATTTTAAACGCTCCTTTTTTACCAAACAAGAACTCTGGTAGTCGGGCTCGTCCCCGAGCCCGACAAACCCGGCAAAACTTGCCATCTTTCATCTCGGGGTCAGAGACGACCCCGAGTACCTGCCTATTCCGGAGTGGACCACCACGGTTCTTCCTCTTTTTTACCAAACGATTACAGCAATAAACAAAAATGACTCTGACCCCTTTTCTGTTCTAAATTCCTATTGAACGACTTAATACTCCGGCAAGGTCATACTCGTTGCTGCCTATCGTTATCTTATTAACGGTGAATGTGACCCGGCCACCCCGTCCTACCCAACCTGTCCCGAAGCTGACTTTGCCACTTGCATTTGTTATGCCGGAAACAGTACCACCATAATTTCCACTCCATGTTCCCTGTACAGTCACTCCGCTGATAGGCAGTCCGGAAGCGGTATTCTCTGTAACCGTAACCATTGCCGTTACTGTGTACCAGGTCTGGAAGACTCGTCTCTTCGACATACCGATGCTCACATATGCTGTTGGGAGGAACACATATTTTCTTAAGCCCTTTATTCCTGAACTTGTCTGAATTCTTACGCCAGAGTCATTTGCATTTCCTGGCTCAACTAGAACAATGCCATGTATAACTCCATTTTTAGCAATTCTCAAGGGAGAAGTTAAGGTTCCTACAGGTTCGGCTGCAATGGCAACGATCTGAGTACCGTTATAAACTCTTAAACCGATGTCCTGGAAACCCTTCTCAGCAGATATTTCTTGAGTGTAAAATATTGACAGAAAAGATACAGCAAATAGAACTGAAATGAGTAAAACCCGAATTCTCTTATAAGATTTAGTTCTTGTCATAATAATCTCCGGAAATTAACAATTAATCCGTTCTTAACCACGTTTGACCTGTGGCTGGAGTTGTCGGGTCTGAAGTTCTTGTCTCTATAATTAAACCTCCTGTTGCTTTAATCGGTCCACCCACTACTTCAAGTTTATTTGTCCCTGGGCTCGTTGTCCCGATGCCGACGTTGCCGTCTATTATTGTCTTTGAGCCTTGAATGCGAACTCCTCCAGTATACTCTCCATTATAATTTAACCTTAATTCATCCGAAGATTTAATTCCTAGTATAGCTAAATTTCTGGATGTCCCAGAGGTAGCTGATCCTCCTTGTATCCAAATATCATTTGAGCTTCCTTGATCAATTCTGAGTTGACCTCTCATATCTAACTTATGAGTTGGCCCCGTCGTGCCGATGCCCACATTGCCTATTATATTTAATCCACCATCCTTTTTTTGTGTCTCTACTGATGTGTTTAGAAAATAATCCTTTGTCTCTCCTTCAAGTAAATGGGAGTTTATTGCATATGGATATGAATATAGCTCTTCCCGGGGAGTTAATGTCTCTCCATCAACGATTACTTCTAAATACAACTCTTGGCCTGCTGTCCAGTCGTCTATGCTTGATAAATCTAAAACATACCTGAATAATCCATTATGCACTGTAACATCTACTTCTCCACTGGTCCATAACAGAGGGGGTCCTACAGCATCGCCGTAAATACTGAATACCATTTTTTTTGTTCCATCCACAGGCACATTATCCTTTATTAACCTTCCCTGATAGTTAATCTTGCAGGGAACTTCAGCAAAGGAATACGCTAAAGAAATTAACAAAATTGAGACAGATAATAAGATTACTTTTTTCATTTTAAGACCTCCTTTTTTACCAAACAAGAACTCTGGTAGTCGGGCTCGTCCCCGAGCCCGACAAACCCGGCAAAACTTGCCACCTTTCATCTCGGGGTCAGAGACGACCCCGAGTACCTGCCTATTCCGGAGTGGACCACCACGGTTTTTCCTCTCTTGCACAATTTGAAATTGTGCCTACAACTTCTTGCTACTTTATCTAATTATCACTAATTTTCCTGACTTATGTTGTCTGATATTTTCGATGTAATAGATATATACTCCGCTTACTACTTTCTCACCTTTCTCATTTTCAACAGGATACCACTCCTCCAAGGGAGGTCCACCATTATGTACTATCTTTTTTACCAATTCTCCTGTTATGGTATATATTTTTATCTCTGCTTCTGTGGAAAGATTTGTAAATATTATCCCGCTTGTCTCATCTCCTGTTGTACCTAACCCATCATTTGGCTTATATGGCACAGGGTATGCATAGGCATCGGCTAAATCGTAAAAACCTCCTCCCATTAAGGTATATACACCAAATCCCATAACCTTTGCTCTTGCTACATTCTCCTTTCTATCCACCTTTGTGCCTGGCACTTTTACCCATAATCTATGCTCCTCATCTAACCAGTAGACACTTAATGTTTTCACGCTTACTGGCGCTGAACTTCCCTCTGTGCTGTCCACTATTCCATTATTGTTTTCATCTCCATAGGGAAGCTCAATATAAACACTGTTTAAAAACTTCTCTATTACCATCTCGCCACCTTCCGTAGTATATCCACTGGTCTCTCTCATACTCTCGCGTAAATTATAAGAATACCTGTCTCCGCTATTTTTCATCTTTTCGTCTGCCTCTATTATTGCCTCTGTATTTACCTGTTTTGCTCCCCTTACTCCTGTTCCCTTCAATGGTAATGGTTCTAAGTTTATTAATATATACCCATCCTCCTTTAGTGCATTTGCTTCTAATATCATCTTTGTCTTCTTCTCACTTTCCCACATAATAACATTCCTTTTTGTATGGTCAAGCATTGTGGTAAATATTAACTCTCTTTCCTCCTTTAGTTTGTTTCCAGCATTATCTTCTATTCCATCTTTTGCTTTTACCCTGTAGCTATAATTACTTTCCCAATCTTTTCCTGGGTCTATCTTCCATAACCCATCTTCATATGTTATGGTGCAATTGACTTTAGTATTTTTCTCTTCTCCTTCATTATCTCTTATTGCTTTAACCTCAACATAATCCCCTACGCCCCAAACCTCCTCAGTAAAGCTTATTTCTGGCAGGGTATTCTTTCGCTCAACCCCTTTCACTTCATCTTCTATTCTTTTCTTACCTTCTATATCAATACTCACTACTTCAGGAAAGCCCCAATCAGCTTTATAATTATACTCAAATGATTTAACCTCTGATGGGTTCCCCGCATTATCTATCGCCTTTACTTTGAAATAATATGTTCCATCGTTATCTAAAGGAGTCAATTCCAGTAGAATTGAGTCTATAGTTGTATCTATGACATCATCAGGCTCAACACCTGTAGTAGAAAAGCTATAACTATACCCATCCACTCCACTTGCGGTATCAGTTGCTGTCCATACAAATGTTGGAGTCTGACAACTGCTCTCTTTACCTTCTTCTAACTCCTCATCATGCTCGACAAACCACGCTTCTATATCTCCTTCTATCACCGGAGGCGTTGTCTCTAAAGTAATAATAGCGGAGACTGGATCGGTATTTATATTCTCGGCAACATCCTTCACCCAGATATATACTGTCTTCGGATCATCTCCAGCGCTCAAAGTAAATGTAACAGGTTCACTACCCCAATCAGGGTTGTCCTCTGCCGGCTGAGTGGACTGACTCTCACTGATTAGCCATGCCACTGCATCACTATCATTTTCTACTACAACATTGACTGTTGAGGAGCTTGTGTAGGTGGTGCTCCCTGTCGTCTGGTCACTCAATACCAGCGTGGGGTCAGCCGGTGCTATAGTATCCAATGTGATAGTAGCAGAACTAACGCTAACATTAATGTGCTCGGCACCATCCTTTACCCATAAATAAACTGTCTTTGGCCCATCACTACCCCATAAATCAAATGTAGACGGAATAGGCACGTCCTCCCATTCAGGATCATTTTCATTAGGCTTTTCTGAATAAGCTTGATCGTCACTTAAGATAAACTGAGCAACGTCTATATCTAAATTGGTTACAGTCACGATTACATATGTATTATTTGTATAATCTTGATTCCCTGAATCCGGGTCGGATAAGCTAAGTGTAGGATTCTGTGGTGGTATTGTATCTAATGTTATAATCTCGCTTTCTGGACCATCCTCAGTCCCTACTGTATTTATAACCTTAACAGTTACTGTCTTTGGTCCATCTCCAGATGTTAAAGTAACCTGTGCTGAAGTGTCATAATCAATCCAATCCATTGTAACGTCATCCTCCTGTATTACATTCCCACCTATCCACATAAGATTTGCATTTGTAGCTGCTATATCAATAAGATGGATAACTATCTCCTCTGTATAGTCTCCCTCTTCTATTTTAAACCCTGTAATGTTAGGTGGGTGTGGGTCATACAGGATGGTATCACTCTCTGGGTCACTCTCATTTCCTGCTTTATCCCTAACAATAATACTTACCGTCTTGTCTTCTTCACCCTCTGTTAACAAAACATCTTTTGAAGCACTATAATTAATCCATTCCGATGTATTCATTACATCACCATATATTTTCATCTCATCTGCATTTGTAGCTGAGATTACAAGAGTAACTATTTGTGAACTTGTCTGTTCTCCCTCAAATATATAAAAGGAATCAATCGTAGGCGGGTCTTTATCAATAACTACTACCCAAACCCCTCCTATATCGCTTTCCAGCGCTCCTTTCCAGGCTTTTGCTCTAATCCTGTAAGTTTTTGATTCTCCATCGTTTGCTGTTAATGCTAATGAGAATCCCGATGGGTGGAATAGCGTTGGATCGGTTGGAATTGACCCGTTATCAGTATAAGTATAATGTATCTCATCTGCTCCGCTAGAAATAAATGTAACGGTCGAGTCCTCTTTGTAATATACGGTTTCACCTACATCTAATTGCTCTAAACCTATCTCTGCAGTTGGAGTCTCAAGCACTTCACCTGCATAAGCATATAAAGACCAATTTGTTTCTTCTTTAGAATAGCCGTCAATCGTCCTTCTTGCTTTTGCTCTGAATCTATATCCATAAGTCCCGAGATCTGAAATAGGAAGAATAAACCCACCATTTCCCCATTCCTCTTTTCTATGCCAACATTCATCGGGATAAAAAGTTTCATCAGTATCTAACCAACCTAAATACGACCAAACACCGTCGAGCCTATATCCTTGAATCGCATATTCTGTCTGAGGAGAGTTATTCCCTTCCAGGATAGTAATATTTACTGCGTCAAGCGCTACTTCCTCAACGTCCAGTCCCGGAACTGTAGCATAAGTACAGGAAGAAACAGAAGCTCCATAACCAGTTACATGTCCGTACTTATTCTCTGCCTGAACAGAAATATCATATTCCACATTTGACCCGAGACTAATTATTGTTAAAGGGTCCCACTCAACGGTTCTATTAAATACTTCACTCCCTCCAACTGTGTGGTCATCCTGAACAAAGCCTGCAGGCCCGGCGCCAGGAGAAACCTTTATGCTGTATTCTGTATACCAAGGATTATCCCCTTCATCTATTACAATTTCTACTGTATTTGCTGAAACATCCACAATTTGAGGAGTCGGTGGAATTGAACATTTGGTATAGGTAGAAATGGATACTGAAGAAATTTCATCAGTCTCATCAGCTGTATTCACCGCATAAATTTTATAGGTATATTTAAAATTCACATTTTCAAGATTGTCTCTATCCAATGATAGCAGAGTATAATTATCTTGAATAGGAACCTCATTCTCTTTTATCCGATAATACTCCGGCGCACCTAAAGAAGAAGGGGACCAACCCAATGTTAAGGAATAAGAACTAACATTGATTATATATGGACTTTCTGGAGGACCACATAGAGTAGTATACTCGCTTGCAGAAACAATACCGGTTTCATACGATTGTCCATTTCTGGCTTTGACTTGAAAGGTATATGATGTATTGTGAGTTAGACCAGTAAATGTATAAGAAGTTTCAATACCCCATACATTTTCCCAACTTCCACCTATACCAAAATCTATTCCTGAATCTCCCTCTCCTAAATTAGTAAATGTGCCTTCTGCTGTAACAGTTGCGCTGGTGATATAAACCTTCACACTAATGCCCGGTGTTTCAATGTGCGTCCAGAAATAATTGTCTGTGTTTCCTGACCAATCTGTTGACAGTAGTTCTGGAGGTGGTGATTTACTTTTTATTTTAAATCCATATATAGTATTAGGCTGTAATCCAGTTAACTCAACTCCTTCATAGAATGAAGCAGGATTCCAATCTATACTACCATCTTTGATATAATACGTTGTACCGGTAAACAGGTCAGAAGGATTTACCGCTGTGGAGAAGGCTATTGCATACTGAGTCCAGTCTGGATTATCACTTTGAAGTTTGAACCTTATTGTAGTAGTACCTATTTCACTGTCATTAAAAACAAATATTGGGTTTTCAATCGTCGCATCATAATTGATGTGGTAAAACCCTGACTGTACTATTGTTCCTGAAGGTAGTGCTGGCTCCCAGTTAACCTCACCAAGAGGTCCAATTGAACTATCCAGCCTGTAACCTATACTATCTCCCGTATCAAGCCCATCAGCGTAGTCCCCTGTTCCAATAGTATCGTTCAGACCACAATCAACCACACAATAGTCAGGCTCCTGAAGTTCATATGCTGCAAACACTGTTCCCACAGTAAAACTACATACCACAAACACAACAACAAAAATTAATTTTTCCCTTTTCATTTTAGCTCCTCCTATTTTTCCCTTCCACCCCAAAGGGCGGACAATTTATATTTCCTATTTCCATAATAAAAATCGATAATAGCCATTGTTATAATTACTCCATGCCTGACTACTGGCATTCCACATTCTATAAATATATCTATCGTTCCAGATTGAAAATTTTACTTGGGTTAAAGTTATCCATATTCCTAAAGGATTCCCAGCATGATCCTTATAGGTATTCGAAGCAAGGGGTCCAATGAAGGTACCTGGATTCCCATTAGAAAACCACCACTGAATTTGCCGAGGAAAATAATTAAGATTGTGGGTTAATGTTTTTAGGCCCCAAGCACCAATCCTATCTACCCAAACCCATCCGCTATCGTAATCAGGCTCAATACCACCAGTAGCTTTAAAATTCCCAGCCACTTCCAACTTCGCCCCTGGATTCGTCGTCCCGATGCCGACGTTGCCGTTGCCTCTTATTACCATTGCCGTATCTTCTATGCCATCTTGGCCTGTATTAACAAATGCTATTCCTCCATCAGGAGAATCAGCATTACCATCAGTTTTTTCTATTATTAACACATCTCGGGTCGTCCCCCAAAACTGGCCATCATATCTAACTCTAAATCCATCGCTTGTTGGCGTTCCAGTTGAACTTGTACGTCCATATAAAATAGTACCAGGGTAGGAACCACTATATTTTATTGCCCCACTTACATCTAGTTTAGAATTAGGACTCGTCGTTCCGATGCCGACATTGCCTATTATATTCAAATCACCCTGCTTTGTTTGTTCCTCTCCTGATGTGTTTAGAAAATAATCGGTTGTCTTTCCCCCAAGTAAATGTGAGTTTATTGCATATGGGTATGCATATAGCTCTTCCCGGGGAGTTAAAATGTCTGTTTCTATCTTTACTTCTAAATACAATGTCTCGCCTGCTGTCCAGTTGTCAATGCTTGATAAATCTAAAACATACCTGAATAATCCATTATGCACTGTAACATCTACTTCTCCACTGGTCCATATCGGACTGCCACCTACAGCATCAGGATATATACTGAATACCATTTTTTTTGTCCCATCCACAGGCACATTATCCTTTATCAATCTTCCCTGATAGTTTATCTTGCAGGGAACAGCGGAAAATAAATACACTGAAGAAAGTAACAGGATTAGGACAGTTAATAAGAGTACTTTTTTCACTTTAAGATCTCCTTTTTTACCAAACGATTACAGCAATAAACAAAAATGACTCTGACCCCTTTTTTCTGTGGCATGTTAATATTCTGTAATAACAAATTGTAATGCCTTTTGTGCTGTAATACCTTTTTGCAATTCAAACTTGAAATTTCCAGATTTCTGCCCATAATAAACAGCACTTAATGAAGGCCAGTTGCGATAGTCGATGGAACTTTGGGTAATTTTTTTGATACTCACATCATCAACTTGGAAATCAATAGTAATATTTGATTTCCCATGATAATAACCTGTATAGAAGCATTCTATTTTGACATAGCCTGTATGATTGAGAGTATATTCGGTATTCGCAGTAGCATTAATAACGGTTATTGTAGGTGCACGAGGAGCAGTAGTCTGGAGTGTCCCATCAGGAAACATAATACCATTGCCTGCGCCGGCAATATGAAGCTTTGCTTCTGGGACGTTCGTCCCTATGCCGACGTTGCCTGAATTTAGTATCGTTAACTTTTCTGCATCTTGGGTAAAAAATCTAATACTTTCATCTGATGCTCTAATTTCTATATAGTCGTTTTTATCTACATTGTAGAACTTCCCAGTGCTACTTAAAATATCGCCAGCAACATATAATTTGTAGCCTTGTGGATCCGTCGTGCCGATGCCGACATTTCCCATTATATTCAATCCACCATCCTTTGTCTGTGTCCCTGCTGATGTGTCTAAAAAATAATCCTTTGTTTCTCCTTCAAGTAAATGTGAGTTTATTGCATATGGATAGGCATATATTGGCTCTCGGGGAGTTAAAATGTCTGTTTCTATCTTTACTTCTAAATACAATGTCTCACCTGCTGTCCAGTCTATGCTTGATAAATCTCCTCCGTCACTCCCTAATACATACCTGAATAATCCATTGTGCACTGGAACATTTGCTTTTCCACTACCCCATAACTTAGTTCCGGTGCCAACATCTTGAGTATCATATATCTTGAATTCCATTTCTACTGTTCCATCCACAGGTACATTATCCTTTATTAACCTGCCCTGATAGTTTATTTTGCAGGGAACTTCAGCAAAGGAATACGCTAAAGAAATTAACAAAATTGAGACAGATAATAAGATTACTTTTTTCATTCTACGCCTTCTCCCTTTTATTCCATGAGTTTCTCATTTGCTTCTTTTATTAACTCCAGTGCCCCTATATTTGAACTATCATACTTCAATACCTTATTAAACTCCAGTATTGCCTCGGCATACTTCTTCTTACGCATATACCTTACCCCTTTCTCAAATGCCTTCCTTATTAATATATCCTTTATATGTCTGCCGAATTTTATATCCATCCCTACCCTGTGGGTATATCCCAATTCTCCATAATCTACAAACGCATAATTCATATTAAATATATCTGCCTTTATCCCTATTCCTAAACTTAACCCGTTACTTGTATCCTTTTTACTGTTATAACCTACTCTTAATGCAATTATATCCTTTATCCAGTATTCTAATCCTGCTGCTACATACATACTGTTATCATTGGGGATGTTCATATCTATACCTAAATTTAACTCCTCTCCTAACAATTCCCTCTTTACTCCTACACCCAAACCATAACTTAGTGGAAGAGGTGCTCTCTCTTTATCAAACTTTAATCCAGTCCCTATGTTCTTTACACTACAACCTACACTTATTCCTTTTAAAACATTGTAACTCTTCCCTAAGTCTACTTTAATCCCTAAATCCATACCGAATGCCATAGCTTTTTCTTTCTCTAATTTCTCTTGTATAACTTTGAAACTTAATCCTCCTGATAACCCTTTTAATACCTCATATCCCTTCATTCTAAAAGGAGGAATCTCTCTTCCATAAGATAGAAAGAAACAAAGGTCCTGCGCATCAACATTTGATGTCTCTGTTCCACTTGCATCATATCCCTGAATCTTGCCATAACCAAAATAGTTTACATTTGCTCCAAAATTCCCTATTCTTGTTGGTAAAACATAAGAAAGGTACTGGGCACTCATCTCTTCTAACCATATGTTGTAGAAGAAACTTAAACTCTGATGACCGACACTGCTTAACCCTGCTGGATTGGTAAACATAGCACCCGGTCCATCTGCTAAACCTATACCAACAGAACCCATTGCTAACTCTCTCGGGGCAAGATTTATCTTAAGAAAATTCGCTCCAGTTGAACCAGGGTCAGACGCGGTTAACCTTGATACATTCATCATTACCACTAACACAATTAAAAGTATCCTTTTCATTTTATGCCTCCTCTGTCATATTACCTCCCTTTCGGGAGGACTCCATTCCACATAAAAAAGCCGGGTTGTCAAAGATTCTTTTAATCTTCGGTAACCCGGCTATCTTATTGTTCATATTTCGTGTGCGGTAACCCGGCTGTCTCAATAAGACCCGTAGTTTTGCCCCGACTTCTCAGTCGGGGTCCCAAAAAATCGGGACGCCCCCCGATTGCTCGGAGTTTGCCTTTGTCGGATTTTTCGCCTTATATAAACGGTAATTAGATATAAGTATACGCCTTTGTTGTAAAATTTCTGTAAACGAGTTGTAAAATCTTTGTAAATTCTTGCCCATTTAACTGACCATCTTTCCCTATCCCTATAAGTATATACTATTAATGTTATGGCTGGGTTAAGAAAATGTTAATTTTTTGTTAATTCTTAAGTCCCCCTCACCCTAACCCTCTCCCCTCGGGGAGAGGGGACTCATTAACGCGGAGCTATCGCTCTGCTGCTACAACTTTTACCTGATTATCATTAGTCTTCCTGTCTTCTGCTCTTTCTCGTTCTTGATATAGTATATGTAGACACCGCTGAACACTTTCTCCCCACGGGAAGTCTTCACATCCCATGTCCACTTTGCTTTATCAGCTGG
>JABUBN010000462.1_pt1 | contig 11958 bp, 12 predicted proteins | sample 7240341 | NCBI WGS metagenome assembly JABUBN01 (sample SAMN07256345, study PRJNA390944) | subsurface metagenome | isolation source: Methane hydrate marine sediment | place: Pacific Ocean: Eastern North Pacific, ODP site | reverse complement strand
GTTTTTTAATTCACATGTACCATCTAATTTTGGTTTTTTCAATGTTCCCAAAACTGAGAAATCTGTTTTTAATGAACCACTCAATCTATTTGGTCGCGATCCAGTCGGTATTAATGATTTTAGCTTTGACATGTCATCAATTTTTAAATCCGCATTGAGATTTATCGTTTCCATTTTTTCAATAGAACCGGAAACTTCAAGATAAATAGGTTCGTATAACGCCGTTAATTTTTTAACATATAGATTTTTTTTCAGTGTATCGTATTCAACATTATTTTTGATTTGTATAACCATCTCAGGCATATTTTTACCTTTTAAAGTATAAATCGTGTTTTCTCCTGAAAAGTAAATTTTACTACCCTTAAACTGAATATTCTGTTTGATGTCTTTTATCTGAATTTCTGTTTCACTCTTTGCATCCACATATTTCACATCACCTTTAGAAATATTAATTGAACAAAGAGATAATGACCAACCCGTGCCCTTTCCTTTTTTAGAAGGGATTGTAGGAATGTTTAACCTACCTTTGTTGTTGCGTTCAACATTAATTTTAACACCTGATAAATCTACACCAACAATTACAATTTGCCTCCTTAATAAAGGTAATAATTTCAAATTAAGGGTTGTTCTATCAATTTGCATCAAAGACCCTGGACTAAACCCTTGTAAGTTGGATAGTACAATGTCGTCGATTGTAATGCCGATTTTTAATCCAATACTTAAACCCACTTCACCAATTTCAACAGGACGATGGATACTTTCTGAAATGGCTTTTTCAGCAATGTTCTGGATAGTATCAGGAGTCAAAAATGTCCTTATAGTAAAATAGCCAGCAATTATTACAACTACAATCAAACCTATTACTATTAGTAATATTCTCAGCAACTTATTCATATTGCCCCCCAAATTTTAAATGCCTAAACCCAGCCCATTTGCAATGGGCTTGGGTAAATACCTAAACCCCGTTAGATGTTTACTATCTAAACGGGGTAAATACCTAAATATTGACATTTAATTTATAATATTCTTAAAGGACCTGCGAATAACTGACCAAAAAAGTTTACAAATGGTCCAATCCATCCCCAGAGAATCGGTAAACCGGTAATTCTGTCGAAAAATATCAAACCAATAAGAATCATGAAACCGTATCGCTCAAGCCAGTACTCGATATGAGCATACCGTGGCGGTAATAGACTGAACAATACCTTCGAGCCGTCAAGCGGAGGGATCGGTATTAAATTGAAGGCACAGAGTATAAGATTAAAGACCACAAATGCCTCAATCAATATTCTCAAGGGCATAAGTTCATTGATATTCATAGGTAAGACTCTTAAAAAAAGGCCAAAAGGTATGGCAACCAGAAAATTTGATAAAGGACCGGCAAGCGATGTATATAATATCCCTTTTCTCATATCTGTAAAATTGTAGGGATTTATTGGTACGGGTTTTGCCCAACCAAATCTGAATATTATGAATGCAAGAAGTCCAAAAATATCAATGTGTTTGATCGGGTTGAATGTGAGTCTACCGGCAAATTTGGCTGTAGGATCTCCCATTCGTAATGCAATATAACCATGAGAATATTCATGGATTGTTAATGCGAATAAAATAGGAGGCAGGAATAATATATATGTAATCAGACTATTCATGAATTTTCATATTTTTTAAGTATTGTATGGCTTCTTTTTTACTTTTAATCTTTTTATCGAGTTGTAAATCCAACATTTTTCTTAATAAATTCTTGAATTTCCTATTTTGTCTAACGCCCAATTTCTTTAAATCATTACCTTTTATAAAAGGTTTGATTTTCTTCAGTTTAGAATAAGTATTAATTTTTCCCTTTAATTTTTGATGTATTAATGGAATAATCTCTAGAATCTGATCAGATATGGGGTAGAGGATGTTGCAAATAGTACTGTTTGTTGATGTCTTTTCTAATCTTGAAATTGTGCTTCCTATCTTATTTAAGTCCTGCATCATATCTCTTTCTTCAGTCTTCAAAGGGAATCCATCTGTATCTAATTTAGAAAGATATAAATAGATTCTATTTGGACCTAATAGCGGTAACAATTCCAAATCTTTCTTCTTGATTTTATAGATGAGCAAATCTGATAGGTCCTTTATGGTTTCTTGATATTTCTCTTCTGAAAAAATTAGTTTGATTTCATTAAGTATTCTTTGATCGCTCAGTTGTTTTATCATTCTTTTATCTATTGCCTCTTTCATCAAAATTTTTGTTTTTTTCTCGATCTTAAAACCAAATCGATTCTTGTATCTTAATGCACGAAAAATGCGAGTTGGGTCATCATTAAAACTGTTTCTATGTAAAACCCTTATTAAGCCTTTTTTTATATCCTTTAAACCATTAAAAGGATCAAATATCTCACCAAAGTCTTCTTTTGATATGGACATTACCATTGCATTTATAGTAAAATCGCGACGATTAAGATCTTCAATTATTGTTGAAGGATAGACATGAGGTAGTTTTGCCGGTGACGAATATTTTTCTACCCGGGCACTGGCTAAATCTATTCTTTCGGCTTCTGTGATAATTGAGGCAGTACCAAACTCTTCATAGACACACAATTTTCCTTTTAATATTAAATTTAAAGCCTTTGCGGCTTTTACAGCATTTCCTTCTACCACGATGTCAATATCAACGGGTTTTAAGCCAAGAGTTGTATCTCTGACATACCCACCAACAAGATATGCATGGTAAATAGATTTTATGAAAAAATCAAGCGCTTTATTTAAAACCGATTTCTTTTGGTGTTTTGCCAAAGATTTTAATTTTGCCAAATCGCTCCTCATATTTTTTTAGATTATCATCTAATGCTTTTCTAACTATAACAGCATTTTGTGGTGTCATAATAATGCGGGCAAAAACCTTTGCTTTCTGCGACCCGGGTAAAAAACGCATAAAATCAAGGATAAATTCTGAAGGCGTATGGCTAATTCCAATCCCATTTGCATATATTCCTTCAGATTGTTCGGGGCTCAATTCTACCTTTATCTGCTGTACTTTCTCATCCATATTTTATCTCCTTTTTATATTATATCTATATATGACTAATAGTCAAGAGATTGTAGTCGCTGTATCCTTAAACTATAAGTTTTTATTAAAAATTGAAAAATTACTAAAATTCCTGAATTATTTTTGGGGTTTGCCTATTTTAAAAAATAACCAGGCGTTTTTACCTGCTTTCGGAAATTTGAAAAGTGCGTAAATTCCTTTAAGCTTATCTCCTAATAACTCAAATTTCATACGGTTTTCATGTCTTTCTAATAAATTATATTCACCAGTATCCCATATTTCAACCTTACCAGCACCATATTGGTCATCAGGTATATCTCCTTCAAAATCAGCATAATCTAATGCATGGTCTTCTACTTGTAGAGCAAGTCTCTTAATTCCCGGTTTTACTGGCGGTTCTTTTGGCACTGCCCAGGATTTTAAAACATTATCCATCTCAAGCCTGAGATCCCAATGTAAATGCGTAGCATGGTGTTTGTGAATGACAAAAATTGGCATTACATCAAGATAAGCCTCGCTACTGCTCGGCTAAACCCCGCTCTTTTTATAAAGGGCGGGGTAAACCCTAATTTCAAAGCTCTAAATCCTAACATGATTTATGTTTCTCGTTAATTGTTATACGGCATCGCCGCCCGTATCGTTATTCGTTCATTGTTTATCGTTCAATTTTTAGCCGTATAACGATGCCGTAAAACCATACGGGCTGCCATGCCATAAAACGAACAACAAAATCTATCCTCCTGCAATGCCTATCTGCTCAATGTTTTTTTAAGAATTTGGCAATCTTACTTGACGTATCAAGGAGCGCACTTATAGACTCATTGCGATTAAGACAATCAATAAAATAGGCGATAAATTCTGACACATCAACTTCAACAAACCATGGTGCCTTTTTCAATTTTTTATCTAAATAAGTTAAGTTAGTAGAATATAACCGTGTGATAATTCCTTTTTTGTGTGCGATATTATATTTCTTTATACCCTCATCATCAAGCAGGGCAAAAGTGGCTGCAACATAGATTTGATTGGCATTGCGGCGCTTCAGTTCGCTTGCTACTTTAAGAATCGATTGTCCTGAAGCAAGTAAATCATCTATGATCAATATATCCTTGCCCTTGACATCTGCTCCAAGAAATTCATGCTTAATAATAGGATTTTTTCCATTTACTATCCTTGTTGTATCGCGACGTTTGTAAAACATGCCCATATCCAGACTTAGGCTGTTAGCATAATATAAACAACGATCTACTGCGCCTTCATCCGGACTAACTATAATCATGTGTGCTTTATCTACTACAAGACCTTTTTCTGTTTTAAGAAGTGCCTTAATGATTTGATAACTTGCGTGGAGGTTTTCAAAACCGCGCAATGGAATGGCATTCTGCACATGTGAATTGTGTGCATCAAAAGTGACAAGATTTTCCAATCCAAGGTATTCTAATTCCCGTAAAGCCACAGCGCAATCTAAAGATTCCCTACCCTGTCTTTTATGTTGTCTGCTCTGATACAGCATCGGCATAATAACATTGATACGGCGTGCCCTTCCGCCTATCGCTGCAACAATTCGCTTGATGTCCTGAAAATGATCATCCGGACTCATGGAGCAATCAAAACCATGCATTTTAAAGGTGCATCCATGATTACCTATATCAGTAATAATAAACACATCGTATCTCCGGATGGATTCGTGTAAAATAGCTTTACCCTCACCATTTGCAAACCTGGGGCAGGAACAAGGAATTATAAAGGAATCTCGAGAAAAACCAGGGTATGAAGCATACTGTGGAACTCTTTTGAGACGTCGGCGTCTTGTGACAAGATGTTTGTTAATCAATTTCGCCAGTTTTTCACCACCTGGCGGAGCAACAAGGGCTATTGGTGCAACAGGAATACCCTTAAATTTATTATGTTTTGACTTCATTATTTATCTCGCAATTATTCATTAATATTAAATTAGTATGGGTAGAATATGTAAAAAAGAACCGAAAGAACAAAGAGAACCCATAACCCAGGATGTATTTCTTTCCACCTTCCAGTAACGACTTTAAATATGGGATAAAGCACAAATCCTGCGGTTATTCCAACACCCAAATTAAAAGTGAAACTCATTAGTATTATCACAAAGAAAGCAGGGATTAACTCTGTGAAATCCTTAAAATCAATTTTTGTAACTACAGAAATCATCATCATTCCTACTATAACAAGTGCAGCCCCATAAGCCTGTGGCGGAATTGCTGTAATGAGAGGAGCAAAAAATAGGCATATCAGAAATAGTAATGCAGTTACTACGGCAGTAAGACCTGTTCTACCACCTTCTTCAATACCGGCGGCAGATTCAATAAATGTTCCTGCTGTAGTTGTTCCAACCAATGCTCCAAACATAGTGGCAAGAGCATCTGCAAGCATTGGCTTCTTAATTTCGGGTAGATTTCCGTTTTCATCAAGAAAGCCTGCTCGAGCAGATACGCCAATAAGAGTACCCATCGTGTCCACAAAATCCATTATAAAAACTGTAAGTATTACTGCAAAAAACCCCCATGACAATGCTCCTACAATATCCAATTTCAAAAAAATGGGGGAGAGAGAAGGAGGAAGACTTACCAATTGGCTCGGAGGCTTGGCAATACCAAAAATAAAGGCTAAAAAGGTAGTTCCGAGCATTCCTATTAGGATTGAACCTTTTACCTTTCTCACCATAAGAATACCTATAATCAGAATTCCTGCGATGGCAAGAAGCACTGCCTGGCTTCTGATATCTCCTATTCTCACTGGTGCACCAGGTACTCCTAATTGCACTATGCCTCCATCATTCAACCCTATAAATGCAAGAAACAACCCGATTCCAACGGCAAATGAGTATTTCAGGCTTTTAGGAATTGCATTGGCAAGCCACGACCTGAGCTTTAAAATAGTTATAATAGTAAAGAGCACCCCACCAATAAATATCGCACCGAGTGCTGTTTGCCAGGAATAACCAAGAATCTTGACAACAGTATATGCAATAAATGCATTCTCACCCATATATGGAGCAATGGCAAATGGACGCTTTGCATAAACTCCCATAAGAAGGGTTCCAAAAAAGGCTGAGAGAATTGTAGCAACCATGGATGGACCTTTTGGTATACCAGCAGCCTCAAGTATGGCAGGATTTACAACTATTATATATGCCATTGTCATAAAGGTTGTAAATCCAGCTATGACCTCAGTTTTAACATTAGTACCATGTTCTTGTAATTTAAATATTTTTTCAAGCATAAATTCTCCCCATCTTTAGTTTATCCATCCTGATTTGAATGTCAAGAATGCGATTTACCCCGTTTTAAATTAAAAATGTCTGGTCTCCCAAATTTCGTAGTGGTCGAACTTGCTCGACTCTCAGCGGTGGCAAATTTCGTAGTGGTCGAGCTTGCTCGACTCTCTTTTTAGCAAAGAGCGTGGACTTGCCACCCCACTTCTCACTTTGCTATTTATAAAATTCTAATTCTATTGAGCCTCAATAATTTTTTGAAGTTCTTTTAAAAGGGGATCAGGAGCCCTGAATCCTTCTATTCTTTTAATCTCATTTATTGTTTTTGGCTCTATAATTAATAGTGTTGGATAAACAGTGATTTGATAATTTTTGCAAAATTCAATACCCAGTGAATCATTGCCATCAACTTTCACCGGGAAAAAATTTGATTGAATAAATGATGATACTTTATTATTTTTAAATGTATATTCATCCATCATATTACATGGTTTACACCATTTTGTACTGACATCTAAAAATATTAGTTTTTCAGCTTTGTCGATTTCATCAATAGAATACCATGTAATTTTACCACTCATCTGGGTTTTTTCGTACAAAGTTGATATTACAAAACAAATTGATAACACCAAAGAAATAATAATTATAATAACCGGTATACCCCTTGTTTCATATTTACCTAAAATCATCTTCATCGTTTGCCTATTTCCAGACGATTAAACCAGATTGTCGAAATTATTAAAAACAGCAATAAATATAAAAATACAAAGAAGAAATTGCTCAATGAGAGTCCAAAAACAGAGATCAATGAAAGTCTTTCAAATGGCGGAATCAATATAAGAGTTATGTCAATTAATAGCACAGGTAATTTGCCTAAACCAGGAATATTCCGTATGCCGGTGAATATACTCCAGAAAAAGTATAAAGTAATTAAGATAACCCAATTCGGCGTTCTTTTCGCAAAAACACCCAATGATACATTGAAAGTAATTATAAATATGATTGTAATAAATAGGTTTAATATGTCTGAACCTGCAATTGATGTTTTTCCTCGTATAAACATTATAAGAGAAGATAATATAATCAATATCCCTAATCCAATTAAAAAGACGATCAAATATCCTATAATCCTACCGTAGAGAATTTCAAAACGTCTAACAGGTTTTGTAATGATTAGATCAATCCGTTTATTCCTTATTTCTTTCCCTATGGAATCTGAAGTTAAAGAAAGAGCCATAAGGATAATAAAAGGATACAATATTGGCAAGCAGAAAAATTTAGGCTCTGGTGTAAATAAGGCAAGAAGAACCATAATAAATAAAAGAATGGCAAAAATTATGTGAATATGTTTTCCTTTAATACATGCTTTAATAGTATCTTTAATTATTGTCTTCATTGTCTTTTTTTACCAACTCTATGAAAAATTGCTCCAGGTTTTTGATTTGAGGAGATACATTGGTGACCCTGCCACCTAATTTGAAAATTTTCTGAACAACTTTTTCAATCTCTTCTTCACTCTTTACTGTCACGACTAAATTTTTTCCATCAATTTTGCCTATTTTTATAATCTTATTTTTAATTTCTTCAATATTCGAAATTTTGATCGCTACACCGTATAATGTATCTGAAAGTTCTTCCATGCTTAATATTTTTTTGAGTTTACCATTAATCATTATTCCGGCATGGTCACATGTCTTTTCGACTTCTGATAGAAGATGAGAATTTATAAAGATCGTCTTATTTTTTTCCTTAAACATTAGAATCAATTTTCTGATTTCTGCAATACCCATTGGGTCAAGCCCGAGAATAGGTTCATCAAGAAAGAGTAAATCAGGATCACCCAAAAATGCCTGGGCAATATTAAGTCTTTGTAACATGCCCTTTGAAAATTTTGAAATTCGTTTATCTTTTTGCTCTATAAGTTCCAGGCGGTTAAGAAGGGGATTAATTTGCTGTAGCTTTTCTGTTTCAGAAAGCCCTTTTAATGAACCATGTAAATCAAGATATTCATATGCTGTTAAGTATCGAGGAAAGTTGAATGAGGGATTCTCGGGCAAATAACTTATTCTTTTTTTTACATCTATTTTCTCACAATCCTGTCCAAAAATCTTAACGTCCCCTTGATTTTTATGTAACAAACCTAAAATTGTTAAAATTACTGAAGTTTTACCTGCGCCGTTCGGACCTAAAAGGGCAAAGATTTCGCCTTTTTTTATTTGTAATGAAAAATCTATTACAGCATTTGTTTCTTTTTTAAATAGAGAACAATATGATTTATAGAGGCCGTTTATCTCCAGGGCATTCTCATTCATTTATGGATTTCTCGTTTCTGAATTTTGTTATCAATAATTCTATTTCTTGTAAATCATCCCATAAAATATTGTCACTGATACTGTGATTTCCGATTCATTTGATGCTTCATAACCAGTATAAGTAGGATATATAATATCTTCAGTAATATAGATTGGTTCTCCAAGCAAAACATCCATTTCTGAAGCCAATGCCTTTGCCTCCAATTTTGCATTTTTAATTGCATCTTTTCTCGCCTTTACAATTGCTGCCGCATAATCACTCGTTTCGCCAATAACCGGAATAACTGAACCAATCTGTACACCATCTATTAACAAATATTTTTCTTTTGTTTTATTGATGTCTTTCACATTTTTTAGCCAGATTTGAATGTCCTGTTCAACACGAAAATACAGGTCTTCTTCAATTGGCTCAAGTGTATTCAGATTAGTAAGAATTACATCTTTTTCCTTACCACCGAGTTCTTTTGTTGCTTTTATTATTGCTTTTCTCATTGATTCAGCAGCTTCTTTTGATTCTTGCTTATCTTCAGCATAGGTGTCTGCATACAAAATAATATTGTATTCTGATGCCTTGACTGAAATTGATGCCCTACCTTGTCCAGTAACTGACAAAGCTGGTTTATCAATAGTGATATTTGGTACGGTTCCATGAATCTGATTCCCGGTCTGCGCAATAAGCGATAAAATAAGTAGTAATGGCATAATTTACCTCCTTGGGACAGTTTATCCAATTTATTTTGTATGTCAATAAAAATGATAATGGATAATTCGCCAGGAGCCCAAAGTGAGTTATTACATAAATCTGGTTTTAAAAAAGTCATTAATCCTGTTCCGCCGGCATCTTTCTACCTTTTTCTGCCTTCTTAAGCCCTCTAATATCATTGACTTTTCAAAATAGTTTAATATAATACTCATGTACGCGGGGGTAGCTCAATGGTAGAGTCACGGCCTTCCAAGCCGTTGGTTGCGGGTTCGAGTCCCGTCTCCCGCTTTAAAAGATAGACGATCGGTTTGGGTATAGATGCGGGAAATTTATTTTCTCGCTTCCAAACCCTAACCTATTTACTATTCGTTTAAGGGGGTTTCTATAATGATATCCGTACAAATAAAAGGAGTAACGAGATTTATCTCGCGCTAACATTATGAAAGCTGTTATTCAAAGGGTTTCAAAAGCACATGTTACTGTGAAAGATAAGCTAGTATCAGAAATTGGAAATGGATTAATGATTCTGATTGGAATTAAAAAGGGCGATAAAGAAAACCATGCAAAAGGGTTGGCTGAAAAGTGTGCTAATTTGCGTATATTTGAAGATAGTAATGGACAATTTAATCTGTCTGTTAAAGATGTGAATGGCAGTGCATTGGTAGTTTCTCAATTTACTTTATTGGCTGATACTTCGCATGGAAGAAGGCCTTCTTTTACTGATGCAGAAGAACCAGTAAATGCAAAGAAGCTATACGAATATTTCATTTCAACACTCAATGGATTAGGTATCCCAACAAAAGGCGGAATCTTTGGCGAACGAATGCTCGTTTCATTAGAAAATAGAGGTCCGGTAACAATAATCATGGAGGAATAGATGCCCTACAGTATGACTGGAATGGGTCGTGCAAGTGGTGCGATAAAAGATCCACCTATTAATTTTGATGTTGAAATAAAATCTTATAATCATCGCTTTCTGGAAATTTCTGTAAAATGCCCTAATGGATTTTTACCATTTGAGGACGAAATTCGAAGATGTGTTCAAAAGAAGGTTTCAAGAGGTCACATTGTCGTTATCATCCAACAGGATCGTGAGATTTTACCGAGCAAAGTCGAAGTTGATAAATCTTTGCTACAGGCCTATTTGAAACTTGTTGATGAATTGAAAGATGAATATAAAATAAAAGGAACCATTGATATAAACACTTTACTTCCTATCCCGGGACTGATAAAATTCTGTCAGCATCAATCAGATTCTACGCATGTTTACAAGAATTTTAAACCGATTTTAGGAAATGCTATAGATTCTTTTTTGGAAATGAAAAAAAGGGAAGGTGAAAATATCGCCAAGGAAATTAAAAAGTCTATAGCTGTAATAGAAAAAAATATTCATCGCGTTGAGAAATTAATTCCAAAAAGGAATGAGGGTTATAAAGATCACCTCTTTGATTTAATGAAAAATTATGAAAAAGAATTGGATGAAGAAAAACTATATCGGGAATTACTGTATACTGTTGACCGTTCAGATATAACCGAAGAATGTAAGAGGCTCTATAGTCACCTTTCACTTTTTAAGGAATCGCTGGATCATGATGACCATCCAGGAAGAAAACTTAATTTTCTACTCCAGGAAATGCAGCGTGAAGCAAATACACTTAGTGTTAAAGCTAATTTCTTTGAGATAAGCAAGGCTGTTATTCAAATGAAAGAAGAAGTTGAAAAAATAAGGGAACAGGTACAAAATATTGAATACGGTCCTTTGGTATTGCAACACCTATTGCTGCGGCAATCAGACGGTGGGGTTCATTGGTGCTACATTCTGCCATTACTGCATAAACTATTTCTCCTGGTGATAGATAATGGAGTCCTTTTGATTTTGAAAGAACCTGTGCTCCTGGAGGTAGAATACTTGAACATCGCACAATATTAAATGAAGCTATGCCGGCATTCCTAAGAGCTGCCTCAAAACTCACTAATTTTTCTTTATGTTTGCCAACACCTTTTGTTAAAAATATTTTCTTTGGTACTTGCATCTTTATCCTCTATGGAGCAGACCAGAGTCGAACTGGCGGCCTTCTCGCTGCGAACGAGACGCTCTCCCAACTGAGCTACTGCCCCGTATTCCACAGATTATAGCAAAAAAGATTTTAGAGTCAATAAACATCTCAACCACCTTCCGCCTCTTTTTTAATAATCGATAGTATCTTTTCAATAGTCTGTTTGAGCTCGCGGTTTTCAATGATGTATTTATAGTCATCTTTATGTTTGAATTCCTCCACTGCATTTGTAAGACGTTTTCTGATTATTGCATCCTCATCCGTGTTACGTTTTAAGAGCCTTTTTTCCAATTCACGAATATCCGGTGGTATTATAAATAAAAATAATCCATCCGGGTATAGTTTCATCAAACGTTTTGCACCTTTCACATCCACATCCATTAGTACATGATGCCCTTGTGCTAAATTCTCCTCCAGAAAACATTTCGGGGTTCCATAGAAATTACCATGAACCTCTGCGTATTCGACGAACAGTCCCTTAGCTACCCACTCTTTAAATTCTTTTTCAGCAAGGAATATATACTCTCTCTCATTCTTCTCCCCTTTTCTTTTGGGTCTCGAGGTCGCTGAAATAGAATAGCGGATGTTTGGACGATTTTCAAGTA
>JABUBN010000461.1_pt1 | contig 11964 bp, 12 predicted proteins | sample 7240341 | NCBI WGS metagenome assembly JABUBN01 (sample SAMN07256345, study PRJNA390944) | subsurface metagenome | isolation source: Methane hydrate marine sediment | place: Pacific Ocean: Eastern North Pacific, ODP site | reverse complement strand
TGAGCAAGAATTAAAGAGAATAAAAACACAATTCAAAGAAACTAAAAGAGGATTTACGCTAGAATGAGGGATAAAATGACTAAAAAGAAAGAATTAGATTTGGAAGAGCTGTGTCTTCAGTTGGTCTATGCAGAAAGTGAGAATGAAGTAATAAGATTTCTTGAAGGAGCAGGATATTGGAAAAATAATACAGTATGGAAATATTATGGAGATAGTGAGAATAATTATTCACAAATAGGTAATCAACAAAGCGATCCAGATACAGCATTAGTTGAGAAGATAGTTAATTCTGTGGATGCAATGTTAACGCGGGAATGTCTAAAAAGGAGTATAGATCCAGAAAGTGAACAAGCACCTAGAACAACAAAAGAAGCATTAATAGACTTTTTTAAAATAAATGATGGGAATCTGGCAAACATCAATGTAATAACTCGTAGAGAACTAGCTTCAAATATAATGTTAGTAGCATCAGGAAGAAAAACTAAACCATGTATTAGTATAATAGACAAAGGAGAGGGGCAAATACCGACGAATTTTCACTCTACTTTCCTATCATTAATGGAGTCAAACAAGCTTCGGATTCCGTTTGTGCAAGGAAGATTTAATATGGGGAGTACAGGCGTTCTAGCTTTTTGTGGAGAACATCAGTTACAATTAATACTCTCAAAAAGATGTCCTGATATAACAAACAAGGATGAGGAAGGAGCAGATGAATGGGGGTTCACAATTGTTCGTCGTTTTGATCCTATAGGAAACATGAAAAATTCTGTATACAAATATTTAGCTCCAAAAGGAGAGGTATTAACATTCAAATCTGAATCACTACCGATTTTACCTGATGAATATCCTTTAGCTTTCGGAAAACCGCTGAGATGGGGAACCTTTGTAAAATTATATGAATATAAATTATCTACAAAATTAAGTCAGACGATCTTACATAATCTATACTATCGTCTTTCTCTATTACTACCATCTATTGCTTTACCTGTTACTCTTTACGAAAGAAGGAAAATTGGCAAAGAAAAAGGACATACCTATCATACATATTTGAATGGATTAAGTGTTAGACTAGAAGAAGATAAAAGAAGTAATATAGAAGAGGGTTTTCCTACCTCTGTATCAATGAGTATAGGGGGACAGAAGGTTGGGGTAAGAATTTTTGTATTTAAGAAAATTAAAGGAAGATCTGCAAAGATTAGCTATGCTGAAAAGGATGCGATTATTTTTACTGTGAATGGACAAGCTCATGGTTTTATAAGTAAGAATTTTCTCGAGAGAACTAAAGTTAACATGACTTATCTTAGTGATTCAATTCTTATCATTGTAGATTGCTCAAATATAGAACAAAGAACCAAAGAAGAGTTGTTTATGAATAGTAGAGACAGATTACGTTCAGGAAAATTCAAAAGAGATATTGAAAAGAAACTTGAGCAGATTATCAAGAATCATGCAGGGTTAAAAAGTCTGAGTGAAAGAAGACGAAGAGAAGAGTTACAAGGAAAGATAAAAGAAAAAAGACCTTTAAGAGATGTTATTGAGAAACTCATATCAATGTCTCCATCGTTTGCTAACCTTTTTGTTGAGGGAAGAACATCTACCAACCCATTTAACTTACATAAAGCTGGAAGAAGTGAAATCTTCAAAGGAGAAAAATATCCGAAATACTTCAAATTAACAAAAAACTTTACGGATAAAAAACCAAAGAATGCCCAAATAAATCGTGATTTTAGAATTCGTTATGAGACAGATGCAGTGAATGATTATTTCACTAGGGATGATTATCCAGGAGAATTTGAAATAGATTGTAAAGATGAATATTTTGTAGAAAAAATCAAAGATTATGATCTTAATTTATGGGAAGGAAAAGCGATATTGACAGTTAGTCTCCCCCCAGCAGCAAAAGTTGGAGATATAATCAACTTTACATCCACTGTCTCTGATGTAAAACATCCCTTACCATTTGCAGAACAAATTTTTGTGAAAGTTATTAAAGAAATAAAAAGTGGTAAAGGCAAAAGTAGAAAACCTCCTTCAGAAGATAAACCTGGTAATAAGGATTCATCAAATAGGGAAAAACCGCTAAAACTAAATTTACCAGAAACTAGAGAAGTATACGAACCTGAATGGGAAGAATATAATTTTGATGGAGCAAGTGCATTAAGAGTTAAAGGAAATGGAAAACAAGGATATGATTTTTACATAAATATGGATAATAGATATTTACATGCTGAAATCAAAGGAAATCCAAAAGTTGAAGTTGAAGTGTTTCAAGAACAATATAAAACTGGAATGGTTATTGTTGGACTATCATTGCTTCAGTCTTTACCTCAAGAAAATGAGGACTATTCCATATATGATGATATAGAAAAAATAACAAAAGCGTTATCTCCTGTTTTTTTGCCACTTGTAACAACGTTAAAAGATATTACTTTGTAAAGAGCATAATTATTTCAGAAAGCTATTTACCATTCTAGAATCTAGACGTGAAAAAGAATAATTTACTATTTTTTTTTCTTTCTTATTTGTTTGATTATTTCTATTATTTTCCATATGGTAGAATTAATCTTAAGTTCCCCACTATGTGCAATATTTATGAGTAAAACAAACAACATTATTGCTAAGAAGATTAAAATTCCTGCTATAATGTCATCCGTTGGTTGAATATAAAATCTAAGTAATTCAAGAAGAATAATTAAAAAGAACAATATAGTAGGGATAGATCTTTCTAAAGGATGAACATCTTGTAAATTTGTACGTTCATATAACTCTCCTTCAAATAACTTTGATCTAGCAATAATCTCATCAAATTTAATTCTTTTAAATAGAACAGCAGAAATTACTTCCTTATTGTTGTATGTTTTCTGTATTTTTGACAAGTTATTTTCCAACTTACAGAAAATATCGATTAAAAGTGTTCTGTCTCTTTCATTTAAAAGTAGTTTATCTGAAACAGATATAATTAAGCCTATATCAAAGATTGTTACTTCTTTTTCATTCAGTATATCTAATGAAAAACAAATTGATTTTTTTAGTGGTTTATTTTCAATAATTCTGAGAGGTTTTAAGTTATTATGTTTGTTTTGAAGAAATCGTTTTATTACCTCCTTATTAATCTTATAATTTTTCTTATCTAAAAATGCCAAACTTATTGAAGTGATAAGAAAATCATTAATCGTGAAGCTTTCAATTCTTGAAACTGGAAATATACAATTCTTCCAAATTTGTATAAATTTATCATCGTAGTATCCCCACAACATTAAAATTAGAAGAGATATAATTTGAAATCTATGTGCTATTGTTTTCTGTTTGGTTCTAATTATTATCTCTTCGATCCATTCTTGTTTTTTTTCTTCATCCCAAAAAATACCATGATAACCATTTTTAATTAATTCTTCAATATCTAGATCTTTGAAATTTATTTCTCTTACTTTGGTAAAGCAGAACATCTCAATTGAAGAAACTCTTCCTTCTATTGTTTCAAAAATTAGTTTGTTTTTCATCCAAACCACGGTCTTGTTTTTAATCTATCAGCAGGATTCACACCATTATTAAGTAATTTTGCTGCTTTTGTAGCCATATCAAGAGTTGCTGGTAGTTGATATCCTTCTGCAAAGAAACTTCTCCAGCCCATAAATGTGAGATCTGCAATATTCTGCGCAGATTCTTTAATTAAAATTTTGCTATTTATTGTTGAATCTCTATGTCTATTTAATTTCAATACTACTGGAGTACCAATTTTTGTTACTCCACTTCCTGTATTAACTAATAAACCTCGATAACTAGTAAGAGGAATCCAAGTAAATTGATCTATTGGAAATATGTTGTTATTTTGTTTTTTTGCCAATCTAATTCGAGTTTTAGTAATTTCTAAAAGTTCACATTGATAATTTCTTTCATTCATAATATTTAATATTCCTTCAACTTCTTCATCAGAAAATCTACCCATTTTATGTATTGAGATCCATGGTTTTATTACAGATTTTATCCTTTCATAATGAATTAATACTCTCCTGAAAATATCTTCAATATATTCCTTAGGTATTGCTAAAGCCTTTGATTTATGAGGTATAGGAAAGTCAGGTGTAGAATCCATATATCCCCAGCGACCATTTGATTCAAATAGAGCTACTGTACCAAAAGCAAAGCCTTTATTTGGCGATAGTCTACGAGCTTGTCCAATCCCAAAAGAGATAGAAGGGGTAGTAGATCTTGTATCTAAAATCCAAGGAATTCCTGAACTTTTCATATATACTTGTAATTGAAGATTTCTAGCAGTAAATGGCCAGAATCTAGTATTAAAATTTAGTAAGGTATTCGAGATAGGATTTATTGATATGTGTTGAGTAGGATATCCTTCATTTAGGAATGTTTTTTTTGTTTCATAATAGATTTCAGTTGGAGATATATTTTTATGATCAGTAGAAAAAACAATTGGAAAAGGTTCTATTTTTTCCCGAATTAAATATGAAGAAAGAATTTCATCAATTAATTCTTTAAGATTTTTTTTATTAAAATAATATAAATTATCGTAAGAAACATCATCAAGTAAAAATAGATCTTTTAACCTTGCTTTGGGATACTTCGCAGATAATTTAACAATTTCATCTATAATCTTAATTGCTATCTTTGTTTTAGAATCTTCTTGAATTAAGGGAATTATTTTAATTTGTGAAAAATCCCTAATTCCAGCAATTACATCCCAAGGTCCATTATCAGTTATAGAAAAAATAAGGTTTTTTCCATGTTTACAGTATGTATCCGCGCCTGTAAGCAAAACGGGTGCAGAAACTCTTTCCTTTTTCTTAGGAATGAAACCCAAAAATTCCATTTTAAGCACCTATTTTAAAAAAATCTGATTCAAATTCAAACTCGTGACCTCCAAAAGTGAATTTAATCCCATTAGGCCAATAATGATTAATAAACTCTCTTATCTGATTAAATCTTTCCTCTGTGTTTAGCAAACCTTTATCAGTTTCTAAACTTCTCGATGTATCCTTAGTATCAATTCTCAAAAAAAGATAACTTATTCCTTTTTTATTTAGTATTACAAATCTTAAATCAGCATAAATTCTCTTAAAAAAACTCAAATTTTTAGCAGGTTTTATATTTAAATTTATATTACTGATTCCAATTGTTTGTGCTATTAATGCTTTTAGAAGAGCATTATGTAATTGTGATTTATGAAGGTCTGAAACATTAATCTCTCCAATATCGAGATTATTTGGTAAACTTTCCGGTATTTGATTCTTTTTAATGTCCAACCCATCTAAACAAAAACCTATCCAAGAGTTGTGATTAGGTATATTCACCCAAATAGAATTCTTGCCAATTTTCTGATGGATATCAGTATAAGTTGAGGAAACTACCCATATTAGTCCTTTAAAAGAAGTAGGCATTGGTGGCCCTTTAAATAAATTAGTAATTATCATTCTTCACATCCCATATTTAGATTCGTTTTACTTATAATGAATCCACCTTATACATTCCTTTTTTATATTATTAAATGTTATTAAAGATTTAATTAACACAAATAGTGAATTTCCAGTTTACCATTTAGCTTTTTAGTGTTTATAGTAGCTTAACTGGAAACCTTTTACGAAGGGGATATGGGGTATCACATAATTCATCACAATCTGACTTACAGTCTCTTATGGTGTCATGAAGGAACGAGATACAAAGTCTGTCCTCCACCCATTTAAGATACAAACATGAGCAAGAACGGGTTTTCCACAGTTTGTGAATCCTACCGCAGCATAACGACTATCCTTTGTTCGTACTTCCCAATCTTTTACCGTACCCATAGGTTTATCCTCCAAAGGTTCTTTCGATAATGCTTCGAACCCCAAGTGTCCTGAGGTATTGTTAGGTGTTTGATAGTACTGTCCGATACACTTGTTTCGCAACACATGTCCTACTTCTGTTACTTTCCCTTTCTTGTAGAGGAACTGTAGAATAAACTCGTCAGTACACTAAGGGTCGTCGAATGGCTTGAAATCGGGATTTCTCCAGTATTTTTGGTACAGTCGTCTAATCTCTTTGCGTGAACCCTTTTTGTTCCATTTCCAGCTTTTTTGGATCTGGAAACGTACTGTCAACTCTTTCTCCCCCCAAGATACGCAAGGTTGTCTAACTCTATGTAGTGTCCATCAATCCAGATATTTGTTGCATAACAGTTATTCCTTTCCGCTTGTTCTACGAGTGGTATAAGGTAATCTCCGTCATATGCTATTCCTGGGGAACACTCATAGATTAGTGGTATACGTGTATATCTACAGATTATTCTTTGTTCTTTGAACATATTTATCTTGGTGATAATGACTTTTATCCTTATAATCCATATAAACATGGGTTCTTTTACAAACCTGGCACTATCAAATGGAACGGTGAACTAGTATCCACAGAAGAACTACCTGAAGAAAATTTACCTGAAGGACTAAAAGAACTTTTTTCAGATTATTATTCAGATATAAAAAAGACATCTAAAGGAAACTAAATTAATATTGTTTGAAATTACTTCTTCCAATCTATACTTAGATGGAATTATTACTGATAAAACCTAAAGAAATTTAAGATATTTTCCTGTCTCTACTTTGAATAGTTATAACTCTGATTCTGCAACTTTTTGCAATATTTCACTAAATGGTTTTTTCTTTTTTCTACGAGCTATTATTGACAACTCATATTCAATCAAAGGATATTCTGTTCCTGCTATAATATAGCTAGCTTCCTTGATTTTTTCTTGGTTTTCAAAAATAATCAGGAATTTATTAACTTCTCTCAAAACTCCAGGAAATTCAATGAAAATAGGTCTTAGATCTTCCATGAATGCTTCCATTCTAAGTATTTGATTGTCACTTAAGCCTTCGTAAATAGCTTTTTTTTCGGACTTTTTTTCATTCATCTATATCAGAAATAGATTTCTATGGGACAATATTTAAATTAATTGGTTTAAATTATATGAAATTTTACTTCAATATTTATGAATATCTTTCAAATATGTAATAGTAACAATTTAGAGAACAGTAACCCTTTTTGTGATAATAGCAAGTTTCAATGGTTTACCTTTTGCTAGTTTATCACCATATCTTCTGATTTTACTAATCAGTATACCAAGTTACATACTGACAACAATCCATGAAGAAAAAGTTCTCAAAGGAGCTTTTGGTGAGAAATTTATGAAATATGAGAAAAAAGTAGGGATGTTCTTAATTCATACTTCTAGAAAAATGTTGGCTCAAGTACATAATAATTACATACCATACAATATAATAATTACATACCATACAATATAATAATTTCTGTTCAATTTCTGAATATTGTAACTTAAAAGATAAAGTAAAAACAATATTTAAAGCTGTGGAAATAGTTAAATGAGAAAGACTAAGTTTTGTACTCTATAAGAACATAATAAGGAATCTTCTTTTTGATATTCTTGTTTTATTGCTATTTGGTTTTAAAGAAGAAGAAAATCTTTAATAAATTATAAGTACATAAAACAATGCTAGTAGACAAGATACTTTACTTAGCATTCTAGAACAGGTCAAACATATGAGTATCATCAAAACACCGGAATTTGGCTTTATAACTGCGCTTCTAGTTGATTTTATCCTTGTTGCTCTTTCTTTCACTCCTATCATTTTGTTGTGGGCTCAAATTATTCTTTGGAGCCTGTCAGGAGTGATTTTAATTACATTACTAGTTTTTGTTTTCATCTTTTATTATAAGAGACCTTCTATACTCTGGGAAGTTGAAAAGTGGAAGAAAGAAAATAATTTTGAAGAGTTTATAAACAGATACAAATTTGTAGGTAGAGATGAAGAGAGGAGGGATCTTAAGGCGTTCATGCAAAATGATAAAAGAATTGGATTAATGGTAGGAGAAGGAGGAGTAGGAAAAACTAGACTGTGTATAGAATTTGCTGAAGAGATAGTAAAAGAGAGTAAAGGGAAGGTTTATTTTATAAATGAAAGTCAATTACTTAAGGTAACAAGTGAAAGGTTAACTAGGTATATCAAGAAGAGAAATAGTTTACTGATTTTAGATGATCCCAAAAATGTAGAACAGGTGTTAAATTTTCTTAAGAACTTATATTTGACAATTGAAGCAAAAACAAAAAAAGATTTCAAAACAAAATCCCTTCTTGTGTTACGACCAGCACTAGGTAACACAATTGAAACTGAGCTTAAGGGAGATGGTAAACGATTACTTGTTCCTACAATTTTCAAGATTGGTCGAGGAGATTTTCGTAAATTTATAAAAGAAAATTTCAAAATATTAGAAAAAGATCAAGAAAAAGATAATGTAATAAAGAAAGCTAGAAGCAATTTTGATTCTTTGATTGTTTTATGTGAGTTTCACGGAGAAAAAAGCAAATTAGGGGACTTGTACGAAGTCTTTGACTATAAAATATCAAAATATGTAGTGGAAGCTGCTCAAATAATAGGACTAGGTTTAAACACAAATCCAATTTGGAAATTATTTTATCTCTTAGCTCTTATTCGTCCAATTAAGTTGGAAGAAGAGAAAAAGCATTTGGAGAAATTAACATTAACATGGAATCTACTACAACATCTCCCCAAGCTCATAAATAGTAAAGTGGAAATATTATCTTGTGGGGAACCAGAGGGGTACTCACTCATATCAGATACTCATGCTGAATTTCTACTTTACAAGTTCATAAAAGAAGAAAAGGAGTTTACTAAAACATGGAAAAGACTTCTTCATTTAAAACCTTTAAACATTAGTTTAAACATCTTCAACACTAGAACTTTCGAAGAAAAAGTAGAATTAGATAATGTAACAATTCTCAGAGAAATATGGAAAAAATTGAACAGCATTATTGGGGTAAATACAGAATATTTTCAAAGCATTCTAGTTTATACCGGAATTTTAAGTTTCCTTAAATTTGATTGTAATAATATGAACATAGATAACTGGAAGGAAACTTTTAGAAAAATAAAAAAATTAGAAAAAGAAAATCGCTATCTACTAGCAGGCGGATTAGTCAATGCTACTTATTGTTATGGTGAAAACAAGCAATTAATTGAAATGAAAGAAGCGTTACAAGAATTGCTGAAACTAGCTGAAGACCATCCTACAGAGAAAATATTGGAAATATTAGCTTCTGGATTACTCAATGCTACTAAATATTTTGGTGAAAACAATCAATTAATTGAAATGAAAGAAGCGTTAAAAGAATTACGGAAACTAGCTAAAGACCATTCTACAGAGAAAATATTGGAAATATTAGCTTTTGGATTATTCAATGCTACTAAATATTATGGAATATACAAACAAAGGGATAAAATGGAAGAAGTATTAGGAGAATTACGGAAACTAGCTAAAGACCATTCTACAGAGAAAATATTGGAGAAACTAGCTTCTGGATTATTCAATGCTACTTACATTTATGGTGAAAACAAGCAATTAATTGAAATGAAAGAAGCGTTACAAGAATTACGGAAACTAGCTAAAGACCATCCTACAGCGAAAATATTGGAGGAACTAGCAGGAGGATTATTCAATGCTACTAAATATTATAGTATAGGTAAGCAATTAATTGAAATGGAAAAAGCATTAAAAGAATTATGGAAACTAGCTAAAGACCATTCTACAGAGAAAATATTGGAGAAACTAGCTTCTGGATTATTCAATGCTACTAAATATTATGGTATACACAAACAATTAATTATAATGGAAGAAGTATTAGGAGAATTACGGAAACTAGCTGAAACTCACCCTACAGAGAAAATATTAGAAATATTAGCAAAAGGATTAACCAATGCTACTAAATATTTTGGTGAAAACAATCAATTAATTAAAATGGAAAAAGCATTAGAAGAATTACGGAAACTAGCTAAAGACCATTCTACAGAGAAAATATTGGAGGAACTAGCAAAAGGATTAGTCAATGCTACTTATTGTTATGGTGAACATGGTGAATTACTTAAACATTTATTGCTTCTGATTGAGCTTTATAACAATCGTTTCTATTTAGAAGAGAGTTTAAGGAAGAAAGCTGAACCAGAAATCTTTTTCAATGTATCTGAGATAGTAAAAGAGAAGTACAATAATTCAGGAAACGCGGGTTTAGAAGAATTAATAAAAGAATTAAAAACTCAAGTAAGAGAAGAAAATGATTTTATAATACTTCACAGCAATATAGAAAAATATCTTAGTCAAGAATTAATCGCAGAAATAGACCGAATTTTGTTATCACTAGAAAAAAAGAAGTGACTAGAATATATGGAAAGTAATTGTCTCTTTTTTTAGGGTTTTTATCGATCTTTGGTCATTTAAAAAATAATTCAGTAATGTTTGAATATAAAGCTTGTCCCAAAACCTCCTAATCACTTCCAGAGACTACCAGAGTATAAAAGAAAGGTGTACCAGAGAGAATGGCAAGTAAGATCTTGAGTATATACATGAAACCCTTATCAAATTTAAATAAATAAAACAAAGGTCGTTTCCAAAAAGAAAATTCTTCTAAGAAATCTTTGGTTGACACATAAACAATCTACTAACTCTGCTCATAATCTTCTTTAACAGATTTGATATGATGAGCTATTCTTGTACCCTTTGAACTTAAAGAAAAGAGTCGAGCTCGAAAACCACCTGTACGTTCTACAACTAAATCTATACTTTTCAGCCCTTCTAAAACGTTATACAGTGCATTCAATCCTACACCCTCAATTTGTCGAAGCTCTGTAATATTTTTTTCTCCATTCTCTAGCAGTGTAAGAAGGACTCGCATTGATCCTTTTTGGTCCAAAGCATCCCAATAGCTCATAACGATTCAAGCCTAACCAATATTTTAAGACTATCGCATAATTCTATATACTATCTATAATATATGGGACACGATATGTTTATATATCCCATGAACTATATATGGTATTTGATATTATTGAGAACAAATGACGAAACAATGGTAACTCAACAATCTCTTTGTAAAAAAGAATTATCAAATATTCTTCAATTAAGATGGGAAGAATTATTCGAACGATTGTTTTTGATAAGTGAAGTACAACAAAGTGATAAGATAAAAATAAGAGCCGTTACCACTCGAATAAGGGAGATATTACATTTTTTTAAAGTACTAGTGGAATTAAACAGCAAGAATCTCAATGAGATAAAGAAAATTTTGGTAATAATGGATCAGAAGGATGTTAGAAATCAATGGAAAGTTGTAGAGAAAATGATGGTTAGAATCTATACGAAAATAATGGAGCTATAAAATGAAAAACTGCAATCTAACTAACAATCTTATTTTGAGTTCATTAGAGTATGGAAGCAAAAATTCTTTCTTCAACACTACGATTGATAGTGAACAAGTTTTATCTCTATTTTGTGTTTCACTCTTTCCTCAAGACATGCTACATCATTTTTTGAAGAGAGGTAAAAAAGAAGAAAATTGGGTTTGGGAAGGAGATAGTTCTCGACGGATTTTATTCTTCTTTTCCTTAAATCTTCAAATATTTTCAAGTATTTGTCTAAAAAAATTTACCACCTTTATATACGAAACTTTAGAATCGACTAGTGACCTCATCCGTTCTAATATCTACCTATCTTTACACCCAAATCAAACATATAGTTGGTTAGAGATGAAAAGAAATCAAAACTGTGGTCTTACTTCAGAAAAATTATGTGGTAATTTATTAATTGGCAAGTGTAAATATTTTCACCTCTGTTGTATCGAGAGTTCTTCATTTTTTGGTGGACAACATTCTTGTGCTACAAAGTTAATTTGCTGGTATGGTGATTCGATTTGAGATTAAAGAGCAGTTTGTATGTATTATTACTGGTGAATCTACTGCTTTTCTCAAGTTGTTCCTCTATCAGTAAAATAGAATCGATCTATTCCTTAGGCGTTGAGATAAATGAAGGTGAAAAGAACTATTCAGTTCAACCACCGTTCACTAACCAAGAATATAATTTAGAAGATAGAGAAACAATAATCGTTCA
>JABUBN010000460.1_pt1 | contig 11980 bp, 15 predicted proteins | sample 7240341 | NCBI WGS metagenome assembly JABUBN01 (sample SAMN07256345, study PRJNA390944) | subsurface metagenome | isolation source: Methane hydrate marine sediment | place: Pacific Ocean: Eastern North Pacific, ODP site | reverse complement strand
TACTAATTATCCATGTCTCGTGGTGAATAGCAAAATAGCGAATAGGATAATAGCCCGCTTTGATAAAGAGGGGAAGTTTGAAACACATAACCCGGTCATCATAGCCAAGATGAAACAACATTTCAGAAACGACGGGATAGATTTTAAATCTTTAAGTTACTGGGACCTAAAGAAAATGGCTGAAAAGAAAGGAATAGAAACTCATAAAATTAAGAGAGAAGCTTTAATAAAAGCTTTAGAGGAATGTGAGAGATAACGGATCTCTCCGGATATTAGGAAATGTCCAATAATAATGGAGACTTAATGGATAAAAATATTATTAAAAGAGGTGAAAAATGTCCGTTAATAACGAGGAAACCCGTGAAAAAAAAGTAAACTTTGACGAAAAAGGTAAGTTTTGTAAGGGGAATACTATCTCCGGAAACAGAAGAAACCGTAGCCAAACCGATAAATTAATGACCGCTTTAAATAAATAAGGGAAAAAAGGTTGCGATAATAACGCAAAATATCGCAAAAATAGGGTCAGATAAATCGGGGAATATCAGAGAAATTATACCGCTTAAGCGGTGATAAGCGGATAAGAAGTATTGGCTTTATCCAAAAATATCCAAAGAAAAAAACAATAAATGCACGTTAATAACGTAGAAAAACGTGAAAAGTTTTCACGATAAAGCGAGAGATAAATGCCCGTTAATAACGGAAAATATCGGAGAAAGTTTAAGATAAAAATTAAAATATCTCAAAAAGATCAAGATACTGCAAGGTCTTGCATAATCTTTATGTTAGAAAATCTAACCGCTTTATCGGTTAAAATCGGTGAAGATAGGATAAAAGTTCACGCGATAAATCGCGCAAAATCGCGCAAATAACCGAATAAAATAGCGGAATATAGCGGATAGTGTTCTCATAAATAACGAAAAATAAGGGAATAAGTTGCGATAAATCGCATAATATCGCAAGAATTATAACGATAAATCGATAAAAATCGATAAAAGTTTGGGCTTTATCTCAAAATATCTCAAAGAGATCACTCCGGATATTAACAAAACTAACCGATTAACCAGTGATAAGCGTAAGGTTTAAGATGACAAAAAATCAAGTTTTTAGAATAGGCAAATTAGTATATAGAGATCCTTGTTTTCTGCTTAATTATCAAGCAGGAGAGCCTCTTTATCAGTTAAGAAAAGTTAAGATTTTAGGTCAACAAAAGTCAACATTTATAAGTTATAAAAGGTAAGATCTAAGGGAGTTTGTTTTGTAGTCTTTAAAAACAATCCCTAATGATTTCGGCAATTATCGGAGAAATATATTTATGGGAAGGTATTATTACTCTAAAAAAGATACTGTAGATAGCTATAAAAGCATACCGATAAAATTTTTAAAACAACACGGACACTTAGTAGGTTATTCTTCAGGGGGTATAAGTTGGACCAGAGGCGAAGAAAAAACAGGGAGTGTTAGCTATGAGGTTGATATAATGCATCCAGGAGATGAGTATATACGTTTTAAATATACCACTACGATACGAGCTACCGGAGAAAAAATAGACCAGGATTATAAAGTAAGACTTGTTTCAACAAAATGTAATTATGGTGGACAGAGATGGTGGTTTATTTGTAATTATTGTAAAAGAAGGGTAGGGGTTTTATATATAGGGGATAGTGATTTTGCTTGTAGGCATTGTTATAATCTGACTTATGAAAGCAGGAACGAATCCAGAAGGGGTTTTTTTGGAGTTATGGGTAATTATTTTAAAGCTGAAAAGATTAGAGAAGGAATGAAAAGATTATTTTATAATGGTAAACCCACAAAGAAGATGATCCGCTATATGGCCTTAAGAGAGAAATTACCGAGTGAAGAAGAACTTGAGAAAATGACTAACAAAAAGGGTAGAGATTAGACCGCTATAATATTTTTTGAAGTAAAATGAAAGGCTTATAAATCAGGCTTCTTGAAAGATAAAAGAAAAAAATATAGTGGAATTGATGATACTAATTAGGGGCTGGGAATGTAATAAAAGGTTAAATTTTCAGGTTTGTAAACGTTTACATATCTCACAAAAAAGCAGGGTTTTTAAATGGCACAAATGGCATAAAAAAAGACCTTTTTTTAAAAGCAATAGAATTGATATAAATGAGGTCTGCGAAGCGGTTAAAATCTTTCGTAAATTATAAAATTGCCTGGTAGTATCAAAGCTCTTATAATTCAGGGGCTTCAAGCGATAAAGAAGAAAAATTATACTTCATTATGCTTCACTAATTCAGGGGGTAGAAATACCCTCTTTTTTTTATCCGGAGAAAAGAGATTCTTCAAGTTTATACCAGGCTGGCCAGGTTAACGAAAGTCAACCTTTCAGTTATTGAAAAAGGTCGGTGAAAGGGTAATTCGAGGAAATCGAGGGAAAGAGAGAAAAAAAGGCCTTCTATTTTTGATTTAAAGAGGGGTCAATTAGAGGGGTTGGTATGAAGTTACCCATTTTTTAGCTGTAACTGCTATAAATAAAGGGGTTATAGATAGTAAGAGAGAGAAAGAGAGAGAGAAAGTAGGGCTCCGGGTATACGCTATATGTGGGGTTTTGGGTTAAAAAATAGGAAAATAGCAATATAACAAGTTTTATAAATCGCTGTAAACGTTATAAATGAAGGGTTATAGGATTACATAGTTCGATAAATTATATTATGTAAAGTAAATGTTGAGTTAATGATGGTAGAAAATCCTTCTTATATAGTATATGTTTGACAATGTAGGGTATAAGTGTTAAAATAACAACAAAAGAGAAGGAGGTTAAGGTTGTGCCGATAAAGATAGATGAAGAAGTTTATTTTTCAGTAGAGGAATTAGTTGCGATCTTACCTTTAACTGCCTTAACTATTCGTGATTATCTGCGAAGGGGAAAGCTCAAAGGTAAAAAGGTGGGCAAGCTGTGGCACGTATCAAAAAGGGATTTAAGATTATTTTTATCTGGAGAAGGCAATAAATGATATAACAAAGGGGATAAATGAGGTTAAATTTAAAAACTCTAAAAAAATTTTGCCTTTTTATAAGTGGGAATTGAAGAAGATTTGACCGAAAAAGAGAGGAATGAGCATTAAAAATTTAGGGAAGGGGTGATAAATAAAAGTTATGAATACCAGGGAAGAAATTATTAACCTTTTATCTAAAAATAAAAAGCCTTTGGGTCCTAAAATAATTGCCCTCGAACTTAAAAAAAGCAGTGCAAATATAAGGAAGATCCTATCTAACCTGCACAAAGAGGGGAAGATCACCAGGGCGGGCTTCGGTAAGTATTCGGTGCTAACTGTGAATGAAAGTGTGAATGAAAGTGTGAATGTCGAAACTCCAAAGGCAAAGAAGTTAATCAATAAGGAAATCAATAAATACCGGAAAATGTATTTTCAGAGGTTTAAGGCAAGCGACCCCGAAGCCTACGGAAAAATGAGAAAGGCAAAAAACAGGTATCTCAGAGATTGGCGGGTCAGGAATCCGGACTACAATAAGAATTGGCTAAAAGAATATTATAAAAAATATCCGGAGAGGGTCAGAGAATATCAGAGAAGATACTGGTTAAGGAGGGCTATGTCATCAGATTGAAAGGAAGATAAAATTGGTATGCAAAAACAATCTTTAGAATTTTTGGCACAAGTGCAAAAAAGAGGGAGAGACGAAGGGAACAGGTTAGATAAATTCATAGAAAAGGGGATTTAAAGGAAGGTGATAAATAGATTATGCGAAGATATAAATGCTCAAAATGTCATCGGGTATTTTGTGGCTGGGCTGTAAGATACAAGCTAAAATATAAGTGTCCTGTTTGCGGTAGCGAACTCCGGGAAGTCTCTAATAATAAAAAATATAGAAAAGATGAAGGGTTTGGTAAAGGCCAACCTAAAATTTCACGTTGTAGGGTATAAATTTTAGCGATTTAGGGTATTTATGAGGATAATTGATGGTAGTTTTAAGTAACTAAAGATTACCGAGATTCTGGGTATCAGTCCTGAAACTTTAAATAAAGAATTACATCAATTTTACGAGGATAGAAGAAAAGAGTTAGAGAAAAAGATAGAGATAAGACAAAAGGATGCCGAATGTGAATGTAAGGAATAAGTCATTCTTAATATATCTAAGTAGAGGAAAGTAAATTCCGAACACTTAAGTATTAAATAATAGGAAGGTGGAAAAATTCAGATAGTTTTTACCAAAAGAAGGCCAAAAAAGAAAGAGTTAAAGAAACAAATTAAGGAGAAATAAAAATGAAACATTTTCCGGATTTTTTTAAAAATGAAAAAAATAAAGTTCCAGACGCCCCCGAAGGGATGGAGGGTTATGTATTTGAAAGCGCTGATGGGTCCCAAGTGATTTTTTGGGAAAATGTTAATGGAGGTTCTGTCCCTTTACATACGCATGACTTTTGGGAGTACGCTTATGTAATTGAAGGTTGGTATGAAGGTGTTGTTGATGGAAAGGTTATTCGCTTAGAACCTGGAGATGAATGCTTAATACCTCCTGGGGTTCCTCATGAAGGAAAACATAGCTCCAATTATAGGGCTATTGATATTTTTGGAGGCCCTCGAGTAATTATCGTTAAAAAGTAATTCAGCTAGGAATGGTGTGACAAATGAAATTTAATTTTTTATATGATCAATCGAATCTCAATTTTGAAATTAACGAGAAAAATCTTTTATTTTATTCAACTATTGGCAAGCTTCCTAAAATAAATAAAGTTAATAAAGCGATTATAGATTCAATTTTAAATCCTATAGATTGTGAACCTTTAGAAAAAATAGTTAATGGTAAAAAAAACATTGTTCTTATTGCCGATGATCTTACTCGACCAACTCCTCAACATAAAATTATACCAGTAATGTTGGAAAAACTGAATGAATACGGTATTTCAGATGATATGATTACCTTGGTAATTGCAACAGGTACCCATCGTCCTATGAATAAAAATGAAATTATCAAACGTTTCGGAAAAGAAGTTACTCAGAGAATTAAGATTGTTAATCATGATTATAGAGTGGAAAATTGTATAGATTTAGGTTTTACAAAAAAAGGAATACCCGTTCAAATTAATCCCATTGTATATAATGCAGATGTTAAGATCAGTATCGGTACAGTCATTCCCCATACGTTAGCAGGCTGGGGTGGGGGTGGAAAAATGATTCAACCCGGTGTTTGTAGTGAGTTAACTACAAATTATACCCATTTTGTGGGAGGGATTTATGAAAATGTTTTAGAATTAATAGGGAATGAAAATAATTTTGTTCGAAAAGAAATGGAATCCGTTGCGGAGCAAGTAGGATTGGATTTTATTATTAATACAGTTCAAGATTTAAACGAAAATTTTGTGGGAATATTTGCTGGACATTTTATTTCGGCTCATAGAGAAGCAATAAAATGCGCAGAAAAAATGTGTCGGCCAACTATTGCCGAGAGGGCTGATATTGTAATAATCAATGCTTATCCGGCGAATCAAGATTTTTGGCAAGGATCTAAACCTTATGAATATTCGCTATTAGCAGTTAAAGAGGGCGGTATTGTCATCTTTGTTATAGATGCTCCCGAAGGGGTATCTGGTGGAGCGCCCGAACATAGGGATACCCTCCTTAATTGGTGCAACAAAGAACCAGAAATTATTTTAAAAAATTTAGATTTGGGGAAAATTAAAGATATAAACTGTGGTGCTGCGTGTGTTTCCCAAGCAAGGCTTTTGAAACTGGCCAAAGTATATTGTATTTCAAAAGGCATGACAGATGAAGAAATTATTAATTTAGGATTTCTTCCTTTTAGTGATATCCAAAGCGCTATAAAACAAGCATTATTAGAACTTGGAAAAAACGCAAAGATCGGTGTAATACCCTTAGGAGGAATAACGGCTGTAAAGGTCAAAGAATAGTGAATTTATTTCAGTCGAAGTTTACTACTAAAATTTTTTAAAAATGCCGAATACAATAATTGATACTTGAAATTTAAGCAATCAAATCTATGACTATATCATTAAGTCAGTAATAGATGGAAAGGTGGGTGATGCCTAGGAAGAAAAGAATAAAGTGGTTATAAATATTTGAGAGGCAATTCAGTCAAGTTAACCCGAAAGGGTAGTTTTAGTAAAAAAATTTTGTAAAGGAGTAATCAAAAATGAGAAAATTTATCATTTTCTTGCTGATGTTTTTATTTTCAGTTTCAGCGGTATTTGTAGATGCTGAAACCAATGTTAAGTCAACAGAAGCGATTCAACTGGTAATGTGGAGCCATTATGGGGAATCTCCGGAATTTGTTCAAGATTTTGCCGATACAGGTACTAAGCTACTTCAGGAGAATGGATACCCAAATGCTACTGTAAAAGCAGAAATCATTCCATATGAAGGATACCAAGAGAAGTTTCTTAGCGCTTTTGTTGGTGGCAAGGGTCCGGATATATTTCATGCAATGGCAGCTGGCTGGGCTGAGGATGGTGGCTTGAATCCGGTAGCTGTTGCTTTACCTCCAGATCTTACCGAGCTTTTAGAAAAAAAATTAGCTCCCTATTTAGAGTCTTGGGGAACTTATAAAGGGAAACGTTACGGTATTCCTTCTGACGGAATGTTGCAATTATTGTATATCAACACTGACCATTTTCGTGAAGTCGGTCTTGACCCTGAAAAGCCCCCGCGTAATGTTGATGAATTTATCGCTGCTGCTAAAAAGCTTACTAAATACGACGCTAACGGCAAAGTCATCCGAGCCGGTTATATGCCCAGGTATTTAGGACACGGCCTAGGTGTAGCAGATAAATTCCTACCGATTGTACATATTTTTGGGGGTCAGATGCTTTCGCCGGACATGAAAAAGGCTGATGGTTACATTAATAGTCCACAATCTGTAGCTGCATTTCAATTCTATTATGATCTTGTCTACAAGTATAAAGTGGTTAACCTGGACTTTGGTAAGCCGGGCCCCGCTTTTCAAAAGGGATTGGCTTCGATGATTTTCCGGGAAGGTTATATGGCTTATGAAATTATTAACAAGGCACCCAATATTCATTTTAAAGTATACCCTTATATTTCAGGAGCTCTTGACCTTGCTCCCAGCAATCTGCTTACCTGGGCTTGGATGATTAATAAGGATTCCAAATATAAAGAGGTTTGTTTCGATTTATTCAGGTTAATGACCACCCGAAGTGCAGATATTGCATTGCATGCTCCGACTATGTACGTTCCGGTGATAACTGACACCTATACAATAAGCGATGATACGTATTCTATTAGTTCGTTGATTTTTGGCGATGCTATGTTAGAGTCTTTAAAGAAGAAAATTGGGCCACAATATGTCCATCCCAAGATCGATATCATCTCTTGCATTCTTGGAGAAGAAATGGCTTCTTGTTTAACTGGTACCCAACCTAAAGTGGCTGCTGACCAGGCTGCCAAACGTATTGATGAGATGTTGACCAGTTTTTAAAGTAATTATAAAAAGGCTGGAGAACCATATGTCTTTCCGGCCTTTTTGTTTTTCATAAAAATAAAATTTTTGAAAAGAATGACGAGCAATGTTTAAAATAAATAGGTATTCGAAATATGGGTTCTTTTTTATTTTACCTTCATTTGTTTATATTTGTTTTACACTTTATTATCCTTTGATCACGGCTTTTCGGGATTCATTTTACAAGGTAAACATTATGCTTCGTACCAGCCAGTGGGTAGGATTTAATAACTTTTCAATGCTATTTCACCATAGCAGTTTTCAAAATAGTGTAATTATTACATTTAAATATGTCATTATGTTAGTACCGGTCCTTTTGTTTTTTTCTGTGTTGTTGGCTATCATTATTCTGAGGTTTAAAAAGAAACACACAGTTGATACAATTTCGACAATTTTCTTTTTACCGGTAATAACCTCTTTGGTGAGTGCTGGTATAATTTGGCAATGGATTTTTAACCCGGCACTGGGTGTTGTAAATAATGTTTTAAACTTTTGTGGTTTTCCTTATCACTTAAGATGGTTGCAGGATCCATTGACAGCCTTACCGACTATGGTAATTATTGGAATCTGGGCCCGTTTGGGTTTTGATTTGGTTATCTTTATTACTGGAATACTTAGTATCCCTCAACAATATTATGAAGCAGCTGAAATTGATGGCGCTTCCGAGTTTCAAAAAATAACTAATATCACTCTTCCACTATTGAGTCCCCAAATTATTATGGTATCAATTCTTGAATTTATTTTTGCTTTTAAAGTATTTGACCAGATTTTTGTTACTACACAAGGCGGTCCTTCAGGAGCTACCAAAACAATTATGGTTTATTTACTAAAGGATGTGTTTACTAGTAATTATAGCGTAGCATGTGCTTTAAGTTTGATCATTGTATTGTTCTTATTTTTTATTAGTTTTATTCAATGGAAAATTATTAAAAAAATCGAATATTAGCTATGGTTTAATCAGTATTGAATTTGAGAGGTGAGTTTGTTATGAGTAAACATGTGGAAAATATTTCTAAGCTGCTTGAAAGGATTTTTTTGGTGATAATGATTAGCTTTATGATCTTGCCATTTTTTATGATGGTTGTAACTGCCTTTAAAACCTATGCTGAAATAAATGATGTTGTCAATCGTGGGATACTGCAACGAATTTTACCGGATAATTGGTTTAATTTTACCAATTTCATTTCAATAATCAATGGTACTTCACCTTTATTAAATGGCATATCATTTCTGGGTTTTATAAAAAATTCTTTTATTATAACCATTCTCAGTCTATTTCCGGCGCTATTTTTTGCTGTTACTGCTGGTTATGGTTTTGCTAAATTTGATTTTCCTTTTAAGAATATTATGTTTTTTATGGTTTTGGGTTCTCTGATGGTCCCGATGGAATCTATTGGTATCCCTTTCTACTCAATAGTAGCCAGAGCAGGGTTGGTTGATACTTATCTTGGGATTATGTTGCCATTTATGATTTCAGCCTTTGGAGTATTCATGATTAAACAAGCCATAGAATCAATACCCAACGATTATATTGAAGCAGCCCGGATAGATGGTTGTAATGAGTTTTGGATTCTTTTTAACATTGTTTTACCAATGATTAAACCTACAGTGACTACTGTAATTGTAATCAAGTTTTTATGGACTTGGAATGAATATTTCTGGCCATATCTGGTCGTAAATGATATAAAACTTCAACCTATAACAATGGGTCTGACTAGATTCTCCAATAATTTGTTTCAGGATTATGGACCTTTAACAGCCGCGGTAATCCTTACCATCATACCAACCTTTATAATCTTTATCTTTAGCAGGAGATTCATTGTTAAGGGTATATCCGCTTCCGGTATCAAGGGTTAGCTACAAAAAATTATTAGGAGAAAAGTATGGTGTGCTATAATTCCTCCTATCCTAACATACTTGGTTTGGAGATCCTGAAACTCAAATAAATTATAATTTTTGAAAGGAATATATTAATAATGCAAAAAGGAATATGTGCTATAAAAAGTTTTAAGGTTGATAAATTACTTATAAACGTTTATCAAAACCGTCTGGATATGGGTCAGGTGGCAGGTGAAGCTGTAGCGACTAAAATAAAGCAATTACTAACCATTCAAAAAAAGGTTTCGGTAATTTTTGCATCGGCTTTCTCTCAAGAGGAGTTTCTCACTGCTTTAAGTGTAGTCCCTAGAATTGACTGGTCAAAAGTAGTTGCTTTTCATATGGATGAATATATTGGTTTACCTAAGACTCATCCACAACTGTTTGGCAATTGGCTTAAAAGAAAGATTTTTAACAGGGTTAATCCTGGAAAGGTTTATTTCATTAACGGAAATGCCAATCATCCCGAAATAGAGATAAACCGTTATACAAATCTTTTAAGGGATAATCCACCCAACATAACCTGTCTTGGTATAGGAGAGAATGGGCATATTGCTTTTAATGACCCTGAGTTTGCAGATTTCAACGATCCCTTTTTTATAAAGATAGTCGAACCTGATGCAACTAGTCGTCTTCAACAGGTACATGATGGATGCTTTAAAACGTTTAAAGAAGTTCCTACCCGTGCTTTTACCTTAAGCATACCCGCTCTTATTAGTGCTAAATGGGTTTATTGTATGGTTCCAGGCCCTACTAAAAAGGCTGCAGTTAGTAGGACAGTTAGAGGAGAAATTTCTACCGGCTGTCCAGCAACAATACTCAGAAAGCACAAAAACGCAGTCTTATATCTTGATGCAGATTCAGCAAGTGAGTTAAGATAATGAAATTATTTGTACTATGAAGGAAATCGAATCCCGGTGATCCGGCTTTCTCTCCAGAGTTCTCCGGATTGCCGGTCCCCTGCTCCCCCTTTCTTTTTGACCCTGTCTAAGGGGGGCAGGATAATTAACCGGCGATAACAGGCTCGAATAGGTGAAAGTTTTTAATTAAAATAACGATTTTTCGCTTATGATTATACCTATTTAGAAAAAGACCCCCCTTAAAATACAAAATTGAAGGTTTTATTTTAGCGAAATTGGCAGAAAAGCCTTATATCTTATAGCTTTCAGGGTTTAGAGCTAAAAAGGGGGTAGTAAAAAGGTATCGAGTGGGTCAAAGAAACGCTATCCAAGCTATCAGGGAACGTTTTTTAGGGGTATTTAAGCATATTGCATAATGATTTTTAAGGAAGGTGAAAAAATTGAAGGAAGTTTCTTCTACTCCTAAATGGGTAACTGATTATCATAAAGATTTTATGCTGAAAGAAAGAACTAAATGCTTTAAAACTTGCTCGAAGTGTGGAGAAACAAAATTGATCTTCAAGTTTTCATTAGACAAGCGGAATCTTGACGGGCGGGTTAGTGTTTGCAAAGCCTGCCGGAGCCTGGAGTATCTGAAATATTACTACCATAACCGGGACAAGATACTAATTCAGGTTAGGGAATATCATAAAAATAACAAAAGGGATCGGAGCATTTACTTTAAAAACTATCGGGAGAAACACGGGGAGCAGTTAAAAGAACTTGCTAAAAAATGGTATTTAGAAAATAAGGAAACGATCAAGAAAAGGAACCTGAAATACTACCAGGCAAACAAAGAAGCTTGTAGGCAGAATAGAAAACTTTGGATAGAAAAGAATAAGGAAAAGATTAAAAGATACAATAGGGAATATAAACGAAAGCATAAGATAAGTAAGGGGATAATCGGTTAAATGAAAAAAATGAATAATATAAAACTAAAGACTTTAAAACAAACCCGGGCTTTTTATATATGGGAGTTAAAAAGAAAAGAAAGTTTAACCAAAAGCGAACGATCTAAATATTTATTAGCTTTAAAATCTATTGAGAAAATTATTAAGGAAAAAGAAGGGTCCGGAGAAAAAGAAAAGCATAAAAATAGGATAGCAGGGGTTAAATAATTGTGCCAAAATATGAATGTTTAAATTGTGGCAAGGCCTATTGGAACTGGGGTTTTAAGAACGGAAGAAAGTGCTCTGATTGTGGGGGAAAATTGTTAGAAAGTAAAATAGATAAAGGTAGGATTATGGAAAAAAATAGATATTTATTAACTATGATGGTGGCCGAGAGGGCAAAGCAATTACTTGCCGGGGCGAAACCCCTGGTAAAAATTAAATCTAAAAATCCGGTTGATGTCTCTTTACAGGAAATAAAAGAGGGGAAGGTTTATCTCAAAAAACAAGGGACCTTAAAAGAGGAAGATTTATTTAAGAAGATTTTGAGATTCGGCCCAAACCAGGAAAAGGTTGAATAACTATGTGGGGTTGGATTATAAGCATGATAATAATAGCCTTTTTGATTTATTTAGCCATAAGGAAATAAAAGGGGGGTGAATAATATGGAATGGTACTGGGTCGTAGGAATTATAGCGATAATAGCAGTAATAATATACTTGATATCACGTAAGAAGTAAAAGGAATCGAATCCCGGTGGTCCGCTTTCTCGCCAGAGTTCTCGGATTGCCGGTCCCCCTGTCCCCTTAAATAAACGTTTTTTAAGGGGGGGCAGGGGATATTTAAAAATTATTG
>JABUBN010000459.1_pt1 | contig 11982 bp, 11 predicted proteins | sample 7240341 | NCBI WGS metagenome assembly JABUBN01 (sample SAMN07256345, study PRJNA390944) | subsurface metagenome | isolation source: Methane hydrate marine sediment | place: Pacific Ocean: Eastern North Pacific, ODP site | reverse complement strand
CTGGAATTTACTTAATTGTTTAAACATTTAATTCTATAAACCTGAAACAAATCTTGAGCTACAGTGTTTTAAATGAATATATTTATATATGCCCATCCACAAGGATGTTATAGGGATTGACCATCTCTAAAGATGGTTACACGATGGTGTGAAAAAATGAACGCAAAAGAAAAAAGTGAAAAAATGACAACTGACAAGAACTACGAGAAAATAACAGTGAATTTACCTGTAGTTGATTTAGGAAAGATGGATTACTTAGTTTCCCAGGGTTTTTATAATTCAAGAGCAGAATTTCTTCGCATAGCTGCTAAGGAGCAGATAGGCAAAAATGACTCCATTTTTAAGGCATTAACAGAAGAACACGTAAAAGATAAAAACTATTTTGTAGGAATTGGAGCATTAACTATATCCAGAGAAGTATTTGAAAAAGCTCTTAAAGAAGGTCGTAAGATCAAAATTTTTGTCATGGGTATGGTGAAAATAGCTAACGATGTAGATATAGAGCTTATATCTAAGACTGTCAAATCCTTTAGAGCATATGGAATAAAGAGAGGCCCACCTGGAGTTATAGAATACCTAGATACCCTAAAATATATTCCTTAGATATAAGAAGTACTTCTTTACTCCTCCCTTCTTTTTTTAAATTATCCTGCATAAAATGGTTGTTCTTACCACTATTTGCTGTTCATCACTCATTTCATTATCTTCAAATTCTATGGTCGATATAAATATCTCCGTCATAGGACATGTGAAAGTTCTTTTATTTTCAAAGGGAATGTTAGAATAGATGGATGTTCATATAGCATACCAAAAAAACGTGGCTTAGGTTAAGCATAATGAACTACAAACAGCTATTCCAGCATCGTAGCTTTTACATTTTATTAGCATTCTTTGTCACAATACTATGGTCTTCTTCGTGGCTATTAATCAAATTTGGGCTAGAAAAAGAAAATCTTCCCCCCTTAACCTTTGCAGGCATTAGGTACGTACTTGCTGCTACAATTCTCACATTAGTAGTTCTATGTTCTTCTCAAAATAGATCAGTTATAAGGAATTTATCCTTAAATTGGTGGGGCAAATTAGCTGGATATGGAATAATATTCTTCACTCTAACTCAAGGAGCTCAATATTTTGGGCTTATGTATCTGCCTGCAATTACAGTTAGTTTACTTCTAAGTTTTACTCCAATAATTACTATGATTCTTGGAATTCTTCTAATTAAGGAAAGACCCAACGCTTTGCAGCTAATTTTTATCTTATTGGCTCTCGCTGGCACACTAGTATATTTTATACCTTTGATGGATATCAATTATTCAACTACCGCACTTATAGGTCTTTTAGTAGTTGGTTTTGGGGTTGTTACTAACTCTGTGTCTGCAATATTTGGAAGGAAAATTAACAAATCCCAAACGGTTTCTCCACTTATTGTAACTGCAATTAGCATGCTTATAGGATCTATAGTGCTGTTGATAACTGGATTAATAATCGAAGGCATTTCTACGATTTCTATTACCGCCATTGTCTACATCCTCTTATTAAGCATAGTAAATACCGCAATCGCTTTTACTTTATGGAATAAAGCAATGCAAAAATTAAGAGCCCTTGAGATAACTATTATTAATAATACAATGCTGATTCAAATTACTTTTCTCGCTGTGATTTTCCTTGGTGAAAGACCAAAACCCCTTGAATGGGTTGGTTTGGCTATTCTGGGAATTTCTGCTTTATTAGTCCAAATATTACGAACAAAGCCGAAAAAAAAAGAAGTTATGAATGTCAATAATTAAACTGATAATTTTCCATATAATGCTCAATAATTCTTCTTTCTGCTCTTTTTAGTCTTTCTTGAAAAGCAACACGTTTTATACCAATTTTATTTGATAATTCTGCAAGAGTACTCTTTCGTGGAATGTCATAGTAACCATTTTTATAAGTTATTTTCATTACCTCTAACTGTTTTTTTGTAAGCAAATTAGAAATATCCACTGTTAATTCTGTCAGCTCTGATGATAGTGATTTGATATTAATTGATGAAAATCGTTTCTTTAATTTTACTAGTAATTGTCTTAAAGAATCTGGTGTAGGAGACAGTATATCGTGGTATTGAACTCCATTTTCAATAACAATTGGTAAAATAGTCATACTCCCACTTTCCAGAATCGTTTCATAGATTGAGGGATAATCAAGTTTGTGTTGAACACGTGTCCAATAGTCTGTTGAAGATTTTTGAGTTACTTTAATATTTACAATTTGTTCTGATTGTTCCATCTCTTTGACATATTGTTCTAGTGAATTTTCATTATTATCCAACGCTTGATATACAGCTATTCCTTCTACCCCGTTTACTGCTAAAATTGAAACTCTAACTGGGATTCTTTTTGTTATCTCGCATGAGTAATAATCTTTTGAACTGATGGCTAGTCTACTACGAAACACAAAAATATATTTTCGTATTCATTTAAGTTGTTTTTGTAATGAGAGAGTGAATATGTTGCATGTCAGAGAATATTACAAAGAAAAATACTTTCTATTTGGAATTCAGGTTGACTCTAGAATTAACAAAGTTTTTTTATGAGTATGCTTTATACTATTATGTCAAATTAAAAGTGTTAGATGATTTCGTTCATTATTATCATAAGGAGAAAAACAATATGAGTGAATATCCCAGTGTAACCATCGCAAAAGTAACAAAATTGGATACTGATAAAGAATTTGGATTACCTAAAGAATTTATAGATGCTATAAAACCAACCAAATCAGATCAAGCAGTGATTATTCTTGCCCCAAATACCAGAACAATAAGAATTATACCAACTGAAGGTCAAGAAGTAGTCAAGTTCAATATAAATATCGAAAAACTTTCACCAGATTTTCTACGTAGAATGGGAACAATTTTCTCCGACTTTGGAGTAAATACTCTCTATAGTACGGGTTTATGTTTTACTCAGAATATCTGTGTTTATGAAGGTTATATCGATACAAAGGAATTACAGGATGTCTCTATTGATACTATTAAAAATGAAATAGAGAGTATCGATGGTGTAGCCTCAGTAAATACTGAAGACATAAATCTCTAATTTTCACTTATCTTCTTTCTAGTATCTTACTTATCTTGTTTTTTCAGCTTGTACTCTTTTAATTGTTTAATGAACTCAGGCACAATATCAAACATGTTTCCCACAATTCCAAAGTCTGACACTTTAAAAATTGCTGCTTCAGGGTCGTTATTTATTGATATTATTGTATCAGAACCACTCATTCCTACAAGATGTTGAATAGCACCTGAAATTCCAAGAGCTAGGTACAGAGTTGGTGCTACTGTCTTTCCTGATTGCCCCACTTGTTGAGGGTGTGGAATCCATCCTAAATCCACTAACGCTCGTGAGCCAGATACTGTACCACTAAGTTCTTGAGCTAATTCCTCAATTAACTTTAGGTTTTCTTTGTCTCCTATACCTTTACCAGCAGATACAAGTATTTTAGCTTCTTCAATATTTATTGAATCATCCTTAGAAACTATTTCTTCAATTATTTTCGTTCTTATAACAATACGGCTTAAATTTACTTTCACTCTCACAATATCTCCTGTGCGAGAAGAATCAGGATTTGGTTTAGAAAATACATTAGGTCGAACTGAAGACATTTGAGGTCGAGTGTATGGTGATAGAATTGATGCCATGATATTTCCTCCAAAAGCTGGTCTTGTTTGAAGTAATTGGCGAGATTCGTTAATATCTAAACCAGTACAATCAGCTGTCAGACCTAAAGCTAGTCTAGCTGCTATTCTTGGAGCTAAATCTCTTCCATTTGGCGTTGCACCATAAAGAACAATTGAAGGTTTTTCTGTAGCTATAACACTGGAAATTGTTGTGGCATAACCATCGGTTGTATATTGCTCCAAAAGTTCATGCTCACAAAGATAGACCTTATCTGCTCCATGGTGGAATAACTCAAGAATTAAATGTTCAACGTTGTAACCTGGTAAGATAACAGAAAGGGTTTCACCCAATTTTTCTGCAAGTTCTCTTCCTTTACCTAAAAGTTCTAGGACAACTTTTTTGATTTTATTACCATCTTCTTTTTTCTCCCATTCTCCCCAAACGAAAACACCCGAAAACTTTGCTAATTCTTCTTCAGATATAGCTCTCCTTTCTATACTTAAGGCTTCAAATTTACACGCATTAACACAAGTTCCACAGAGAGTGCAAGTGTCCAACACTTTTGCTTTTTTAGTTTCAGGAACAACTACAATAGCAGCAAAAGGGCAAACTTTTTCACAAACTTTACATCCTGTACAAGCTTCATAATCTACTTTCAACATATTATTCACTCCTTAATATAATTATTCGCAATCAAAAATTCGAGAAGCTTCTTAGCAGCAGCAATATGGTCACTTCCATCAATTATTTCTCCACCAACCTTTTCAGGTGGAGCAAAAATTCTCGCTACTTGAGTTGGTGAAGCTTTTAATCCTACTTTATTTTCGTCAATACCAATATCATCTGCTGTTAGAACTTCTAATGGTTTCTTTCTAGCGTTTAAAACCTCTTTCATCGAAGGAATTCGTCGTATATTGGAACCTTTACTCATTGTTACAAGAGCTGGCATTCTCGCTGATACGATCTGATATCCAGTTTCAATTTCCCGTTTTACTTCTACTTTTTTACCAACAATTTGAACTTTCACTCCATAAGTTATCTGAGGAACTCCAAGCTGTTCGGCTGTTTCTGCTGGGACTTGAGCTGTATCACCGTCTATAGCTTGTTTACCCGCTAAAATCAAATCAAATTCGGGTTCAAGATTTACAACTCCCTCTTTTAATGCTGTTGAAGTAGCCCACACATCAGAACCAGCAAATTTCCGGTCTGATAGAAGGTATGCTTTATCCGCACCTAATTCTAAACATCTAAGTAGGGCCAACTTAGTTTGAGGTGGTCCCATACTAATTGTAACAATTTCAATATTTTCTTCAGGATGAGCATTTTTCAGCTTAACAGCTTCATCCAGTGCGTATTCACAGTAAGGATTGAGTATAGAAGTGATACCCTCTCGAATTAAAGTGCCTGTTTCAGGGTCGACAGCTACTTTATCAGCTTCAGGAACTTGTTTTACTAATACTACAATTTTCATACACATTCACTCCTTGAAAAGATGTTGTCACAATTTATGATACAGTTGGGATCTAATTTACATTTTATAGCTCGCATTTGTTTTACGCCTTCTTCCCCGTACATTATTTCCAAGTATTCATGCTTGATCTTCCCAATACCATGCTCAGCTGAGACGGAACCACCGTATTCAACGGCTTTTTTAGCGCATTTCTTGTAGAGTTGTTTACCCAATTCCAACTCTCTCATGTTTCTTGGTAAGATGTTAACGTGGACATGGTTTTCAGCTATGTGCCCCCAAATAACATATTCTAGACCCTTTTCTTTGAGTGTTTCATGATAAAAACGCATAATATCAGCTAAATGTTGATCTTCTACAGACATATCCGTACCTAGTTTATGAATTTCAGGGAATTCTTTCTTTCGTTCAGCTATGATATTATTTACTATCTCTGGAACAGTGTGTCTGAAATGTTTGAACCGTTCTAGTTCTCTTTCTTCATATCCACACCAAGTCTTTTCAAGGGATGAATTGCATTTTTCAAGCATTTCTGATAAAACGTTGAATTTTTCCTCCATGTCTTCTTCAGAATATGATAAGTCAAATGAAATAGCAGTGGTTACTTCCTCAGATATATTGGGCATATCTACAAACTTAGGGTCTTCTTTTTGTTTGTTCCTTAGAAGATTCAAGGCGTTATAATCAAAGAATTCAATAAATTCAGGATCTGCTTTTTTATTGTTTCGTAGGAGATCAACGAATTTGAGAGAATCTGACTCATTATTGAAAAATGCTACACAGGACATTTGAGATGTATATTCTTTCAACCAGATATCAGATTCAGTTATAATCCCCAAAATACCTTCTGAGCCAATGAAAAGATCAATCAAATCCATGTCAGGTTTGGCATATAATCCTGCTGCGTTTTTTGCTGTTGGCATCTTATATGTTGGTATTTGTATTATTAATTCTTTTCCTGCAGTTTTAATTACAAATTCGCCATCTTTAGCTCTATATTTCCCTCTAGGAATATCCAAAACTTCGCCTGTTCCAAGAATGACTCTTATACGTTTAATCCAATTTCTTGTAGCACCATATTTGAATGAAAGCGCACCAGATGCATTAGCACTAATTGTACCTCCTATCGAAGCAGTCATTTCTGTTGGATCCATTGGATAATAATGTGTACAGTTTTCTTTGAATTTTTCAACCCAATTTTTCTCTGGTGGAATACTATGATGGTCTTCAAGTTTCTTCAGTTTTACAATCTCATTAATCTGATTTAATGATAAGCTAGGTTGTATCCTCAAAAACCATTTCCCTACTTCTTCATCAAAACCAAGTCCAAATAGCTTATTCATTCTTTCCAAGGAAACTACTGCTCCCCCAAATGGTATCGCACTTCCAACTATACCTGTCCTAGCCGCAGAGATAGTAATCTGATGGTTATCTCTTCTCATTTTATCAAAAATTGTAACAAAATCACTTTCAGTTTTAGGAAAGAATAACCAATTTGCGTGACCGCCACTAATTTTCGATTCGTCAACAAGATAACTCGGGAATGAGCTTGAAATTTCCCTTTCCCCTTTAACAGATCGAATCTGATCAATTGGAGCAGGTTCGATTATTTCTGATTCAATGATGTTACTCGACAATGAAATCACCCTGTTCTTTTTGCATGTTTTTTTCTATTCACTCAAGTTAGAAAGCTCAAATGTAAACTTTACCTATTCGAGCTTTTTTCAAACTACAAATTTTAAAATATTATCATGTTAATAAGTTCTTCTCATTGAGTAGGATTGTCTATTCTTTAAGGAAATTTTTTAAAGACAGAATTTCTGCATAAACCGCAAATCAAGAATTGGTATTAATAAGAATCAATTTCTACTAGTTGGAAGGCTAGAAATGAAACTACTACCGAATGTAAAAAAAATAAGGAAAAGCGACATAACTCACTTTTGTAGCAGAAATAAAGAAGTAATAGCTCTTCTTCTCCTTACTCTTATCTCTCTAATTTTACAGTCTTACTTTGCGCTAAATACTTGGGGACATGTTTATTCAGATGAAGTATTTCAAAGCTTAGAAATGGCTCATAACATGGTTTATGGTTATGGGCACATTCCCCCTGAATATAGATTAGAACATTCTTCGTTCCCTAATTATGCTAAAAGTAGATCACCTATATTTCCTTTTATTTTCACACTTCCTATGTTAATTGGCAAATTTCTTAACTGGAATTATTGGGCAGTTACAATACCCTTGATTCGAATTCTTATGGCGTTGAATGGATGTTTAATAACTCCTTCTACTTATTTGTTGGTTAAAAAAAGTACAAGTGGAAATAAATTGTACGCCTTTTTATCGTCATTTATAGTATCCTTCTCTCCTCTTATCATGTTTGAATCTTTTCGAAGTGTAACAAACTTCTTTTTTGTTCCTTGGGTGTTTTTCAGCATCTATCTATATTGGAATACTATAGATAAATTAACAAACAAAAAAGAGTCATTTAATACTGATTCGAAATTTTTGTTTATCCGATGCAAAAGAGCTTTTGAATTTAAACAATATTTTAAAATCTTCCTCCTAAGCTTTTTCATCGGTCTAATCTTGTACATACGTATGGATTTGATTATTGGACTTGTTGCACTTCTAATATTTAATTTTCCCTACAAGCGATTGAAGGCTCTGTTAAGTCAATTCTTAGGTTTTGTCTGTGCCTTCTTATTGGGAGGAATTGTGGATTTAATATTCTATGAAGAATTTCTTGTTTCTCCAATTCATTGGTTCAAATTTAATATTATAGAAGGACATGCTGAATACTTCGGCACTGCGCCTTTCTATTTCTATTTTACAGCTGTTTCAGGTTTTCTAATAATTGTTGGTTACTTATTCTGTTGTATTGGTTTCGCACTCTTAACTTATGTTGATTGGAAGAAAAAGAAAATTACAGGAAAGAAAAATTGGCTCAAAACAAAAATTACAGGAACCTATCTTTTTGCTGCTCTATTTATATATCTTATTTATTCTCTTCAAATACATAAAGAATTTAGATTTGTATATTTCGGAACGATTTACCTTCATATTTGTGTAGCTATAGTGAGTGTCATTATTGTAGAATATTTGAGTAAGTTAATATTCAAAATAGTCAAAAAACTGAAAATGAAAGAGGAGAATAAACAAATAAAAAATCGATTAAAAGACAAGATAACAAAAGAAAATATTACAATGATAATGATAACAATATTAATCCTAATTGCTTCAATAGCAAATATTTACTCTGCTTCAGTCACTTATTGGCAAGAAAGAGATGAAATAGCACGAGCTTTAGCATATGTGGGACAACAAGAAGATTCTGTAGGTGTCATTGTTTTAGAGCCTTGGTATCATAGCAAAATGTACAGCTATTTGCATAAGAATATCTCACTTGAAACACTTCCTTTTATTCATCAAAATACAAAATGGGTAAATTTGAGGTCATTAATCACTGTTAAATATGAAATATATAATTATGTGATTTCAACTTCACTTGATAATGAGAATTCAACACAGATTAACGATATTCTTATACCTTACAATTACAGTATTGTCCATGAGATAGATACAAGAGCAGTAATCTACAAATATACAGGTTGAATTTCAAAAACTACGTTTTATAGAAACAGCAGTTATGTTTTTCTAAATGAGATAAAATTAATAAGTGTAGAAGATACAAAAAAGTAGATAAGTATTAGAGTTGAATTTTTTGCCAGATATAACAGATTTAGATAAATCCAAAATCAGGCTTATAGCAAAAAATTATGTTATGGGATTATGGTCTGTTATTTTTTCAGAAGGATTCTTGGCATATAAGGAGACTTTTAATTCACTATACAAACGATCAGCAAAATGGAAGTTCTGTTTGAAATGTGGCAAAATAGGACTTGCTGAGGAGCTCAAAGAGGGTAAGCATCAATGTGTCCTTAAAAAAAGCGTTGTACCTGTGTTGGTTACAACTTCATGGTTCAAGCTTAGAGGATTCTTTCTAACTCAAAAATATGCTCTTATGCTAAAAGGGATTGGAGCAAAGTCTATTTTGGATAGGATGTATAGTCTAGCAGAAACCATCAGACTTCAAACGAAAGTAGAGGAAGAAGAAAATTTACTGTAAGAAAGATCTAAAGGGCGAGATAGATAACTAATTTCTTTTTATTATTCTGTTGCTTTCTTCAAAACTGCTAAAGCGTGTATTGTTGTAGTGTCAAAAACTGGAATATTACAATCTTCTTGTTTTATGAGTAAGGGAATCTCCGTGCAACCTAATATCACTCCTTCTGCGCCTTCAGCTTGTAATCTTTTAATCACTTCTAGATACCTTGTTCTTGATTCTTCCTTCAGAATGTGGTGTGTTAATTCTTCCCAGATAACCTTGTTAATATATTCTTGTTCTCTTTCTGATGGGGTTATGATTTCTATATCATATTTAGTAAATGCCAGAGGATAAAAATCATCTTGCATAGTAAAGTTCGTCCCTAACAATGCAATTTTTTTTAGTTTTTTTTTCTTTACAGTTTCTGCAGTTGCATCCATGATGCTAATCATAGGGGTTTTGATTACATTGGATAGTTGTTCGTATATCTTATGAATTGTATTTGTAGTAATAATTATTATACCAGCCCCTGCTTTTTCAAGATTTCTAACTGATGAGAGGATAGTAGAATAAACCTCATCCCAATTATTGTTTACCATCAAATTTCTGACTATTTCAAGATTAAGACTGTCAATGACTAATAATGGAGATGAAGCTCCTCCCATTTGTTTATTATACTCTCTGATAAGTATTTTATAATATTCAATAGTTGATTCAGCACTTAATCCGCCAACTATGCCTATTTTTTTCATTTGTTCTCAATCTTATTGCTGTTGCCCATTAAAGTAATTTGTGTTAAATATGAAGTCTTTTAAAGTACCGGGACTAAAAAGGTTTAGAGTTGGGGAAGATTAGTAGATAATCGTTTAAACGACCTAGTTTTTTTCAACTTATTGATAAATATTAATACAAAAAGCTTAGAATCATATATTTGAGAAAATGAAATCTGGTTTTACTGTAAAACTAAATATAGATGATATTAATGAAATTTGAAGATTTTAATTTAACAAGCGAGACTATGGATGCTTTAAAAACTATGGGGATGCATACCCCTACTGATATACAGCAACGAGCGATTCCAGAGATTCTTGAGAAAGAAAAAACACACATTTTAGCTCAAGCTAGAACTGGAACTGGAAAAACCTTAGCTTATTCGATTCCAATCGCTGAAAAGATCGATCCTTCCTTACGTTCTGTTCAATCAGTTATCTTAGTGCCTACTAGAGAGCTATGCAAACAAGTTTATGAAGTAATTTCTGAATTAACTAAATATAGACGCTTGAAAGCTGTCGAAGTTTATGGTGGAGTTTCTATTAACAGGCAAATAAGCATAATTCGCTCTGGCGCTCAAATTGTAATTGCCACTCCTGGGAGACTTATCGATTTATACGAGAGAAGAGCCCTAAATTTTAAAAATGTAAAAATTGTAGTTTTAGACGAAGCGGATAGGATGTTGGATATGGGATTCCTTCCTGATGTTGAGTTTATCCTGTTTAAAGCAATGAAAGAAATTTTCCCAACGCTTCTACTATTTTCTGCTACGATGCTTAAAGAAATTAAAGATATAGCAGTTGATTTTAGTTGGGGTCAAGAATTATTGGAAATCAACGTTAGTCATGATAATCTTACAGTTACAAGCTGCAAGCAATATTACTATAAAGTGGCCAATTCCAAAGAAAAGTATAATAAATTTGTTAAAATTCTTATCAGAGAAAACCCAACATCTTGCATAATATTCGTGAATACAAAGAGATGGGGGGCAAATCTAAAAAGGCGACTTATAAAAGATAAACGAATTAGGTTAAGACTTGATACATTACAAGGTGATATGACACAAAAACAGAGAGAAATAGTTATGAGGGACTTTAGAAACAAGAAGATAAACTGCTTAATAGCGACAAATGTTGCAGCAAGAGGATTAGACATACCTCATGTAACACATATTTTCAATTATGATTTGCCAGAAGGGGATCCAGAAGTATATGTCCATAGAATCGGTAGGACAAGTCGAATGGAAGGAAAAGGGCGAGCTATTTCGTTAGTAGAAAGCGACCAAATGCCATTAGTCCGTAAAATAGAACTTTTCATGGATAGAGATATAGAACAAATGTATCTGTCTCAACAAGAAAGAAATGAAGATAGAAGTCAAAATAGATATAGCCAAGGATATGGAAGAAGGGAAAAGTTTGAAGAGACTGAAAAGCATGAAGATGAGGTACCTGGAGCTATAGCTGATGTATCTGTGTATTCAAGAAAATAGTCTTTTCTTTTCCAGGTAATTTTTCAATTTTTTCTATTTTGAGTTTAAACAAATATTCGTGCATGTACTTTTTGAATCCCATGCTATTATTTTTACTAAAAAGAGAGAAACTTACTCTTTGCAACCAAACTTTTTTTTATTAGTCACCCTTGGACTATTATAGACAATTCTAAAGGCGAGATAAAATGAAATTTAGTAATTTTTTCAGGAAGGATGCTGAAGAAGAAATCTATCAAAAAATGAACCAACATTTATCGAAAATACAACTCGCAACACAATCATTGATTAAAGCAGTGGAAGTGTGGCGAGAGGGTGACGTAGCAAAGTTAGATTTTGAAACTGGAAATATTTCTGCTGAAGAACATGCAGCGGATCAAATTCTAGCTGATATTTGGTTGGAATTAACAAAGGGTAGTCTGAAATCTAAATTAAGGTCTAACATCTTAACATTTGTTAAACGCGCAGATGAGGTTGCTGGACATGCAGC
>JABUBN010000458.1_pt1 | contig 12011 bp, 9 predicted proteins | sample 7240341 | NCBI WGS metagenome assembly JABUBN01 (sample SAMN07256345, study PRJNA390944) | subsurface metagenome | isolation source: Methane hydrate marine sediment | place: Pacific Ocean: Eastern North Pacific, ODP site | reverse complement strand
CCAGGCGTTCCAGACACCTATTTCAAAAGCTGGTATAAGCGACATGATTTCCCTCCTTTTATTGCCCCGAAGTGAGCATTTCGGCTAACTTAAAAGACAAGGGGACGTTTCGTTTGTCATGTCATATTTAAGAATATATATCTACCAGATTGAATCGCCACTAGCGATTAAAAGAATTGGTCTTTTTTAATTTTTCTACACCTTAATATTAATACGACAAATATTTTATAAAATCCTTCTTTTTTTAAAAAATAGTTGCGGGATGCAAAATTTAAGAAAATATAGTTTATCTGTCTGTTAACCGCTCGGTCAAATAATTAGGTTACGGGTTGCAAGCAAAAGGAAATGCTGAGACTTTGGTTTTATTTTACAAATAATCTTCTTTCATTTGAAATTCGGCAGAAAAGAAGGTAAAAAATACTCTACTAATAGGTAATATTTTCCCTTATATAGAGGAAAAATTTACTCTTAACATAGGGTAAAATTACCTACTAACAATACCAATACAACAACAACAAATAGTAAAAAAATTTGCTGTTGTTGCCATTAATTTTAAAAAATTTTCCTGCTTTCTTTCCGTCTATTTTTTAATCATTACTAAAAGCATCTTGAACTTCTCCATCGCTTTTAGTGAATGTGGTTTATTTGCAGGCATAACTATCATTTCGCCTTCCTCTACAGTAAACAGCTTTCCCGATATTGAAACTTCTGCCCGGCCGTCAATTATATTGACTAAAGCATCAAATGGTGCGGTATGTTCGCTTAATCCCTGACCTTTATCAAAAGCAAATACAGTGACTGTTCCTGCGTCTTTTTTTAATATCTCACTGCTTACAACGGCATTTTCTTGATATTTTGCCAAATCAGATAGGTTTTTTACTTGCATGACTACTACCTCTTTTCATGTTATTCGATAATATCAGTTAAGGATATCAAGGGGTCGGGTCTTGCAATATCACTTTTCATCTTCCCTCTCGATTCTTTTAATCACTCTGCTCACTGTAGTATAATGCACGTCGATATATTCTGCTATATCCTTTCCAGATGTTGCAATCGAATTTTAAAATTCTCACCATTTAACAACTTTAAGGGCAAGTTCGGCCACTCTTTTTCCAAGAAGCCTACCCTGTTTCATGGTTTTTTCACCAGGCTTACCCACACATGAAACCCCGTAATGTCCAGTTGCAGCCATGGGATCGCCAACGATGATCATACCATAAATCATAAAGGCCTGAATGATGGAAAACATGGTAGTTTCTTTTCCTCCAGTAACGTCTCCTGATGTTGTGAACACTGCCCCAACTTTATTCTCCATCTTCTTTCTAATACTGATAAAGTCATCAAATACTTGTTTTAATTGAGCTGCCATTGTCCCGAAATATACAGGAGAACCAGCTATGATCGCGCTTGCTTCCAGAAAATCATCTCTTGTAACCTGATCTGTCTTTTTTAATACAGCTTCTGCCCCTGTAATCGCATTGACACCTTCAACTACAGCCTCAGCCAATCTTCTTGTGTTTCCATTCTTGGAAAAATAGAGAACCAAAATTTTCATTTTATCTCCTTAATTTACAATATTAACGCTCAGGTTGAGCGATGGGTCGCATAACGGTCCGCGGGTTTACGTGTCAGGGGACGGTTCTTTGTCACGCTTTGAGAATATATATTTACCTTATTAAATCTCCCCTAGCGTTTAAAGGAATTAGTCTTTTTCAATTTTTCTACATTTTTAAACTAATACGACAAAGGTTTTAAAAAATCCTTCTTTTTGTTTGGATAAATGAGCTGAAAGTCTGAACCATACACCCTGTTAGTCGCTATTTCAGACAATCTAAAATCAAGTAACTAACTCATGCGCTAGAAAGTAAATATCCTGCCAATCTTTTAGAAAAAGCCACTATCGTTAATATAGGTGGCATCCCAAGTGGACTTGGGAATATACTGGCGTCACTGACAAATAGACCCTTTATTTCGGTTTCTTGATTTTCATCTACGATCTTGCCGATTGGTGCGGTACAACAAGGATGTCCTGATTCATAAATACCTTTAAGAATAGTCTTTGGATTTGCTCCTGCTGCAATTAATATCTTCTTATTAATTTCATGAGCTTCATCTAGCTTCTCCTTATCTCTTTTGGTTAAAGCTTTTCTGATAGTTCCATTCTTTCCTACCTCGCCGCTAATTTCGTCACGAATCTTGGTCATCATCCCGATCAGCCTCTTGGCATTGATTCTTTTCGCTCTTAAAGCTATCTTAATCTGATTCGCTATACTTATTTTTACGGGAGCATAACCATCTATATCTCTCACCAGATAAAGGGGAATATACATATACGGAGCTGGGAAAAGTTCCTTATCCTCGATGAATTTATCTAAATATGTAGCAAGAATGATTTCATTTTGCATCCCTACATCCTCAGTATATCCATAGGTAGTCTGAAAGACATCCAAAGCAAGTCCTTTACCTGCTTTTGAGATACCTGAGTTCTGTAAAATTCTAGGTGTTTCAAGAGCTCCAGCTGACAATATTACATTCTTTCCGTATATTTCCAATTTACTTCCTTTTTTAATAGCACTGATACCAATCGCTTTTCCATTTTTATGTAATACATGTTTTACTTCGGTATTAAGAAGTAATTCCGCTCCATCTTCGATAGCTTCATCAATAAAATCTAAGGCAGTCCATTTTGCCTTTGTTGGACATCCAAACATACACTGGCCACAACCTATACACTTACTGAAATCTACACATTTGGGCGTAGGTTTCATTTCCCAACCTAAGGATTTCGCTCCCTCGTTTATCCTTTTGGTTCCTTCTCCGATAAGATGACTAGGCATAGGATTTACCTGTAAGTCTCTTCTGGCAGATTTCAGCTCTTCTGAAAGGTCAATTCTCCATTCTTTGAATATTTTCTCAGGAGGTGTCACGGCATTCCCCATTGCAACATAGGATGAGCCACCTAGAACCCTGGATCTTCCAATCCAAATTCCTCCATCAGTTCTCAAATCTCTCTTTTCTTTGTCAAGAAAAATCGGTGTAACCTTTATAGCCCCGGTCTTTGTAAATCTCGGACCGTATTCTACGATAAGAACACCTTTTGTTTTTCTCGACAACTCTTTAGCTATTGTTGCACCTCCGGGACCTGACCCGACTATGATATAGTCATATTTTTTCTCAATGGACATTATATTAACCTCCAGTATCAAGTATAGAAAACATTAAGGGGTTATGTCTTGCAATGCCATTTTTTTCATCTTCCCGCTCGATTTTTTATTCACTCTACTCACTGTAAAAGACAATAAAAAGACAAGGGGACGTTTCGTTTGTCATATTTCAAGAATATATATTTACCTTATTGTATCTCCCCTAGCGTTTAAAGGAATTAGTCTTTTTCAATTTTTCTACATTTTTAAACTAATACGACAAAGGTTTTAAAATATCCTTCTTTTTTAAGAAAATAGTTGTGAGATGCAAAATTTAAGAAAATAAAGTTTATCTGTCTGTTGGTCGCTCGGTCAAATATTTAAGTTACAGGGTACAAGTAAAAGGAAATGCTGAGACTTTGGTTTTATTTTACAAATAATCTTCTATTCGTTTGAAATTCGGCAGAAAAGAAGGTAAAAAATACTCTACTAATAGGTAATATTCCCCTATATAGAGGAAAAATTTACTCTTAACATAGGGTAAAAATTACCTACTAACAATAACAATATAACAATACCAATACAACAACAACAAATAGTAAAAAAATTTGCTGTTGTTGTTGCTGTTAATTTTAAAAAATTAAAAGAGAAAGGAGGATGATAAGGCTTCGCGGAAGTGATGTCCAAGAAAAATAGGTGTCCCTACTATAATCAAACATATTTACTTACAAATGGGGAAAATCTGGGAAAAAAGAATGTAACAAAATCTATCAGATAGCCAAAACATCCGATTATCAACAAGACGCCCAGAATTCTGGGAATGTAACCCGACTTGAAAACTAAATAACCCATGGGAAATAGCCAAAGGCCCCAAAATATACCGGTGATATTAATTCCATGTTCGCGCAAATCAAGAAATAGGGGCACTAGAGCATGCAAATGATTTGTTTCAAATACTGTCAAGTAGGCAGCACCACTTCGGGCCAAACTTTAATTTTACCATTTTGCTTTTATACTTAAACAATCTACTTGCTTAAAATTTCAAAAGCTTGATAGACTAGAAATGCTGGCCAAACTAGAGCCTTTAAAAAGCCAATGACTCCCATCCAGAATGTTGTGGCATTACCGATGAAATAGACAGCCGCACCAATTAGTCCTAAACAATAAACGACTGACCCGCCTTCACTAATCTGTTTTTTCATATTTTTTCTCCTTTAATTAATTATTTGTAATAGATTAAAAGACTTTTTGTTTTTGTGTCAGGGGACGGTTCTTTTGACACACTTCAAGAATATATATTTACCTTATTGTATCTTCCCAAGCGGTTAAAAGGATTAGTCCTTTTCAATTTTTCTACATCTTAATATTAATACAACAAAAGGTTTACAAAACCCTTCTTTTTTTGAAAAATAGTTGCAAGGCGTATCAGAAAGGTTTACCGGGATCAAATTGACAGTTTATTAAACTATTTGTCAAGAATAAAGATTTGACCCCTTTTCTTTTTTAATGTTCCGAAAGTACAAGAAGTTGCCCGACCAACGGAAGGGTAATTTGGGTGTAGCGAAGCGGAACCTTGTACTCTCTGTTATATGCTGAATGGGCACACCTTTTATTTTTTCAATCATTTTTATTCGTTTATCATATAAAATTACTACTATTTCTTTTTTAAATTATTCATTTTGTTAGCACCTCGAACAAAAAATAAAAACGGTATAAGACAAATTACAGCCATAACAATAAGAATGACAATGGCAAGTAAGTCTATAGATGTATTTTTTAAGTGAGATTGAATGGCAAGAAAGGGGATTAGCCCAAATGATAGAATTCCATAAGTAATGAACAGTCCGGCGCCAACAACGTACCCAAGTGGTTTCTTTTTCCACAAAAAGAATCCGCCAATAAACATTGCCGGACTTACAATAGAAAAGTCATCAATCCAGAGTGCAAGCTCCTGTGGATCGATTAACGTTTTGTTTATAAGTGCATTGACGATTAGACCTGTTTGCCTTAAAACAATAAGGACTGATAGTCCAATGAGAATGCCTCCTGAGATTTTGGCTGGGATAACGTCTGATAAATGATTACTGACAGCATTACCATCAATACTTACTATGATCCCAATTAATGTGTAAATACTCAACGAGAATAGAATAAGGTATGGTAAAAAAAGAATATTAAATGGAACGCAGATGATGTAAGGGAAATAAACGTATAACATATAAAAAATTGCTCCAGGCCAGCAAAGCAAACCAATAAGCTTACCTCGCCAAGTGAGCCATATCGAAATAAGCAGTAATGGTAATCCGGCAACTAGGTTCACAATGTCGTTGGGAACGAAAGAGTGTAATAGGTTTTCCGTTGGATATATGCTTTTTTGATACAAAATTCCGATAACACTGACAATTACGACCATGAGTGCAATGATAAGAGATGATGCATATAATATCCTTATATCAAATTTCACCGGTAGAGTTTCAGAGCCAATTACGGTTTTTTTCATAAAAATATTACCTCCTTTTAATATAAGACAAGGGGACGGTTCGTTTGTCATATTTTAAGAATATATATTTACCTTATTGAATCTCCACTATCGGTTAAAAGAATTAGTCTTTTTCAATTTTTCTACATTTTAATACTAATACGACAAAGGTTTTAAAAAACCCTTCTTTTTTTAGAAAGCTCTAAGGAAGAAAAATTCTTTAGTAAAAACTAAAGAGATTTATGATTAAATCATTTTATATTACTCAAATTTCTTATTTTTCATCTGAATAGTATTTTAGAATTCTTTGTCGATCTTCGTTTTCTTTATCTCCCTTAAAATATATTTCGACCAACTCTATTCGGTCATCATCTTCAAAATACGCATAAATAATTCTTATTCCACTGTAAGAGCCCCTTCCTTTTAATGATTTGCAGGCAAATTTTCTGGCTTTGTAGATTTTGGGTTCCGATATGGAAAGTCTTGAAATTTGGACAATTCCGCTATTTTCAATATTTAATTTGTGAGATAATTTAAGCTGGTTGTTTACAAATACTTCTAAATCCTGTTTTAAGGTAGGATAATTTTTCTTTAACTTTTTAAAATCTTTCTTAAAATCAGGAAGCATTAAGACTTCATTAAATATTTTCTTCAATATAGGTCCTCACCGAATAGGGTTTTGTGCGGTAGAATACAGATTCATAATCTATTATTTCTCCATTTTCCGTTGTTAACCATGGTACATCTTTATGGGAATAATTACTTATTTCAGTGGCATTCATACCAGATAATCTATCTAATACGCTATCAATCATTTTTATTTCATGGGCTTTTAACAGGGTCAAATCCGATTCTCTTTTAGATAAATATTTAGTCTGAGGATGTTTGAAATAGCTGTCTTTCACTTTAATCAGGTCTTTGTCTTCCATCTCTTTAACTATTTTTATAAATTCCTTGGGAGTAGGACCATAATGATTTTTTATATAGGTTGCTCCAATGAGTTGTTCTTCGTATTTTTCATAAAAATCAAAATCAATAAAGTAAAGCAATTTGTACAATACTGATTCTCCTATATTTGGTTTTGACCCAATTTTATTTAGTACATAAAGCAATACTTCTTTGAATTTCTGCAAATTTTTTTGGGGAACACTTATTCGTATTTCCTTCTTTGGTTTCTGCTTAGTTGTATTTTTTTCAATGATTACTTCTATATCTTCTTTTAAATCAAGCAATACATCTGAAGAAATATTAAAATATTCAGAAAGCTTTTTTATTTCCTCTGCATATATTTTTCTTTCTCCGTTTTCTATTTTTGAAATGGTCACCCGATCTACACCTAATGCTTCCGCCAGACTGGACTGTGATATATCTATTTTCTCTCTTAATTTTTTAACTTTAAAACCTAAATTATTATATAATGTAGGCATTTTATTACACCTCGTTCCTTCAAAATTATATAACTATATACACTATAACATATGTTTTTTATTATTACAAGTTTATGTAATATATTATTACTTTAACAAATATTTCAGGAAAATAAGGCAAAGGAGCTAAGATAGATAGAAACAGATTTCCGCTTTCAGGGAATGAAAAAAGTTTAAGCAGGGATAACAAATGTAAGGGTGTATTGCAATGCGCTTATTACTAACAATATTTACTTACAAATGGGGAAAATGTGTAAAACCTGTGGGAAAATACCTTCTTGAAAGCCTTATAAAATAAGGCTTTCCGCCCACATCTAAAATAAGCCATTTTAAGCTATCTTAAGCGTGTATTTTAAAAATACGATAAATCACCTTAGACAACCTCAAGAAACGCAGCTACGACCATATTTCGCTAAAACCCCTATTTTGCAAGGCTTTTAGCCTCCTAAAAATGCAACTTTTAGCCCTTTTTTACCTCATTTTCTCCCTATTTTAAAAGCACTAACGCTATCCCATATAGCAAAAAAACGCAGAAACCCTTATATTTTCTACGTTTTAAAGACTTAGCATTTTTTCCGATAAAAACTGATAATCCTCTAACTCTCTATATACTTATCCGCCTTATTTAGCCAAAAATCAGCTTTCTTGTTCCTCTATTTTTTACCTTTTTAATTAATTATTTATCAATAAAATGTGTCAAAGAACCACTGTCATATTTTAGTGTGCCAAAGAACCGTCCCCTGTCATTTATTCAACGCTGCTGCTCTATTCTTTCAGCTTTTCCTACGTGCATTAAGTCTTCATGATAATATGACACTCCGCTATAAAGAGCCTCTACCAACTCTGATAAAGGTAACAATATCTCTTGGCGCTTTAGTTTCAAACTCGCTGTAAACTCTCCACCATTGATTGAAAGGCCATTTCGTAAAATCGCCCAGCGTTTTACCTGTTCAGGATGCGAAAGCTGATGATTCATATCTTTAATATGTTCTCCAATGGAATCAATCCTATTAAATTTATCACCGTTATGAGGCACCCACAGCAATGCGCTGCAGTATGGTCTTCCTTCACCCACTACCAAAGCTTCGTCTATGTATCGATTATTTCTAAGCATCGATTCAATTTTTCCGGGATATATAGTTTTACCATAGGACGTAACAATAATCTCTTTTTTACGCCCTTGCAAAACCAGACTTCCCTTTTCGTTTATATAGCCCAAATCCCCGGTATAGAGCCACCCGTCCTTGAATACCTGTTCGGTTTCATTGCGCAGATAACCAACTGCTACCTGAGGCCCTCGAACCAGTATTTCGCCATCATCAGCAATACGTATCTCAGTATGCGGCATAGGTTCACCCACTGTATCAATCCTGTTCGCGCCTACTCTATTAACCGTTACCAGAGGGGCTTCCGTAAGACCATATCCGTTCAGAACTTCTATACCCAGTTTTTGAAAATTATCGAGTAAACTCACACTTATTGGTGCCGAGCCAACAGCAATTCGAATACAGCGGTTAAGTCCGGCAACATTCAATACGGCTGTTCTCAACGCTTTACGCAGTATTATTCTTCTCAGGCCTTTAGTCGCCTTAATATATTTACGTCCTGTACGGCTTTTCAGTATTCCTTCCCATACTTTCTCGTAAAATCTCGGAACCGAAAAAAAAGTCATTGGTCGTACTATTCTAAGTGCACTCTGCAAATCCTTCATATTCTCCAGAAAATAAATATGAAAAGGAGCCGGGGTATAATAAGGTGAATAAGCTGTGATTATGCCCTCAATCACATGATTCATGGGCAAATAAGAAAGATAGGAGATCTCGCGATTACGAGCTTTCCAGGACTCCATTACCGAGCAGATAGCCTCAGCCATCCAGCGTAACTTTTCATGAGTAAAACAGACTCCTTTAACTTTACCGGTTGTGCCAGAGGTATATCGTATGGTGACCAAATCATCAAAATTAACCGGGGCAGTATTGATTTCTTCACCACCTTCCCCTCTGCTTAAAAATTCCTGCCAGCCGATAATTCCCTGTTCTGAAGAGCCAACTGGATCTGCCCGATAGAATGATACCACAGGAATCTTTATGTTAAGTTCAGCTAGTCTCTTAATAATATCGGGAACTCCAACCAGCAGTAATTTTGCCTCTGTCTCTTTCAGTATTAAATCAATCTCTGCAGGAGGACTGGATATATACAATGGTACACTCACGGCTCCCAGCATACTTATAGCGACATCAAGTACAATATAGGATGTGCTGTTAACTCCCATTAGTGCTATGCAATCACCTTTACTGATGCCCATGGCCTTCAGCGCATTTGCCGCCAGAATCATCTCTTTGCGTACCTGCTTGTTGCCGCGGGGCACAATCTTACCATCGATAAAGTCGTAATATGAGATCGGCATGCTGTCACTTTTCAGACGGTGCAATATCTGTTCATGAACAGTGCGCTCTGAACGATGGAAAAAACCCATATAAGCAGCGTAATTCAAGATCGGCAGAAACACTTCTTGCCATTTGAAATCATAAGTTCCCAGAATCCGGTCCACATTATCTCGCAAGAACCTCCGTCGCTCTTTAAAATAAGGTACAAGAGCTGCCAGGGCAGATAAGGTCTTTTTATTACGTGGCTCGATGAACCCCTGAGCACGAAATCGAACCCTGGTCAAAGGTACAGGCAAAGGAAGATACAAAGGACGTGGTATACGTTCACTAAAACGCTCATCAGCCCAATTCCGCATAAACTCAATCAAATCACGCACAGGAGGCTGCTTATCAAAAGGTGTGACCAGATGAAATGTGAGTCCCTCTGCTTCCGGCATAAAAGTGAGCTTTGTGATTGCATCAGCCACATAATCAACCGGAATCATGTTCACCTTCAATGAAGGGCTTACCGGAACAACTCTGGGTTTTCTGTTAAGGTAAAGCCGTAACGGAAAATAAAGTGTATTAAACCTCTTTATGGCACCTGTCTTGGAATCACCAACCACCTGACTCGGCCGAAAAATAGAAACAGGAAATTGTGCCTTTGCCTTTCTTACCAGCAACTCTGCTTCAAACTTGGTAATCTCATAATTACTGTAAAAGCCATATTCATCGGTCAAGGATTCTTCTTCTATATCTCCTGTTCTACCGCCAGCCACGTAAGCGGTTGAGATATATGAAAAACGAGCGATACCGTGGTCATTCTGTGCTGCAAAGGCAAGTTCAAGCATATTTTCGGTTCCCTGTACATTGGTTTTCCTCAACTGATCAAGCGGACCATTAAGGCGCAAGTCAGCTGCCGTATGAATAATATGGGTCACAATACCTACAAGGTCATTATATTGCTTATCACTGAACCCAAGTTGATATGCCGATACATCCCCTGCAAGCACGATGACTCTATGCCCGATAGCACTTACAAGTTCCGGCCAGTCCCACCAGGCACGCGAGAGACGAAGCTTTGCCGCTTCATTGTCCCTGGCCCTGACCATAGCATATAAAGTATGCTCAGTGTTATTCAACACCCGTAGCGCTATTTGTGCACCCAGAAAACCGTTAGATCCGGTCAGCAACACTGTACCGTTAATAAAATCACCTCCATTTATAATTTATTAGACAAAAAAGACAAGGGGACGTTTCGTTTGTCACATTTCAAGAATATATTTTTACCTTATTGAATCGCCACCCGCGGTCAAAACAATTAGTCCTTTTCAATTTTTCTACATTTTTAAACTAATACGACAAAGGTTTTAAAAAATCCTTCTTTTTTCTAAAAAAATGATTTCCTCCAATTCTTCATCAATCTCTGAATGATGAGGTAAATATTCTCCCACCCCCTAGTGGAATTATTCCACTACCCTACTGGAAATTCTCCACTACCCCTAGTGGAATTATTCCACACTAACAAGAACAATTAATAATAACAATATAATAACAACAACATTAGGGTGTAATTTTTGCCCTGCTGCTGTTGCTGTTAATTTTAAAAAATTAAAAGAGAAGAAAAGATAAAGAGATAATGGGGAAAATGTGTAAAACCTGTGGGGAAATACCTTCCTGAAAGCCTTATACAATAAGGCTTTCCGCCTACATCCAAAATAAGCCATTTTAAGCTATCTTAAGCGTGTATTTTAAAAATAGGATAAATCACCTTAGGCAACCTCAAGAAACGCAACTACGATAATATTTCGCTAAAACCCTTATTTTGCAGGCTTTCAGACTGCTAAAAATACAACTTTTCACCCTTTTTGCCGTATTTTCTCCATATTTTAGAGGTATTACCAACATCCTATATTATAAAAAAAACGCAGAAACCCTTATGCCTACTGCGTTTTAGGGCCTTACTATTTTTTCCTATAAAAACTGGTAATCCTCTAATTCTATACATACTTACCCGCCTTACTTAACCAAAAATCGGTTTTAATATTCCTCTCTTTTTCTCCTTATTAATTATTTATTTATTTTTGAGACATCTTTATTTCCCTTAAGGTGAAATAAATTCTTTTTGGGAAATTTAGAGAGAATCAACTTTTTTTTCAATAATAAAAAGAAAATCTAAGACAGCGGTAGCTCCCATAAGAAGAAATTTTGGTCTAATATTCGGAATTATTGCTACGACTTCGCCCTCCAATTTATTTAGGAATTGCTCTAACCTGCCCTGGTCCTTTGTCATATTGATATCAAATCGATGAACACTGTATTTCATTTTTGTTTTCTCACCTCCTCCTATATCTTTCTAATTATTACAGGATCAAATCCTACAATGCCACTTTTTATCTCCCCGCTCGATTCTTTTAATCGCTCTGCTCACTGTAAAAATACAAGGGGATGTGTCTTTGTCACACTTCAAAAATATATATTTACCTTATTGAATCGCCACCAGCAGTTAACCGAATTAGTCTTTTCCAATTTTTCTATATCTTAATACTAATACGACAAAGGTTTTAAAAAATCCTTCTTTTTTCTAAAATAAAAT